>Ga0302280_1000207_pt1 | contig 51625 bp, 35 predicted proteins | sample III_Fen_E1_1_FD_198771 | JGI IMG/M metagenome (GOLD analysis project Ga0302280, IMG submission 198771) | Peat permafrost microbial communities from Stordalen Mire near Abisko, Sweden - III_Fen_E1_1 | ecosystem: Environmental > Terrestrial > Soil > Wetlands > Permafrost | place: Sweden: Abisko... | reverse complement strand
AATTTTAAAAGATATAGATATTACTTGGACTAAAAGAACCTCAAATATACTCTCCTGAAAGTGGACGACTACAAATCTCTCTTTAACGAAAAAAAATTTGAGTGACTATATTGAAAGTTATTATTTGATTTTTTCTTAATGATTATGACCAAAATAATAGAAATGAATGTTTTTGGGTTTGCCATTAATTTGATTTTATTCAATTAACTTATCAAACATTAACTCTAAAAATATCATTAGTATTTGTAATGCATAACTATTATAATATTTAAAATTGTCAAATGATCCCACAAAAGCACATGCAAAACCACCTCAGTGCAGAACGCATCCTGAAAAGCAAGTATCTTGATAGAGAAAAACAGAAAACGGTTCCACTCTTGAATAAAAGATAAAAAAGGATCACGCTCATTGATCTATGTCCTGAATAAAAACTAAAAGTTGGCTAACTTATCAAAACTCTTGAGGCTAGAAAGTAAGAAAACGAACGCCTCACCCAATAAATCGACTAAATAACGCAAAAATATGAAGAATGTCAATCAAAACTAATGCATCTATCTTAAGCATTCTAAACAAAATAGCATGAATTGGAAGAATTAATGTCTAAAATACAACTTTTTGAGCAAAAATATAAAGAGCAGTGTAAAGTAAATAATAAACTGACCACAGAAAGAGATGCATTACAAGACGCTTTATAATCTATAAGTTCAATTAAAACATAAAGTAAAACTGTACAAACTGAAACCATTCCCACTTCCAATATCCTCATTCAAACTAAAAAAATTAAGACTAAAAGTCAAAGTATTCAAGCATCAATAGAAGAAGAACAAGAAACTCGCAGAGGAATTTTTTATCATCAGCACAGTAAATCTTTCCAAAAAATCATGAAGGGAAATTCTATCAATTTGGAACGCAACTCCATTTGTTAATACAATGGCCATTCAACTGAAAAATATTCAAACTTGAAAGAAAATGATCCAGAATATATCAGGTAATCTTCACCAAAAGAAGTGAGCAATTCAGAAGAAATTTCATAATGCAACGATTCACTCACCAAAAAGTGGTAGGAACTAAAGAACAAAAATATGAAATAGACTAACATTTCCAAACAGCTCAAGCATAAATATTATGAGTCACATTCATCATGCTCGTCGCCTCAGTAGTTTGCTGAAGGGGAACAAAATATTATAGCAAAGAAGGAATCGAGTATCGATAACTTAGACCAGGTTGAACTTAATAAACTGCTAAAAACCAAAAATTTCAGCGCCAGTAAACTTATAAGTAGCAGAGGAGTATTAACTGAGGGCCAAATATTAATTCATCCTCCCAAATTCTAAAAATAGGTAAAATACATTAAAAAGCCTTATTTTTAGACTTCCCCAAACATCATTTCGCAGGACCATCTTTCAATTCCAAAGAGTAAACAGGGAAAGAAATCATCGACTTCATCGCCAAATGGGATAAATTTTTATGAAAGTGACTTATTAGAGCTCGCTGATTCAATTCAGCCTTGAAGGCTAGTATTATAACGAAGTGATTTTATCAAAAATAATATTTTGTTAACTTAGACCATGTAAAAAGAGGACAGCTTTCAAAATGATGAACTAAATAACGCTTTCGTGGAAGTAGATCTCAACAAAACCGTAGGAGTTATGAACAACTCTCATTTGCTCGAAGATGCCAACCTCAAAGATGAAGACATCTAACATTTTAATAGCAGCGAACACATTATCACCTTCTCAGAAAAATAAATAAATTTCAAATCTGGTCACCAGTTGCCAATCATTTGCAAAATTGAGCTTAGTCATTAAGATTAAACCAACACTGTCCCAATTGAAAAAAATATCCTTGAGGAGTAAGATTAAAAAGATCTTAAAGATCTGTTAAATCTAGTTTTCGTTAATAATGTGCCTTCCGAAAACAATTGATGTTGTTTCAAGTTAATTGGCAATATATCTTCAATATGATTTATTTTAGTTAAGATATCACAGAGTATTTTAGGGGCGGCTCTGTCCAACATAATTAGAAAGCAAATTGACTGATTGGAAAGTACTAAAACAGCATGATTATGATATTTAGATCATTTTGGATTTTTTAGGACATAGATGACGGAGTCTCCTCTTAGGAACATTTTAGGGATGAACCTACTTTTAGTGAATGCTGTTCCCTTCTTGCCCTTGCGAGGAGCTTAGGTCCAGACTTCCTGAACGTTCTCCATCACCATGTTCATGTGTCTATCAAAAGCCTTGACTTTGCCCAAGAGCTTTTTGTTGTTTCGAAGAGCAATCAAAACCTCGTTGTTGGCCTTAACTGATTTCGTTAAAAGAGAGAATGGCCCAACGTTGAAATTTTACTATTGTGGTTTTGGTTTCTCGGCCTACATCAACTCTTATAATTATACAATCGAATATGAACTAAATTGACGAGGCGCTAGCAGTTGCCCTCCGCAAAGTATTCCCTTTCCCACTTAGCTCATAACATAAATTACTAGGAATGGTGAGCTTGCTAACTTCTCCAATACATTTCAGACGCGTAGACAATATGACCAACTTGAACGAGACTACATTGAAAATCAACGGCTGCGAAAGTAGTTGGGAAGCGAATACGAAAGTTCTGATAGTGAGGAGTAAAAGGACAACAACTTCAATAAAATGTCTAAATACGAGCTCACCAAACTCATGCGCAAAAATTTAATAGAAAGACATTTCGATGAAGATGTGCTTCAGCCTCTGCCATAAAAACAGGAACATGAGCAAGAAATTGATGAATTATTGACAGTAAAATTGATAGGAGATTAAGTTTTATCAAACCACGAAATTAATAATGGAACGGAACTTAACATTATTCAAGAAGCAAGAGAAATCGTGGAAGAAGATGCTGAAAGGGAAAGGGAAAATAATTTTGGACTGGAGTTCTTAATAAAGGAACTATAAAGGATAGATAGGGAGGGCCTTTCAGCCACTACTGCCAAATTTTGAAAGAATCTAATGCAAATGATTCATCTATTTCTTTTTTATAGACAAAATTCATATAGAAAAACACAATAGCATTGACTCACAATATCTTTTTATCGCAGTGCTTCTCATTGTAAGCAGCCAAGAGAACCTCATTCAAGCATTTTTATGATTTCTTGTGATAATTTGGTAATACTTGTAAATTTAACTTGGGAATTGCCACTTTCGACGGCTCTAATTTCGTTAAAATTTGAGTTATACTTTTCTCACTCCTTTGAGGTTGGATTACTTTTTCTTTGTTCAAGCATATCATGCCCTTATCTGGGTTTTCGTTTTAAAGACATAATCCCTTTCGCCCTTCATAGACTCTCTTATCGTCAGTCCCTTTTTTAAAGCTTGGCCTTTCCTCATAGTTGATTAATTTTTATCTCAGTATCTGAATATATTAAAAATTACCCTGTTTTAAGATAAAATGGCAGCCAATTTATTTTATAAAGCTTTTATTTTATTTTTAGCTTCATCCATTTCAAGATCTCCCTTCTGACTTAGACTTCTGTTAAGATTTATTTTTGAGTAATGCACTTCTTGCTTCACCTTACCTGGTAAATTAATGCGACTGTAGCTGTCGTATTGGTTTTTTTATTTTTCTTCAGGATCATGTCCTTCAGTCTTAAGTTGCATTTTGGGAGGAGGAGATGGATTTTTGCCAATGGGCTTACTATAATTTTGCGATACAACAGTTGCAAAGTAATCGACATACTGAGGATCTTCCATCAGTAGCTCAAGTAAATTTTTTAACGCATTTTTATAGGCTTCAGTTTATGTGCGACCATAGCCAGTAGCCTTGGCAACATCAATGAGCCATGTTGCCTCATAACATTTATAAGAAATTTCCTTATGATTTTTTTCGTAGCGCAAGCGGTAAGCTTGAATGAAATCTAAGAAAATCCGAATTAGATCAGAGTCTTACAAATTTTGGATGACTGTTTTCGCTGACATTATATATTTATATTCGTTAATTAGGCAAGTAGTAATATACAGTTGGCATAAATAGCAAGTATAAAAAATAGTAAAATAATAATCAAGTAACAATTGGGCTCATTTTTTCAAGGTGAATTGAGGCCATCCTATTATTTTTATGAGTTTTATGACTTATTGTAGCAGTCATTGCAATTGCAATCAGAAGAGCAAGCCAACCCAGCATTATAGCATTCACAATACTTCTTCTGACAATTTGTTTTTTTGCAATTACACCCCTTATGCATATGCCGATTACTGTTTGATCCTCTGGTCTTGATCTATTTAGCCTTTTCAAGTATGGCCTCATGGTCTTTGTGATTATAACAACCGTAGCAAGAACATTCAGGAGTACACATCTTGCCAATAGAAAAACATTAGCAATACATTTTGATGCAACTTGTCTTTTTACAAGTGCATCCGACCTTTTTACGCTTGATCTTTGATAGATTTTATTCTATCAACTACGGCTCAAGTTGATTCATGATGCTGATTCCCAGTGAGTCCTCATCTTCCTCTGAATTTAGTAATTAGGAAGTGCGATGTTCTTGGTAGGGCTTATCTAAGCAGGAGAAGGAAAGCAGAGAGTTGGCGATATTACGATTGGTTTCTATGAGTCTGAGAGAGTTATTAGCACAATTGATGATAGGATTGTCTAGAATGATGGTGTAGTTATCATGGGGAAAGTTGCATTTGCTCATATTTTATCAGTTTTTAATGATATTTTTATTATCTATTCGATTATACCAATTATCTTATGATACGCAATACCGCAGTAACAAAAACATTATGTTACTTTCAACATCACGCCAAACAGAAGCAAATTTGTCTTTACCATGTCTAATTAAAATACAAATCGATGTTGTTTTAAAATATCTGATTTCTACCACATCAATGATTCTAATATATAACTTATCATTTGAATAGAGCTCCATCTTAATGTACAATCTATCAAGCAGAGTGCAAGAGGCACACGGTCATTAAATAACTCAATAACAGCTGTAGCAAGTTAAAAAAGTCGATGAATATCTGACTGCTAACCATGTCCACGAAATCATGAACGTATTCAAGTCATAAGATAGGAAGCATTGGCTCGGTTAATTGAAAACAGGCCGTAAAAAGTAAAGGAGGGTTTAATAAGTATCTTCAAGTCGATTAAGGAGAAGCAGACCTATTTCAAAAAGATAGATTTCTAAAACATGTTTTAAAGCTATGATTTCTTCTCTTCTCAGGGCGGTAATCAAATCCCCTATCAAAATTTAATTCAATCTTTATAAAAAATCAACATTGTCTACTCAAAAGAATAATTTTTGCAAAAATATCCGCAGTTCAAGCTGGACCGAACCGTAAGAAAACTGGATTTCGTCAACATCATGGAGACTGAGTACCGTAAGAAGATCAAGTTGTGAAATGATAGTTTATCACTGTTATTTGCCAATGATCGACAATCGTGTAGCGAAAGTTTAAATCAACTATTATTTATTCCAACAATATTATTTGATATATGCCAGTGAGGTAAGGCCAGGCCAAGCTGTGGTTCAAAACCAAGGAAGAGCAAGTAACATTTCGCCCATCTAGGATTAATACGACGACCTTGTGATCTCCAATATCGAACTCACCACCGAGAACTAGAAGGACGACAACTACTGTCTCATGTTTGTGAGAAAGAAAAAAGAGAGCTTCCTCACCCTCAATGACAGAGCCCTCACGGAACTGTAGTAGGTATCACTGAATACATTTAGATCCAAAATATCTATTCTGACATTCCCGCCTACATTAACAAGTATCAAGCCGGCAAGCGCGACCACACAATTGATCGTTTTTGGAATCTTCAAAAGGGGGTCCTGGCTTGGGGTGTTGGTTATCTCCTCTTCAGAGAGGTATTTAAATTGGCATTTAGCTGCCTATTCGCAACTTCTACGCTAGATCTATGCTCATGTTTTTTGCTATTGGTATGTATTATGAGCGAAAGGGAAGCTTCAACATTTTTTCACCCTATGTGCAAATACTTTAAGATTAATTCACCAACAAGGATATCAGAAACTATATTGCCTTCAGCGATATGGCCAATCCCATCATTCCTACATCTAACAATAAGATTCCTGAGGGAAAAGTATGGCAAATGAATCAACCTGCTTATATGCGCGAGTGTCCTCAAGCTAAACTCGGAGAAATAACTAATATCCTACACAGTCCAACTCCTAAGGTGGTGGCTTGGGACGGAACATTCAATATGCCTCTAGAAGGACTTGCCCATCCTCTTCACAAAGATGCCAAATTTATCGATTTTGCCTGGTGGGAATATTGATGAATATCAGAATTTAATCCTTTAAATGGCATAAGCATTGAATTGCAATATGTTGTCAATGAATTAATTAAGATTATAGGCAGTATAGTAAATCAACTCCTTTAATAAATTTATATTAAACTACCTTATTAATAAATTTTGAAACTAACGCAAACAATGCTATCCAAATTATTAAGATTACAAATTGAGTGTATATGATTAAAAATGCGAGTAAATTCAGGCAAAGTGAAAAATATTTAGAGACGTTTTGCTTCTATTGGAGTTTACTTTGATGTGAAACCGTCGCTATATAGATATTATTTAGAACCTGACAAATATCTAATAATATATATTCAGTATTTGCCTCAATAGCTCACAAATGCAAAGAAGAACTCCCCTCTGCTGCAACAATCTACCTTCAAACCAGCCTCGTGCACACAAAAAATGCGCTTCAAGCTCAACCGTAGACTCTGGAGAAGGATCAGTATAGCTCAAAGGCGATAAGTTAAAATCGCAACTTTGCAAAAGATTCATGGAAAATGGTTATTGCCCCTATGAGAAAAAGTGTAAATTTGCTCATGGGTCGCAGGAACTGCGCAAAAACGATCAAGTGAACTCCAAATATAAAACTAAAGAATGTGGAAGTTTTAAAATGAACCAGTTCTGCCCTTACGGGGATAGGTGCAATTTCATTCACACCACTTCTGCTTTCACAAAACCGCAAAGGATGACTAATTAGACTGCTAATTAGATTGATATGGAGTTGTTGCTCATTAAGCATATGGTTAAAGATAGATCAAGATTGCTACAGCTATTACTGCAATGAACTAGCTATATTAATGATTTAATTTTATTTATATCAGACTGATTCCTTATTTGTAACAAAACATTATCATCAGACAGTTTCAGTATTATATACTAAAGCATATTATATTTAAAACTAAGATTAGGATGCGCATACAAAGATCAGTTCACATAGTGAGTCTTTATGTTGGCAAACTGTTTAAAGCCTTAACTACCACACTATCTTCCGAAACCACTCCTAGCCACTCCTCCCGAGGGAAAAGTTGTATCTGATTTTGGAATTTCATTCACAAAGCCTAGCCCACATCTAATTTGATCGATGACCTCTTCTCCTCTTGAAGCGCTAAACACAGATCCTCCTAAACCATAGTGTCCACTGTTAGCTAGTTAAATTGCATGCTACTCATCTTAAGCTCTAAAGAGTTGAAATATGGGGCCAAATAACTCTTCATCCCAGACTTAGTCAGAGCCTTCAATTACAGTGATTGGGAAAAACGGTTTTTTCATTTAGCTACGCTGAAAGAATATATTATAAGACTTTGGGAGTTCTTCAAGTTGACGAGTTAAGTTATCATGAAGATCATCTCGAGCGAGTGGACCCATCTTTGTATCACGGTCCATGGGATCTCCAAATTTAATTTGAATAAGTGCTTCTATAAGTTTTGTTCTAAAGCTCTCATAATGATTTTTGGCAATTATGAACCTTTTAGGCGAAAAACATGTTTGTCCAGCATTAGTACTTCTTCCTCTAATGGCAGCAGAAACAGCCAGATTAACATCTCCGTCAGCTAAAACCACGAAAGCATCATTACCTCCAAGTTCCATCACAGCTCTCTTTAGATACCTTCCTGCCTTTTCTGCAATTAAGGCACCTCCTTTTGATGAGCCTGTGAAACTTACTCCTGATACTGAATCATGGCTGAAAACTTGATCGATTTGATCATTGCTGGTATAAACATTCTGATATTCTCCATTATTAAAGCCAGCTTGAATCATTAGCTCTTCAGTAAGACGCCCAACATTAGGGCAAGTGTCTGCATTTCTGGTAAGCAAGCTGTTTCCCAGAAGAAGATTAGGCAGTCCACCTTTGAAGTTGAGGTAAAAAGGATAATTGAAGGGAACAATGTAGTAAATTGTTCCAGTGGGAAAATACTTGATGAGAGTATGCTTTTTAGCATCTGTTTTGATGGGTTGCGGCTGGAGAGAATCAAAATTCTTACTATAGTAATGACAAAAGTTAACAGTTTTGGTAACTTAAGCCTCAGCATCGGTGATAGGTTTGCCCATCTCAAAAGTGATGGTTTCTGCAACCTATTTATGTCTTTCCTGAATACACTCTCCTAACTTTCTTATTAATCCAGCCCGTTCTTACAAGCTTCTTTTTCTCTGAATTTCAAAACCTTGGTGTGCCCGAAGTATTTTTTGATTAAGGTCGTGATGGGTAATAAAATTAACAGTTTGTCGGACAATTCCTGAGTAAGGGTTTTTAGATATGATGTTCCGCATTGTGGTATTAATGATATATAGTTTAATAGCAATATTTCTAAATAATAAACAAATCATGACCGATGAGCAATGAAATGGAAATATCAGATGAATCTTCATAGAGATATGCTCATGACTTATTATAATTTATTATATTTTCACACGTTATCCTCCAATATCAACATGTTAAAAAATATTATTAAGATGCTCTACATCATATTTCTTATTGCATATACCTTGTAGAACATTCTTATAGGCAAAATTGACCATTAGATATCTTAATTATTATCTATTTCATCTCACAAACATAAGATATTAAAGTTTATAACGAGCAAAAGGATTATTTATCACATATCAGCAACATCCACGATTTTTTTATTTTGGTTTTTCAGCCTATTTTGTCTTTGCTAGGATAATATTTTCTTGGGGAAAATCACGAGATGGCTATTATGTTATCGTTGCTGGTACTGTCTGATCTTTTGCTCGAGAAGTTGGCTCGTTAACTTCTGGCAGAAGGGACGCAATTTACTTAAAGAAATCTTGAATATTCTGCCCCGTTTTCGCACTGACTTCTTTAAACAAAATTTAATTTTTCTCAGCGAGTTCTTTTCCTTCCTACGTCAAGATGTCACGTTATTGGAGATCGACTTTGTTAGCTAAGAGAGCAATTATAACTCCTTCCCCACGCTGATCTTTGACATTATCAATCCATCTTTGAATGCTGTTGTAGGAATTTCTGTTGGTCACGTCATATACGATAACTGCAACTGAAGTATCTCGAATGTAATTTGGAATAAGTGCCTTGAAACGTTATTGACCAGCAGTATCCCAAAGTTGAAGGCGTATGGTTTTATCTTCCAAGAAAATATTTTGAGAGATGAAATCAATACCGATTGTAGGTCTCTAAATGAGAAAATAACTACATGTTCATTTCCATCGAAGATATCATAGATGAAGCGATTGATGATGGAAGACTTGCCAACTGCTTGATCTCCCAGAAACACGATCTTATACTTGAGAAGTGGTGGGATGGTTCCCTTCGACAGATTTAAATTGCTTATGTTGGTCATATTGTTAACAATTATAAACAATTTACTGATTCGAAGAACTTATATTACCGATTTGATGGAATTTAATTGTATTTATTGTTAGATTATTCTTATCAGGGAAGTTCGCATAATCACATGTTATTTAGAAATTAAAAATTTATATTAAGAAACTAACATTCGAACCAATAATTGATTTGCTGAAAGAATTTGCGAATTTGAAGTTTTCATTGCTTCAGAATTATATATTTTGTATGAAAGTCAATGCTAACGTTTATTAATAGGCGAAAAAGCTTATAAATTTATTTAGGTGATTTGATCAATCAATTAAATTAGTTATCTCTAATATATGTATAATATGATGATTCAAATGTCGAATAAGTTTTAAAATTTATAATAATTTGATTAATAAATTAAATGAAGAAAATTTGACATTCAAAAAAATATTAACTACTTGAAGCTATAAAACTCAGCAAATGACGAATAACAACGGCTTTCTTTGTAACAAAGAAAATTGAGAAGATTCATCATTAAAATTAAAAATTCATTCCAAGACAAATTTTAATACAAATTTTGGAGTCTTACAAAACACGAAATGGCGAATCGAGTAAATATGATTGATAATTATTTGTACTTCACTTCCTAATACTGTTCCAAATATATATCTTAAAATTTCAAAAAGATGAGCTTTTCAACTCGAGGGTCTTGATATTTTTTATTAAAAAAAATATTTTTATTAAGCCAACATTTATTGAAGCATTTCAAAATTTAGGGATGGAACTCTTTTTTTTGAAGTCGGGTTCATGCAGGAATAAGAATATTAAAATACATAAGCAAAAAAACGATTGTTTGGAGAAATGAAGTTATTGTTGAATTTAATTGATTTACCAGTGATCGAATGACTATCAAATGATGGACTTTAATTTATCTGTCTATTGGGGCCTTATATTTTTTATATTTAATAAAGTCAATAAAAATATCTTACTTTAATTTTATCGAATTTTTAAAAATGAAGAAAGGAAAATATGAAATGAAGAATTATTTATGATGAAAAAATAGTTTTCCTAATTTTTGATGATAATTATTTCGAGAAGGATTTAAAAATACTAATATTTGTCCTTTATACACTTAATCAGATAGTAAATCTTTTGATTTCCGTGACTTATTATATTATCTTTGCTTAGCTCATAGTTTTATAATTTAATTCTTTTTCAATTAATATCACCAATTCTTAATTAATGCAAAGTCTCGAAAAATCGCAGCAACATTGTTTCATTATTTGTGCAAACTTTTCAAACCTTAGAATGTCAGTTGGTTAAAATTGATTTCTCATGAATATATCATAAAAAAAAATTCGTATTTTAAGTAGCAACCATACTTTAAATTACCGAAGGGGGAAGCGGCCAAGAGAATCATTTTTTGTGAGTTTTAGTTCCATATTATCCCTAATTAGTTTATTCCTCATGATTTATTTTTTTGCGTTTAATAAATTAAAAGTAAAGGATGTAAAAAACAATGTAAAATGTTTTGTACTCACCTAAAAAAGATGGGTTCCTCTTTTATGAAAAAAATATTGATGTATTACTATTTCCATTTCTTTTCTTGAAGAAATATTCAAAATATTACAGAAATAATAATATCTTGAGATGATAATTTGATAATCAATTAATAACATGAAACAACAGAGATAAATCAACGTGAATGAAAGAAAACGGAGTCTCAGACCTCCCCAGTTAAAAACCGATCTCGTACTCAACAAAAATGATCTTAAGCCTATTATACGCTATGGGCATTGGGGTCGTAGCGAAAATCTCAAATACAAACAATTTTTAAGGGAAAATTATCACATTATTAAGAATTTATCGTTACGCTATCATTGCAGAATTTTTATCAAAATGGCCTAACGAATTGGAACCAGAAACGCTCTTCAATGTAAATCGCATCACCAAAAAATGCTTCATAAATTCAACAACTCTATCTAAAATTTGATTTTTTGTCCAGAACCAAACTAAAGAGACAAATTGGTGAATATTTGTCCAAAATAGCATTCATAGTGGGACTACGAGGAAATTATATAAGGAGTTAAAAAAGTGGAGACAAGCAAAAAAAATCCATGGTTCATGGTTGAAGTGAATAGCAAAATCGTTATTGTGATTGATGCTCGATTTATCAGCAGCTTTTGAAAGAAAATAGCTTGATTTATCCATCGACAATAAAAATATTTTAAAACGAATTATTAATAATGATCAAAATTTTATTAAGTATAAAATCTATATCTTCTGAACGTAAAGCTGCTCAGGCTAGGTTAGTACATAAATTATAAGCTGAGTTACTGCAAAAAACGATCAAAACTATTGCATTTTTGTTAAAAAATAATGGATTTATAATAATTAAGATAAAAAATATGGGGAGTCTTATTTTAATTAGAAATAAAAAGACTATTGTCCATTAATGACATTAAATTCAGTGTTCCCAGTCTTAGATATTAGACTTAAATTATATCGTATTTTTCTATGATCATGGCATTTATTTTCATATTTTGTTGCTGATTTTATTGCAAATCTTCCATATTAGATGAAACTGATTGCACTAAATATGTATCTAAATCTTTGGAGTTGATATTTCACCAATATTTATAGCCACCATTCATAAGCAAATTTATTTTTTCCTTGACTTGTTTAAAATTAAATATTCATCTTTCGTTTACTTTATCAACTGAACAGGCTTGATTTTTGATGAAGTTATAAAGTTTATATTTGCTGTTTCTCTCAAACAATTTATTTCATGAAGGAGAAAAAAAAATATATCTATATCAATATACCCTTATAATCACAATTATCCTCATGCTTACGTCTTGAATACCAACCTGATCAATATCTCGGTATAAGTTAGTTTGATAAAGATAAATTCAATTTTCAATATCAGTCATCAAGAATTCAGAGATCGTTGGCAGAATAGTCCCTAATAAAAGCATGCTTTAAAGCTTAACTTGCCTACATTCTCTGCTCAGGATCCCATTTAATTAAACTTCCAATGAAACCACGTGCGATTACACTTAGAGTATTTGGTAAAACAAATTCTTCATTCTAAGCCTTAATCATATAAAAAGTACATTCATTATTTTGCGCATGGTCTATTTTCGACTAATGTGATAGAAAGGTGCCTTACCGACAAGCAGTTCATATGTCAGTACTCCTAGACACCATAAATCAATTGCTTTTCCATATTGTTTTCCCTACAGAATCTCGGGTGCAGAATAGTCCAGGGTTCCACAAAATGTACTCCTTCGATCATCATCTTGACAGATCGCAGACCAACCAAAATCACACAATTTGCAGACGCCCTTAGTTATGAAATGATTACACAGGTAATAACGATATTTTACGGCTTAATATCACGATGAGCAACACTGTTTTCATGAAGATAAGAAACACCTTGAAGAACATCAGTTGAGATATGACTGGCTATATCTTCAGGAAGAGACCCTAATTTTTTAAGTTTATCATATAGTGTTCCTTCTTCCATGTATTCAAGCACCAAATATATATACTGAAGATCATCGAAGACTGCATATAATTTGAGGATGTTATTGTGATTGAAAAACAACTGCATCTTAATCTCCATCATAAACTGGTTCTCCATCATATAACTCTTAATTGTCTCTTTTTTGACTCTCTTCAGGGCAAACAGACTATTGGTTTCCTTATGAATTGCTTGAAACACTTCTCCAAATTTTCCTTATCCAAGACGTTTTCTCATTGAAAAATCACTCAACTTTGCACTCGTCTTTTGAGATAATTTTGGATTGGATTGTTCTAAAGAACGCCGAGGGGGACTATCTTTGATGGGTGTTTTTTAACGTTTGAACGAAGTCAATTTTACACTTTATTATTCTCTCCTATTTCTGATGGGCAGCCGTGCAGAAAGGGGTTCTTGCATGAATCGCGGAGAAGGATTCATATTTTTTGATTTTTATTAATAATTATTAATCGGAATAGAAAGTTTGTATGATTCCATTCTTAGAACTTTACTTTACTTTTTGTCTTTTTTGTCATTTTGATCCTCTGTTTCATAAGGTTTATATTCTCTAGAGTTACTTTTTTAACGAGGGATAGTGGCAGGAACTTTAAGATAATATTCTCTTTTTGCATCAGTCACATTGTATTTATCTTGGGCAGAATTCCAGGGGGTTGGTTCAAGAATTACTTTGGTTGATTTTCCTGGAGTTTAGGGCAAATATTATTTGCCTGTCTATGCTTAAATGGGTATTTATAATGTAGAGCGTGTTTTTTTACGAGATTAGTAAAGATATGCTGAAATGTCAGCTGAGGGGCGGTAGTTCGAATTCGAAGTTTATATTTCTGAGTTATTTTTGATCTTATTCAGAATATTGATCTGGGCAGTATTTGTATCAATAGTTTTCCGAAGGTATGAATTGGGAGAGGTAGTGAGATAGTTTGAAGTAAGAGTGGTATTATAGTACGGACTAATGGGTTTATTGAGGTCAGGATAATCGTAGTACCTGCTCATATGGCTCCTAATAAAATCAATATAATGCCATAGGATCGATGAATACTAGAATATCTAATTAATTTTATTTCTGGTTTTGTCCGCGGCTAATTCTTTTCGACGAATAATATTTGGTCTGATCACCAGATAAAGATCATTTTTTACTGATAATTTGCGCATTGATCTTTTTGAACTTGAGGTACAAATGGATCAGTTATTTGCTTTTTGATTCCACATACGATTATTTACTCTCCACATGTCGGCATACCTCAGCTCCATCTCGGACCGTCACTAGCACAAGTTCTTCATCAGTCACAAGTAGATGCTTATCGCTCCCCAGTTGATGGACCTGGAAATGCCCATTTGATAGTTTGAACATTATGATGCTTTAGGATTTAACCTCAAATGTCCTTTTCAGGAAAACTATCCTTGCAGTATTGATGAAAGGCTAACAGTCAAGTGCACTTTCAGTGTAAGCACGCATAAATTTTTTGCGGTTTTCAATGTTTTAATGATTGGCTGCCGTCTCTGTTTTTATTCTTTTCAAATCGCCATCGCCTTCAGCTTAAAAATAGATTCTAAGTAAACTTTTTAATACCCTTGACGTTTGTTGTACAGTAATTTGTAACTTGGCTCATAAGTCCCCACGTATCCAGTATTCAGCATATAGCTCATAACAATCTCTTTTTTAAAAGACACCACGTAAACATGGCTTGCCAATTTTGCAACAGGTTGTTTCACTTGCAATCCAGAATTTGTGGAATGAGTATTGGAACGATCTCGCAACGAAATCTTTTCTTTTGAAACACTGTTTGTGCCAAATGGATTCGGATTTCTTGTTTGTGGAGAAGAACTACGTCCAATCACTGCCAATTTTTATAATGAACGTGATAAAGATGAAGTACTAAATACTGTTTTTAAAAGCCCCTTAATGTCCTTTGATTTTTATTCATTCCTTTTAAAACCCGACAACCCCTCGAAGTTTTAATCAAGACTGAGGTCTACTTAGCTGCGAAGCGTATTAATTGAGAAGTTACGAGCTGACTCCTTAATCTCGTTAGATTCTAACTTTTCGAACTTATTCTCAAATTTTGGAGGAACAGTCATGCAGGTAATCGGTATCTATTTCGGAATACCATGCTTAGGATTCATAAATTAATGACCTAGAATCTGTTCAAAGGTGAATCTTTTGCTGACATCGACTACTAGAATTTTTCTTAACAGATCTTTTGCGTGATGATCCTTGAAATTTTCAGGAAAATCAAAGTCTGCTTTCGATATTTTTTCGTATGTTTTCTCAATTCTTGCAGTTTAGAAGGGAGCTCTTCCCACCAGCATTAGATACATGATAACACCCGTGCTCCATATATCTACCTCGTAAGAATGACCAGATATCCCCAAACCCATGCTCGATAAGATAACCTCAGGTGCTATGTAATTTGGGGTTCCGCATACAGTATGTTTACGATCTCCTTGAAACTCCAGTTTGGTGGCCAGTCCAAAATCTGCCAGTTTCAACTCCATTTTTGAATTTATAAGAAGATTGCCAAGCTTGATACTGCATTGAAATTTAAGTACTCACGGTGGATAATCTGTCTGTTGTGCAGATAGCAAAGGCCATCAATGAGTTGGTAGATGAAGTATTGTGTTTATGGTATAGTGAGTCGCTTGCGCTTCTTAATAAGCTCGAACATGTTCTAAGTAAACGCATGCATACGCCATGGTTGCACAACTCAAGCAACATATACACGTTTTCCTCGTCCTCGAACACCCGTTATAGCAGGCAAATGTTTCTGTGCTTCACAGACTTGTGCAAGTTGATCTCCGAGAGCATCTTTATGGCTGAACAATTACCTTTTGTTTTGCCTTTGGCTTCTATAGGTTTTTCTTGCTTATGATTTTCAGAGCGAATAATTTTTTATCTTCCATTCGTTCAACAGTAAAACATTCAGCGAAGCCCCCTATGTGAATAATTCTGTACCCTTCCCGAGTCGTTCTTGCCTAAGGTAGTTCCTGAAGCGAATGCTACCATCAGCTTTCTGAATACGCTCCTTGACGATCATTTTTTAAAATTAATAGAATTGATCAATGAAAATAAATCCCTACAACGTATTTAAAGGAGATGGTAACAGTTTGCTACTTTCCTTGATTTCTCAAAGAATAGCCTAATTAAAATCATTTACTTTAATTTTATTAAATAATTCACAACATTTGCAACGTTCTTTTAGTATTTATTTACTGTCTTTTTTCATATGTCTCAATTATCTGATATTTTTCTGTCCAAGTGTGTTAATTGGAAATTTAATCGATGAATATCATTTCATAGACACGAAAGTGTGGGTTAGAATAAATAAAAGGCTATTTAAAAAATATTAAAAAAAATCAGCTGTAGTTTAAAATAGAATGTTTGCAAACAATTCTATAATTTATTGGCAATAATAAGTTTTATCAGCAATGAGTTAAAGTTGTATATTCTTTTAGTTTATAATAGCAAACAAGGTTTCGAAGCTTTTTATATTTTTATAATTATGGGCTCAAGAATTACACGCTCTTTTTACAGAAACGAGAGGGCTACTCCTATCAAAAAATAACAAAGTGACCAAATAAAGTCCCTTGTGGTTTATTTTATCAGTTTTATAACAAGTCTCTCCTTTTTCATGTTTGGATATCTCTTCCGACCTTATCTCAACAATAAAAACAGTATTGGCATATTTTTCATTGTCTTGTTGCTGTTTGTTGTGATAAAAGCAAATCAAGTAAGTAAGACTGCTTTTCTATCTGGAATTGCCTTAGTCGTGACAATGGTTTTTTCTAAAATAATCACACTGGATTTAATGTTTCTCAAGGCAACCCTCATTCTCATTACTACAACATTTTCCACCCTTATTAATTACTAGCTTAGCTTTAATCCTTTTTATCAAGCTTTTCTATTGTGGGTAGAGTATTAAAGTTTCAGCATAGGAGTTGCGCTATCATTAACCGTATAAAAAATAAATGGTGAGCAGAATAGTGGAAGTAACGAAGAAGGAATGCTTGTAAAAATATTATTTAGTTCTATTGGGTTAATGGCGGTAATGCTCATATCAATGGGAAAGAAAATACTGAGGATTCATGATTAAAGTCCAAAAAAACAAATTTCTCTTTGTAATCAAATTTTGCACAGTTGTTTATGTGCTATTATGCTAATAGCCTCATTCATTGTTAAAGGATAAGCAGAAGGGCATATTGTATTCAAACTGAAAATTATAGGAGTCACTTTAGTCCTTTTATTAATATTAAGCGAAACTCATCAATTGCAAAGAACTTGGATGCTTGCATCTGTAATATTAGGAATTACTTATATCCTTTATTTCGTAACTTAAAATGACGAAAGTATAAAAAATGGGCTGACCTTAAGCAGGATTATAGCCCTTAACTTAATTATCATTGATGGAATACATAAATGGATTAACTCCATTAATTCAGGTTCTCAAAAACCTTTTCTTATAATTTTCATTTACTTTTCTGCCTTTTACATCTTTAAACTCACCTCCACCGGATCATAAATTTACCATAGTGTGTCATATGAATACTTTATAGATCTTGTTGCTTTTCTGGCCTATGGAACATTAACTTTATTGGATCATTTATAAAAGCGAAGACACTACCAATAGCTTTCCAATGGCTTGATAGTTTGAATTTGTATGTCTAATTGAGTATAAATAATTCAAAATATGATCATTAATCTTATAAAGTTCACTGATATTTTTTGAAATAAGTTGGATTTGTTTTTGCCAGATTGTAAGCTTTACTATCGGGAGATTGAAGGTAACGGTTTCGATCGCTTTGATGTGGACTCAAGAAGATATCTCTCCCTCCTCTTTCCTTCTCGAAAAATCTAATCTTTTTGACCATGTTTCTGCATAATAAAGTAATAACTCGATTAAAATGGTATCTCTATCTTTCTCTTCCCTCAAAAGGAAAATTTTATTTTCGAGATCATCGATAATGAGTTCATAGTCCTGCATTTTCTGTAGCTATAATTCGTATTTTTGAATGGTTTCCTTCATTTCATACAACTTATGATTGTATTTCTGCATTGCATATAATATACTTTGATCTCTTCTTCGAATTCGAAGTTGTTACGCTCTAACACCTGGTTGAGAGTGCCTAGCTATTGCTATAACTGCATAATAGTCTTTTGATCCTCTTCGGAACTTCCTTGATACTACTGGCCTTAATTTGTAAACTGTCTGCTGCTACTTTTCTAATACCTCCTTTCCAGTTCCTCTGATTCTTATTGATTATTCATGATTATTTCCATATATTTAATCTGTTCTTCGACAAGTTAATCCTTCTGCTGTAAAAATTCCTCGCTATTTGATTAAAATTTTTGAAGTACAGTGGAAATAGTTTCACTGTTTTAGTATAATTTGCGAAAAGTTTGATATATTTCTGTTGAAAAAACTTACCTAGAAGAGTAAATACAGTCAGCCAATTAAGAAAGATTCTGCAACAAATCAATTTAAATCTGCATTACTTGAAGAACTGATCGTTCATTTCTGTCGATAGAAGTTAACATTTATTCCAGCTGAGAATGTGGCTCTAATACATTCATTTTGGTGGCACAAATTAGGAAGAAAATTTAAATTAATTAATGCCTCAACAAAAGATATTAAATATATTGACAAAAATATGAGAGTGGTATAGATGAACTGGTTTAATGACTGATTTAAACTTTAAATATTAAAATTTTCCTAATAAGATGTTTATAATCTGATGAACTAAACCGTACTAATAGAGATAGTTGATGATAATTTTATTATGAATTTATAAAATAAACTTTAATCTTAAACATTATTCATAATTGTTTCATGAAATCCCAATAGAAGGCAGAATTAAAATGCAGAAATATATGCAACAATTCTTCTGCTAAATACCAGTTTAGCTTTGGAAAATAACAACGCTTTAAGCAGAGAACAGTACTTACCAAATCCCTTCTCGATAAATTTTATGATCTTCCATCAGAAATCAGCAAAAAGGGGTCTATATTTGGTAGAGCTCCAAGAGACTGCCAAAAATTGCAAAAAGATGTAGGTCCTCCACCAGGACAGTACAATCCTAAGGAGATCGACTCTAAGAATGAAATTACTTTCGGACCGAGCCGGGAAGTAACAGATAATTTATTAAGGAATGCTCAATTTCATCAATTTTTTACAATACAATTAATGGCTATCCAGGACCTGGGAAATATAATCCATAAAAATTAAAATCGAAAAGCTATATTCACATGGGAGGTCGGATTAAAACCACTTACGAAACAGTTAGTCCAGGCCCTAAATATAATTTTTAATCCACTTTGCTTGATAGAAATAAAGTATTATCAAAGGAATATCGCAAGGGAAGTATTAGATTAGTATTACCCACCTCTAAAAGTCGACTTGCTGTCCCGTAAGGATCGGCATCAGTTGTTAAATTAGATAAATCAAGTAAAAATATATCCATTTAGGAACTGAAGGCATCATTAGCTACAAAGGACAACGCAAGCTTGGACAATCCGGATTAAGCATCGTTATGGCAAAATAAAAAAGATTTAGTTCTTTATAGATGCGAACATAGGTCCCTGGACCGGGTTATTAGTAATATTTGAAGTATTTAGTTCTTCATTTTCTGATTTCATAGGGTAACCCTAAAAATGACGATTTTTCTTTTCTTGTAATTTTTGTTTAAATTTGAAATAATCGATATCATTGATTTATTTTAGATGAGTTTTTTTTCAAAAACTGAGATAAAAGATCTCAAAAGCAACCACTAACGCATCATTAGAATTGCAGTTTCTAATGTACCCATCAATCCGACCATCGCCATCACCACTTCCAACAAAATTCATCTCTTCAATGAAAGCGGAGATAAGCATCAATATGAACTTTCTAGGTCAATTACCCCAACTTGTATCGAATGGCACCCATCAAATCCAATATTGGCAATAGGCTGGGACAATGGTATATATTTTTAGAATTAGGACGCATCACTATATGGAACGAAGATACCAAGGCTCCTAAAGAATAAGGAAAGCCTCACGCAGATCCAATAATGCTGATTAAATTTAACCCTACAGGAAATAGAATGGTCACGAGTGATCTAACCGGAACTATTGGAGTATGGAGAGGAATCAATCTTTTAGCAGTCTATCAAAAAGAATGGGCAATCACTCATTGCGTATTTTGCGATTTGAATATCGATGGAATGAAAGGAAATTTGGGTAATTTATTCCTATTTGCTGGTCGATCAGGAACTGTTTGTCTTGCCAACGATATGAACATGTGTTCGGATGTCTGTCGAGTAGGAGGCACAATCAAGGCTCTCATGTTTTATCAAAAAGAAGGATCAGCCATCGTCATTACTTCAAACCTTCTCCTTGTTCAATTTAAAATCAACTTTACTTAAAAATCAGTTCCTGAAAAAAAAGTGAAACTTTCTATTTCTGGGGAACCTGAAAATCTGAGTTCAATTTGGATAGGCTAAAGTTTGCTTTCAACTTGCTCCAATGAAAACATGATTAGATTTTGGCATCTCTAAGCCGATTAAAACTATACACTGACAGTTTTTGATGTTCTTAATGCTGATAGTATTGGAATTAATATGGCTGGTGACAAAATTTCAAGCATAGTTTATGACAACAGAGGTCGTTCACTTGTGGCAGGAACACGGGAAGGAAGGCTGATGTTTTGGAAAAACATGGCTCTTGGAACTGATTCACCCGTAGACAAAGATCAATGGGCTCCCCAACCAATTCTGAATTTAGGAAAGCAAATTCAAACTCTTACTGTTGGCAAAAACAACGGTGTTATTGTATGCAAGCAGAGTGATGGAGAAGTAATTATTGTGAGTGAAACTAAAATATCAGCCAAAATGTCAGGCAACTATAGAGCCATTCTTAAAGGAACTGATAAAATATAAATTTCCTACGAAGATTCAAAGGACAAATTTGTATAAATTTTTAATACAAGCGGTCATATTAAAGGATTTGATTTCATTGCAGACAAACTACTCTACTGGACAAGTAAAAAAATATAAATCCTTGAAATTTCAAAGAGTTCTCAACTCAATATATCTTGCATCTCCTCCATCGAACAAAAAGCATTAAAATGTTTATTTGGTTCAAAGGATTACTTTATTATTTCGACAGACTATGGTTTTAATTTACTCAGTCTGACTGGACAGATAAAGCAATCTTTAGTTTTTCCATAAAGTGAAGGCAAAGTAAGTGGAATTTAGATAATGAATAATTTTATTATTTCTTGGACCCAATAATCATATCTTAGAATCTTTACAATTGCTAATGAAATTAAACAAGTGGGTACTTCTCGTCGCTTTTAAGATTCAAAATCATTGATTGGCAACATTCGCTATGCCACCATTAATGCTAATGGTAAAAAAGTTGGCATAATCTCCAACAACGCTAGTAATACCGGCTCAGTCGTCAATCACAGTTTTCATATTTATGATATTGATACTGATAGTTTCATCGGATATGATTTGGGTAATGATAAAATTCCTGTGCATTTTTATTGGGATAAAAAAGAGGTGAGGTATTTTGGAGTCCAGGTCGAAACATCAAAAATAGAATTGCTTAAAGGGGAGTAAACCAAAGCCGAATAAAGCTAAGAGGATACTGAGCAGGAAGATATGGAAGAGTCAAAGCCTTCAACTCGCTAATTTTTAACTTTCTTTTATACCTTCGAAACTGGGATTAAACAGCAGGATAAATTTATCTTAAAAACATCTACTATAGATATATTTGCACTTAAAATTCCACATTTTTATGTGGTAGAAAGGACGAAGGAAGATTATCTCATAAAAAATATTACTCTTCATGATTTTCAGAAAATTAATAACGATGACGAAATCATTAAAAATTCTATTCTTAACTTTTCCTTTTACTTGACATCAGGAAATTTGGATGAAGCCTATAAAAGCGTTAAAAATATTCAGAATTCAGCCATTTGGTAAAAAATGGCAATTATGTGTGTAAAATCTAAGAGACTAGACGTCGCTGAAATTTGTATTGGAAATATGAAATTTGCCAGAGGCGCTCGTAGCATTCGGTAAGCTAAAAAATAACCTGAAGTTGAAACTCAGTTGGCTATGGTTGCCATTCAGTTAGGTATGGTTGATGAAGCAAAAAGTCTTTATTAAAATAGCCATAGATTTGATCTTTTTAGCAGAATCTGCCAGAGTAACGGAGAAATATAAAAAGCTATTGAAACCTCATAAAAGTATGATAGAATTAATCTAAAGAATACCTATTATAATGCCGCGAAGTTATACGAAGCTTCAAGCAGATACTAATTAGCAATATAGTTTTATGAAAAATCAAACACTCACATCAAGGAAGTTCCGAGGATGTATCTTGAAGCTGGCAAAATTAACGAGCTTACTGATTATATCGATAGGAAAAAATAAAAAAAGTTATACACATGGCTTGGACAATACAATTAATCCATTGGCAATCTAGCAGTTGCTATAAAATACTACTAAGAAGGCGAGTCTACTTCTAATTTGGTTCGACTTTATCTTTCCCAGAACCAAGTTCAATAATCTATCAGAATTTGCAATTCTTAAAGTGAACCACAAGCATGCTTCTTACTAGCAAGACATTTATAAAAATCAAATATGCTCAGTGAAGCCATTCACTTTTATGCCAAAGCTCAATATTATTCGCAAGCCATCAAAATTGCAATCAGCAATTAATTGGATGGCTAGATCATGAGTCTGAGTATGGCAAGTCCAAAGGAAGTAGCTTTTAGATCAGCTTCTTATTTCGAAAGAAAAGGATTTATTGAAAAGGCCATTCGACTTTATAGAAAAGCTGGGGCCATTAAAAAGGCAAATTATTTAGCAGAAAAAAATGGATTTGCCGAACTAATTTCTAATGAGGGAATGGAGGAATAATCAGGAGACGAGCAGTAATTGATTGAAGCAGGAGATAAAACCGCCATCAATGCTAAAATTACTTCGTTATTGGAAGGAAACAAGTATGACAGAGCTGTTCCACTATTAATTAGTTCGAAGCAGTACGAAAGAGCTTTGGATATTTGTGTCCAGCAGAATGTCCCCATTCAAGAAGAGCTTATTAAGAAGATAATTCCTGAAGATGAACCCACAACTGCAGCAGAGAAAAATAAAAGGGTTGAATTAATAAAAACAGTGGCATAGAAATGTAGGAAACAAAATAGTTTTGAGTTAGCCTCAAATCTTTATGTAAAAGTGGGAGATAAAATCACTTCGCTGAAATGTTTGATTGAATTAGGGGATGCCGCCAAAGTAATTGCTTTTGCTAATAATGCCAGAAGCGCTGATACCTTCATCTTGGCCGCCAATTTTTTACAAACTGCAGATTGGCATCAAAATCCAGATCTAATGAAAAATATCATCATGTTTTATACGAAAGCCAAAGCTTACTAGAATTTAGCTAATTTCTTCTAGGCTTGTGCCAATGTGGAAATTGATGAATATAGAGATTATTAAAAGGCTTCGGGTGCTCTGAAATAGGCATTAAAAAACATGAGTAAATCAACCTCACCAGATAAAGATTCAAAAATCGATGTTTTAAACACAAAAAAGAACTTAATACAGAAATTTATTGACCTCAAGGATTTGGCTGAGAGCAATCCCAAAGAAATGGTAAACTGTTTCTTACAACTCTTATAATAGGTATTTTATATCTTATACAGCCTGATATTGAGCAATCAGTTCGCCGGGGCGATATTTTTGCAATCATAATCGAGTATCACTAGCAGATGGGCGAATATAAGAAATGCTTCGATTACCTGAAGGTGATGAAGGAAAGAGGAATTGTTATTGCTCCCTATATTGACAAATAAATTGTATTTAATTTCCTATCCAGATTGATACTGTCTACAAACAACTTGGAATTTCGACTAAAAAGAAAAATTAGATCGAGGAAGAAGTTATTGAAGATTTATCATCTTGATCACTATTCAAATCAACAAATAAATTAATTATTTCGCACAATTAAAGTATCAATATTTCGAATAGAATAAGGCTATAAAAGTTATATTTTTGCTTAGATAAATTTAATATAATCGTGATGGAGCAAACCATGCAGCATTATAATCAATATACCCCTTAATCATCGCTTGCTTGGGATGGCTTAAATAGTCAAAGATTCGGAAAGACACGAATCATGTTTCCTCGAAGGGATCTCATTACAACAGGTCAAATATCATTAATTTAGGTCTCGATATGCCTCATGAAGCAATGAATTCAGGGCGAAAGCATTACTAAGAACAATTAAGTCCCGAACATGCATTTAAACCAATACTAAAGCAATTTCCACCTTAGATCCCTCATTGGCATCCAAGATAAAGTAGCAAAAGAATTGTCTAATTACAATTTACGCAACCTTTCCCGAGAAAATAAAAAAGCCACTATAAGGATCCTCTTTTTCCTCATTAATCTAAAATGGCAGGCATCAGAACATTCTATAATAGCCGGATAAAAGATGGCCAAAGATAATATTCTGTGTAAGATCGAATTCAAAGAAAAGTTAAGGTCAATCAGCTTTAATTACGCAAAAATGCTTTTAAAGATTAGAGTTTTTTGTTGAGTAAATCTTTTCAGAAATATATGCTGTGATTAATATCGCTATGCTTATTATCCAATCTATGAAAGATTACCCATTATTATTTTGCTCGCTATAAAATATGTGCTCTCAAATGGTCTAAACTACATATTTTGCTCACTAATCCAATACGGATATGAATGACGCATAAAACCTCCATTATAATTATATATTTAAAAAGAATGATTAATCCACACGTACTTGAAATGAAGGACACAATTTTTTATAAAAGATAAATCCAAGAAAAGCTACCTGAATTGTTGGGGATGCGGTCACTTGATTAAAAATTACCAATAACTCATGATTACATCTGCTAGCTTTTCAAAGATGATGAAAGCGACGATGACTCAAGCGATTAGCACTTCTAATAGATTTAATATTTTAAAGTTTAGCCTCTTCAAGTTATTTCTTAGAACAGATCAACCGAAATTTAGAATTATTTAGAATCTTATTTCAAATAAACAGTAACAATGACTAATAGTAATAATAATTTTCATTAGGAACAATCTCAAAATAACTTTTATTTTTATTATGAAATTAATGGAAAATCAGCGGCAATATTTGTTTACAAGTATCTGATTAAAAAATAAACTAACTTAATCAATCTATACCCATGCTTTTTAAAGAATGAAGAATTTTTATCAAGAAAAACTTGTTCTTTAATTCAACACATAGAATAAATAGATACATTTGTTGAATTTTAATCCATCAAAATAGTATCAATTTTACTATTGCACAATTAAATTCGAGTCAAATTATAACTTGCATCCAAAATATTTTAAATATAATTCAAATAGCAGTCTTTAAATCGAAAACAGCAAGAAAACAGAAATGCAGATAGCAGTCTTATGACTTTAATCAAATAACAAATATTTGCTATTTTTATATCCAAAATTAAAAATATCTAAATGACCAATAAGCTGGTCATACTTTACCTTTTTAACAATGAAAACAATAAATTGTACTTTGACCAATAGATAATGAAAAGCATAACAATGGAAAAACAATTAAATTTAGTATAAAAAATAGTGTTAATATATGAATGCTATAATATTTTCCAAGTTACCTTGAATTTTGATAGATTGGGTTTGAAACTGAAATAAACAATTTTTTCAAAAGGAAAAGAAAAAACGTATGTTAAAAATATAATTTATGTCGTAAGCTATGCAATGACAAATAGATAATAGCTTACATAATCGGGCATCGGGAAATTATTTTTTGGAATAATAAAGGAATAAAAGGAAAAGGAAATAATAAAGCAATTCTAAATAGCTTACAAAATTATCAAAGAGAAGATTGGATTGTAAAAAAATAGCCCTCTGGCATGATTCTATTAATTTTAGTTGCTATTTTTTATGTAAAAAATAAAATTATCAATTCAAACACATACTCGTCAATTTAATAAAAGCCAGTAGAATTTTGCTATTAACTCTATTATAAGATCTGCCTTTATTTTTATACTATGGAGAAACTCCCAAATTTATAATTGAAAAATTGCCATGAATCAAAAAAAAGCCAAATTGCTTTTATAGATTCAATCGTTAATCTATCCTAAGTATCCATCCGGATGTTCTCCTGAAAGATTTATTGAATCAGTACCGCTTATGTAATGAAGCATCAAAATCTCTATGAAGCATTTTCCAAATTCGACAGTGATAATGATTCGGCCTCTACTTAATGCTCATTTGAAAAAAATTAATAGTGTGTTAATGCCGACGAGCAATGCTTTAATGAAAAATTAGTTAGCTAGATAATAAATCGATTGACATAGAGCTGTACTTATTGTCATCGAAGATAATTCTGCTAAAAACTAAATAAAATGATTCTTGAGTTCAAGGGAACCCTTAAAAATTTGAAGATAAATCGAAACCCTATAAAAATAAGTTATTGGCAAAATATCTTAGATATGGGTAGATATAATAATATTTAGGAAACATCATTGATCTCCTCTATGAAGTAAAATAAAAATAATTATTAAGCATCTGCGATGAACTCTATCAATTCTACAATCGAGTGCCACATCAGTAGTCTCTCTTGCTTACCAATGGAGACATAATCAAAGCTAAATATAAATTCTCAAAAACTATTCACAGCAATTAAAGCCATATACCTATCGATCATCAATATTATCTTGCCATAATTGTAAATAATGCATGATTTAGGCTTCTTCTACTTATGGATGCAGATATTTGTGGAACCGTTCTGTAAGCAATTTTCTGAGAGTTGGGGGTGATATTACTTGGATTACTTAAGGAATATCAGCCATTCCTCCACATTTGCAAGACATCAGTCGATACAGCTCCTTAATGGCCTATAATTTTGGGGATCTCTTTTAATAGAATATTTTCACTACTAATCATAGAAACAGTTCTGGAGTTGACAACTAGTATAAACTCGAAGCATTTCTTATCTTAAGTTATTATCAAAGTTTATCGTGCCTTGATCTCATTTGTGGGATCATACCATAATCTAGAGTCTTTGAAAAATATTTGCCAAGTATCCCTTTTCTGATCCCTTCCCTTGAAACTTTCGAAACCATTCATGAATCATAATAAATCAGTAATATCTATGAAATTAAAAAAGCTAATTAATTTACCAACATGTATAGTTGGTAACATAATGAGGAGTAATATCGATAAAAGATTAAAAAAATAACTTCACAGTCATTTACGCGAAACAATAAAAGTTGCAATGGGTGTAATAGCAACGCATAAAAGATAAAAAAGATATAATCACTTGAGGTAATGCTAGAATAAGATTCAATCTATCTTATGGGAAAGCTTTAAAAGGATGAGATCAAATAAAAAATAATAAATCTTTAATAAATTCAGTATTTAAAAAAAATATTCTAAAAATATGTCAACTTTTAACCACTTTCCACTTGCCTTTCCAAAAATTCAAGCTAAGAAAAAGAAAAATCAATTGAGAATTAATTTATACTTGCTTCTGTAACTAGAATTATAGTTAGGAATGGGATTTTGATATCAAGGGCCTCAATAAAATTGAATCGAGTTTAGGAGTCAAGTATCGCCAAAATTTGCAAAATTTTATCGCGTCCCTCCGGTGTCTAGACAGCTAGAAGAGCAAAAAATTAAAATCTTACTATTAATTTTTTAATAACTATATGTACGAATATATCAGTTATTCCAAATTAGTATATTTTCATATATTTAGGTCAAATAACTGACCATGACCGAAAAGAACTATCTAAAACTGGTTACTAAATCACCTTTTCTCTTTACTGAGCAAACTTTTGGACGTATGAAAAAAGATCTGGCCCCATTGGGTATTAATGTGATTGAGTTTGTTCTGGAGGCAATCAGTTACAAGCTGTAGCTTAATGTCAATCTGATCACTTATATTTTTAAGAAGCAATCTGAATAGGATTACTATTAATACGAATGAAAAGTAAATGATAATTTATATCCAATAACAGTAATTCTTATTCATTAAACAAAATGTATTTTTTGTCACTTATTAACGACGATTCCTCAATCCCTATTGAAGATAAAGATAATTTTTATCAAATAGAAGAATTTTGAGAAATAGAGTATATCATAGTTGATCAGATTGTACGTATTTTATATTCTGATTATTATTCTTTTATTATTATAAAATCATTTCAACACCATGGCAAATAGAGTGCAATACGAAAACTCAAATGATATCGGAGTTTTTGCTAAACTCACAAATGGGTACTGTCTTGTAGCAGCTGGAGGTTCATATAACTTCTATAGTGTCTTTTAAAGCTAGCTAGGATCTTTTATTCCTGTCATTCAGACTACTGTTGGAGGAACCAGAATTGTAGGAAGAACAACTGCTGGAAATAAAAAGGGATTACTCGTTCCAAATAACACCACTGACAACGAACTTAGACACATCCGCAACTCCCTTCCCGAAACCGTCAAAGTTGTGAGAGTGGAAGAAAAGTTATCAGCTTTAGGAAACTGCATCGCATGTAACGATTATGTGGCCCTCATTCATCCTGATTTAGATAAAGAGACCGAATAGATTATTGCTGATACTCTAGGAGTAGAGGTCTTCCGTAATTCAGTGGCCAACAACCTATTAGTAGGAACTTACAGTGTAATTAGTAACAATGGAGGATTGGTTCACCCTCAAACAACTGTTTAACAACTGGACGAATTGAGCAACCTTTTGCAAGTGCCACTATGTGCTGGAACTATTAACAGAGGTTCTGATGTAATTGGTGCAGGTTTGGTTGTAAACGATTGGGTCGCTTTTTGTGGTCTATAGTCAACCGCCACAGAAGTTCAAGTTGTAGAGAGTATTTTCAAATTACAAAGCCACGACAAGATGGAATAGTAAGGAGGCAATATATGGGGAAAGTGACAATGATAGTTTATATTCACATATTGCCTTTAAATATAGATCATACCAATATTTCTAAAATATTAAAGAAGAAAAGATTTGAATCATATTATATTGACTTTGGTAAATCATGATTATGCCATAAATTCATAATATTTAACATGAATAATCAATAGCCTGTCATCCTAAACTAATAACTGGCGACAACATATACCAGCTACTCTGGAGGAACAAAGCCACAAAATCAAACTGATACTCTGGATGAACCTATTATAGATACTGTCGTAAAAAATTGATAACTCAGAAAAGAGATTTCTTGGAAGTTTATGAAAAAATTGTGACTACGATGTCAGGTAGAGGTGACTATTAAAAAATACGACAGCAATGGGATCTTTGGGGACCATTAATTATCTCGCTTATCACTGCTTCGATGGCAGCGTTTGGAACTTCAGGAGATATTGAAGAAGCCTTCACGAGTCTGTTCGTTGTGATGTGGTTGGGACCCTTAGTGATTGCATTAAATGCAAATTTACTCGGTGCTAAAGTGTATTTTTTTCTAACTTAGAGGCATAATTCAAACTTCCTGCTTAATAATATACTGCTCAACTCCCATAATGATACTTTCAGTGGCAGTATTCATAATGAACTTTATCTTCCACTCTTTCTTCTTGAATTTGCTCCTATCAGCTGGAGCATTGATGTTTGTGATTAAGACAAATAAGGATTTCTTTAAATCGTTCATCCCTGATGACAGGTACTTGCTGAATCTTTATCCTGTCCTTCTGTTCTACAGTTTCATGTGCATTTTCATCTCCATGACGTGATAGTCAATAAATATATTTGTAAATTTTCAGTTCTTTTGAGTTCTCTATATATATAAATAAATAAATGATTAAGATATCTATGAATTATAGATGACCTCATTGACTTATTGACTTTAGTGACTTTGCAAATAACATTTCCATTGAATTTGTTTTTTAACCAAAAGTATTGATTATTCTTATTGTATTAGTAGTTTTAAAGTAACACAATATTTCTTCCTTCACCGTTATTCGTTTCATAATATTATCATTTTTATAAGGGTATATGTCCTTCCTTTTGAGCGAAAAAGTTCATCACTTCAGCAAAATTACTTCTTCCAATACAAATTGTAAGACAACCGAAGAAAATTGTTTTGGCAGCTCATCCTGCAAATGTAAAAACGATGATTTGGAGTTACAAATCATTCACTTAAAAGATAAAGCACATCAGTCTTTCATGCAAGTGTTGTAATATTTTAACTATGCAGACAGATTCAGTAGCTCCATGATGAAGAATTACAGCAAATACAAAAATAATATGAAGAGAAGGAAAACAATTACCAAAAAGAAATCAAAGACTTAAAAGCTTAGCTCGAGCTCGTCAAAAGTGAGAAAATAGCCCTTTAAAAAAACATGCAAAGGCATAATTGTGATCTAAATTCAACTGATATATTCCTTTCCAACATTGATCCTATCTCATGTGAATAAAACCAAAACAGCTATCTGGATTAATCCGAATTTAGCCAATTCCAAGATTTGGTATATGTAAAAAACAGTAACTATGATTTGCATTTTTTACGGAAGGAAATCTATAAAGAGAGTGCCTTTACGAATACTAACAAACAGCAAATAGACAAATTATTTAGAATTATCAAGTAGCTTAAAGATGATAAAATATTCTTACAAAAGGAGAAGGAGTATCTACAGAAGGAAAAAATATAAACGTAAAAAACAATGCAAAATTGTAAAAACTCCCTTTAAAATTGGAAATAGTAATCCAAATTTCTCAGTGATCATGTTAAAAAATTAGGTAATGATAAACTCTAACTTGAGAAAAAAATTAAAGAACTTTCAAAGTCAAGGATGACTCAAACAAGTAGTCCATAACCTCTCAGGCTTTTTTCACCTAAATCAAACATTTTAACTCATCCAAAAAACATGGCTATGGTAAAATCACAATGTCTTCCATCTCAAAATGATTTTGCTCTGTAAAAAAACGAAGTGAAGCATTTTGAATTATCAAAATGTTCGAATAAAGCATTATTTTCTCCAAAATCTGAAATAAATAAATTAGGGTCGGCTAAATTTATGATGACTTAATTAAATGAAAATAGAACTACCTTGAAAAATTCTATTTCTCTGAAGACAGCATTGCAAAGATCTCCGTGAAACATCATTATTTAATGATAATTTATGCTTTTAAAATCAAAACAATATATTAAATTTATCAGTTCAATTTTAATACCGTTTTGAGAAGAAACTTCTCCAATAAAAGATAAATTAATCCTCTGCTCTATTCTAACAGTTCCAGAACAATTAATGTCATATACGTCAACATATCATTGCTTAGTCGTACATAGATCTCCAAAGTTAAAAATTTTGGTTTTGATTTCTTTAGTTTCCCTATTTCTATTTAACTCATTTTGAATTTACATTATAGAGTGATTTAAAAAGATAATCAACAAAAAATTGGGCTTCAAATTCGTTTAGCTGTTCTCAATTTAAGAATTAAAAAATTTAGAGTTTTTATTCGCTTTGCCTTATTCTTGCTCCTTTTTTTATTTTTCAGATAGCCTTTTAAAACTCATATATCTTGCGATTTTGCCTCCTGAAAATTGGAGCGTAACTCTTAAAAGGTATATGTAAAAAAATCTAGAATTCGCAGCATCAATAGTTTCCTGAATGCTTTAAGACGTACCATTGTACTGTGGAGCAAATATTTTCTTGCTAAATAAGGCTAGCTTAACATTTTACAAAGAATTAATTATTTTTTATTTGAGGAAAAAACTGCTGGATTGACCTTCGTTTTCGCATTATGAAAGTTTTATTAATTATTCTATTTCAAAAGAATAATATTTTAGTTAATGTGTCTAAATTATAATTAAGTATCTTATTTCAGTAGCAGCATTTCATCTTTTATTTTGTAATCACGAAAATGAGAATAATACTCCAAACTGTATAAAGACCTTCCAAAGATATGGGAAAAAATTAAATATATCTATTCATACTTCCCAAATAATCAGAATATATATTCTTGATTGATAAATCAAAACGAGCAAATATTGCATAAAATACAAAACCCTACTCCATTAGTTCCATTAGTTCCATTAATAGTGGTGGTACACGACCAGCATCCAGATCCAGTCCTGCTACTATTATTTATGTCAGTACATATTGAAGAATTAACAGAAAAAGTACAAGATGTAGAATTTAAATTTAGAAATAAATTATTTGAAAAGCAACCTGCTGATGCAGGAAAACAATATTCACAATAGCCACAGTATCCAATAGTGCTATTTATATTACACCCAACGCACATATATCCCTTTATAGTATTATTATTTTTATCTGTGCAAAATTCACATTGAGTATTGGATGATGAACCAGAACATCCGGTGCATGAAGTCTCATTAAGAATTAAAATTCTTTGAATCCCCGGCCCGCATATTGCAGTAATCCAGGTAATTGTAGATGTACTCACAGGACTTTGATTGTAACTTGAGCTTATGTTAGTCAGAGTATTATTTAGATTATTATACAGATTTTGTAGGTTAGTCAAATTATTATTTATATTATTCTCCAAATTTTGCCGGTTAGTCAAATTATTATTTAGATTATTGTACAAATTTTGTAAGCTAGTCAGATTATTATTTAGGCTATTGTACTAATTTTGCAAGGGATTATCATTGTATTGATATGTCTTATTACTAAGTATTAAATAAGTAAGACCAACCGATAAAGATCCCACGACGATTGCAGTAATAACTACTGCGATAACTATTGCCCGTACTCCAAATTTAGAAATATTTGTATCTCTTAACGCATCATCTGAAATTGATCCAGAGCGACTACTAATATCATTTCTAACAGCTTAAGGTTATCTAATTTCAAAATTTATGTGGCTATCATTTTCATTTAAATCTACAATGACCATACTTTTATCTCTGTGAAGTGGTTGCTTATCACGATTTGCTATCATTAATAAATATTATCATACAAGCAAATTATATTTAATTTTCAAATAAAATTAAGTCTACATGAATCAAATAATAAAAATAATGCCTAAATTATTAAATTTTAATTCAATTTGGTAAAAATAAGAAATGCAAAAGATCAGTCTTTAAAAAGGGCTAAATTTTGGATACTATAATTATATGTAATTTCAATCAATAATATTTTATTTATAGAAAGCCTTTCACCAATTTTTTTTAGAAAAAAATGTAAGAATTAAGTTTGAACTCTTTAGTTAATGTTAGTACTGAAATGATTTGCGAGCAAATAATATTCTATTTTTATATTTCAGAATTAAATTGATTTTAGATCAAATCAAATGAAAAAGAATATATTCGTACTTTTAACAGCAAATTTAGTCTCTTTCTAACAACAAAATTTAGCTTGAAGAACTTATAGTCCCAATTAATATTGGAATATTTACTTAAAATTTGGATATAGAATCTACATAAAAAATTATCATAAATTTAACACATATTATGACATATGATTATATCTGCTAATAAATTTATGATAAGTTGTGCAACATCATTTACTGGCGAGCTTACTTTCAGTTGACAAATTCTTGGAGTTGCAGCGATTGTAGATTTATTTAAGCTAAATAATGAAATTTTTAAGGGTAGCCTACTTTTTTGATAGTTTCATGTTGAACTTCGCCTAGGAGATGTGCCCCAACACGTTATCAAGCAAATATTGATTGATCATGATTAAATTATCGTCTTTCTTACTTGTTTTCTCAGAGCCAACATAAATGTCTTCTTCAGTTTTTTGAGGATTTGAATTATTTACTTCTTCAACGTCTGCCTTTTTTTCAGTGATATTTATTTCGAAAAACTCCATAAACTCTGAAGAATTGTATTAAATTTGTCTGTGCTCCTCAGTTTTTTAAATAATGTTTGGAATTATTTATATAATTTCACTATAGAAATAAGCCCGACTTATAAACTAATTCATCTTTTTATTACAGATTAACACATAATTTTATGTTTTTTTAGCTGAAAGCAAATTCTATAAAGCTTATTTATAGTAGTGCTGCACCTATCGCTGCTCTTGAGGAATACTTTTAGCAGCTTTATTCTGTTTTTTGGGCACTTATGGCTCAGGAGGAGTCATCTTCTCAATGAGTTAAAGATCCAATTTATCAATATCTTCTTGAGTTAGAATATGAATTTTCTATTTCAGTTTATCAGTTAGCTAGAGCAAAGCTGACTCTTAGAAATTATCGGTAAAAGCCAAGGCTTGTTTTGGAGAATAAAGAGTGTACTCACAAAAATCAGAAATGAGTTGATTGGCATAACTTTTAAAGCTATTTTTATTGAAGCAAGAGCTGAATATATGACTGGAAATCAACGAAAGTGAAAAATTCCATAAAGAGTCTTCCTTAGTGAGGAAGGATGATTCTCGATGCAGGAGGGACTTGCCATTGCCAGTGACTAAAATATTGCCATTAATACCTTCATTTATTGTATTTTTAATTTATATTTGAGTAAATTGCTACTAATCCACAATAATTGAGTACGGGCAATCTTTTGCTTCAATAAGTAGACCCAAAGATTAAATGAGGGTATCGATGTGTACCAAAGGAATATGATTGTTGCCTCCTCCACAAAGAATCAATTGCCCACCACCCAGTGAAGTTAAAATTTCACTTTGAATTTAGCAACTATCTTTACCGTAAATGAATCCTGCGCATAAAACAGAAGCTTTAATATTTTTAAATTTATTTAAGCTTAAAAGCATATTTTCCAGTTCGTAGTTTTTGATGAAAAAATTATTTGATATTCTGTTTTGATATTAATGGTCTTGGTATTTTATTTTCTTCCAACTGTTTTCATCTAGAGCTGCTGCCATAAATTTTTCCCGATCTCCAACATCTTTTTCAGCTTAGTAGGTTTGCATACCCTCCCAAGTCATCACTGTGGATATTCCTATGATTCTCACCATTTTTGTCATACTCTTGTTGATACTTTCGAAGACTTTCATTATGCTTAATGTACATTTGATGATAATCTCGGCTTAATTAGTCGGTGTTCTGAGGTTTAATATAATGACATCACAATCTAGAGAGGATCTACAAGCAAGTTGAGGCTATTTAATAAACTAAATATTCAAAAGTATACCTATATTGTTTGATATACTCCATGGATTTGGGGATGCCCCAAAGCTGTTCCAACAATAAGAGCGTAATTTTCGAGATCTAGATGGTCGTCACGAAAGAATTCCACGAGATGATAACCCAGTGGAGTATCAATATCAGAGATGTAGATCTTCTTGTTCATTTTCTATTTAAACTTACCAATCTATTATATCTATCAATTAATAAGTTTTCAAAAAGTTTACCTTATTTAATTATGACAAAAATGAAGTTTTTGACTGTGTCTTTTATTTAAACTGTTGTTAGAAAATACAAATCTTATTTATAATGTAATTTATTAACTCAAAAGTTTTGATTTATCATTTAAAATTGCCTCTTAATGACTAAAGAAAAATAGCAATAATTGGAAGTGACATCAAAGAAATTATCTTTGAGTAATGAGGTGAAAATAATAGCACAAATATAAATGATTATTATTTTTTGATAATTTTGAGATTCTAATCTTTTTCAGAAGAGAAGGATACTAATATTATCTAATCGTAATATCAAATAATCAGGACATATTTATCAGGATGATATACGATATGTTATAAGACACTATCTTTTATAGCACAATAATCAATTAGCTAAAGCAAAATATCTCCAACAAAATTCAGGAGTTGCAGCTTAAAAATCAATGATGGCTGACCGACATAATTTTTAGTAATTCCTACTTTTGATCCTCTTTAAAGTTTATAATGATAATGAACGGTGGAGTGAAATAACCAAGCGTAAAGTTGATTCCATCTGATCCTATGACCAACACCATCCTCATCATTTACTGCGTGTCTAGCTCAGGCGCATCAGTATCCTGCAAAGCAATATGGAGAAGGACTAATCCCAAGAAGGGTCGCACATAATAAATAAAAAATCAAAGTGGATCATCATACCGATGTTCACCGCTAGATCTTTATTGCATAATCGAAGCAACTGTTGTTTTTCAGCACAATAACAAACAAATATCAAAGTTGGTCCAGTCAAACATAGTGAAAGTATCTCGTTAACTTAAGGAACGCAAAACATCTATGAAGAATCCTATTCATTGCCGTGTGTCTTTGAACGAAATACCAATTTAAGCATAAATTCTGGTGCAGGAAGATAAATTATTGATCCTTTCTCGCTCACATCAGCAATCTACTTTTACTGTCAGTGTAAGTGAAGTTATTCCCGAAGCTTAGTCTAATAATCATATGTTTAAAATTTATTTTAAATCTCGATTTGAGGAGTTTCTCAATTTTTACTCACTTATTTTAGGAAGGAGACCTGAGGTCAATCAGCAGTACTTCTTCTTTGTCTTCAATTCAGATATAGCAAGGGATATTGTTTTACTTGGAATTGCTTAAGCCGGCCATTAGCCTTAAATTAATTATCAAAAAATTAATATATTGCTAACTCCACCATCTAAATTAAATTTAACTGAATAACGGCTGAAAACTGAGGTGTAGTCTTCAGAGAAAGCAGAGGCACTTTTGAATCGCATGAAAAATCGTAGTCAAACATCTCTATCTCCAGTCTATAATCAAGGAACAAAGACTAAAATTCTTGATCAGGCCAATAATCTCAAGGGATCTTTTAGTGATCCTAACAATTAAAAAAAATGTGAAGCAATGGGTAATAATTCATCTCTCCCCTCAAAAGATATGATATCGAAACCAAAAGATAGAGAGTATCTCAATATCTTTGAAGAAGAAGATACCCCTCAATCTGATATTCCTATTTTGAGTGTAAAGCCTAGTGCGATAGACAAAATCAAAGACCAACCATCTTTAAATCTCAGAGACAGTTTTTAGGAATTATAGCGCAGTTTTAGTAATATCCCTTAACAAAGAACATAGAAAACATTAGGAAGTAACTCTCAAAGCCCACAGAGGTAGCATTAGGAAATCGAAAAACTTAAAAAATAGAATTAATTTTTAAGGAAACAAGTAGAAACCGTGAATAACCTATCAAAAGAGAACTCAACCATCAAAAAGATGTATTATGAGCTCAAAGAAGATATAAATAGACTATAAATGGAAAAAAAAGTAATCCTCACTGATAAATTAAGGTGTGAGGTCAATTGGCATAAGGAAATACAAGAAAAAGAGAACTTAAGGAAAGAGTTAGAACACATGAAATAACGTCTTAAAAATGCAGTCAATTCCAATTTTGCTCAGGAAAACCTCCGTAAGAACAGCGGATATGAAGTTCTCAACACAGAAAGACCAGTGGAAAAAAAAGAAAGGGGACGATCGCCCAACTCAAACTTTTATGGTTATTGATTTTCATTTTATTTTAATCTTAACGCAACAAAAAATTTTTTCCCTTATATCTAAATAAAAGAAAAGGAAAATGAATTAATGTTATAATTTTGAGATTTAACATCTAAAAGATGTAATATTTGTTAATAGTATTCAAAATATTCCAAATTTGCTGTTTAATTCCTAAGCTAAGACGTTTTTTGCAATTTATGAGAGTAAAGCTAAATTACCAAATTTTTTGCTGTAGAATATCATTACATAATCATTTGAATAACTAAGTTGCTAAGACTTGACGATGATGCAGAGTAACGCTTTACTTTGCCTGTAAATAGATGGCAAATTATAATTCTATAATTAATAAACAGATATGGCCAAGAAATATCTTCCAGTTATTTGCAGACAAAGAACTTATAAATTATTTGACTGCGATTTCAAGTCGATCAGGTGTTTCAAGAAACAAAAGTTACCTGCCTTACCCATTTATGAAGAGCGTTCTTAATGGAGCAATGGAGTTGACACATCTTTGCAGGATTAAATGCAATAGTAGTCTAATACTACTTGCAAAAGCATATAGCTTATGCACTGATTTTAATATTACAATGTTACTGCTCTCACTTTTCTTTTATGAATTGAAGGTGGAATTAATTCTATACTTCTAAATTTTAAAATCAATATTTTCTGTAGTTTCTTCGAATATATTCTTTGCTGTATTTGGCCATAATCCAAATACTAAAGAAATCCTTATTTTATGCGTAATATTAATAGTTTCATTTCTTCTGATTAGAAAGACAATAAATAGAAATTGTCGTTACGTCTAAATAATGTACTGCAATGATATTTCTTATATGCTGGAGATGTACTTTCAATGTATTAATCTTGTTGCAGTGTTATTATTTAAATCAGAAATAATAAATAAAAAAAAATTCAACAAAAACCTTATAGTTACCTTGATGTAATAACTATCAAAATACAGCAACAAATCAAATTTCGTCCTCATCCGATAAATCGACCCAGTCCAAATCTTCTGGCTTGCTTGTTTAATTAATTTCTTCTGATTTCTACTACACTTTGCTTTATTGCTAAACTTTGCCTTTAATCTTTTGAACTCTGCTTTCCTTCCTTTTTTTATCCTTTTTATCTTTTTGATTCGCAATTTCTTCTTCTGTCTTTATTTTCTTGACAAGCAGGTAGTTGGGGATATTTTTAATATAAGCCCATTCCTCTAAATTATATCCAATTAGCTCTTGTCCAACTTCTGCATTAATATGCGATTTCAAATATATTTCTTTCATCTCTTCTGTAAGAGCAACCACCAAACCCCAGTTAGCTAACTGATTATGACTTTCTTCACTTCTCTTCCCTTAGTTGTCAAGCACTATGAAATTTTTGCCTAAATGTTTTAGTGAAAATATATCAGAATACGGTTAAAGAGTAAAGAATGTGGAAGGAGTAATGACCAATTTACGATTGTTTGTGGGATCTAAAAAATACAACTGCGATGCTACCTTCAAACAGAGAAGTAGGGGTGAGCAGTTACCGAGCTGTTTGCAAAAACGAGGATGCATCAGAAGTAGATCATCCTTACAAATTTTAGGAATTATCAAAGCATGAGTGGTTTTTACGTTGCAAGTGTTATCTCTTTCATTGGAGCTGATTAATTGCGAGCTTGGCTTGTAACTCACAGGCAAATGTGATTTAATATAGGATAAGCATCCAGTCGTATCATGTTAATTTTTAAAAAATATGTCTAGACCACCTTCGACTGTCTCCACGCGAATGGCCTTCTATGTCCATTTTTGTTTGACAAGATTTTGCTCCAGAGATAAAAGAGTACGCATATGAGAAGCATGCTGTCTAATCTGAATCAGAGAATTCCAATCATGAGGTGTAAAGCTTTTTTTGCAATCTGGACATTGGGAATGCTTTTCAACAAATTAGACAATTTAGTTTTGAAGTACTTTGGTAGTTTCGTTGACTGTACGGATAAATTAAATCTTTATGCGAATTCTCTTAGAGTGTGGCTCAGTCCATACAAATTTAGCATCCTTTATTTATACCTTTCCTAGTCCGCGGACCTTCTTCAGCATAGATCCAAGCAATTCAGCACTTTCTCGTTAACAGTTTATCCATGGAGGACGTTAATATCGCTGGCAGTATGTGCAGTAAAGTTGTTCTTCATTGGCTGAAAGTATAGTATCGTTATCAATAGAGCGAAGGGTGCAGGCTGGACAGATGTTTTGTTGATCGGGAATGAATTTAATTCCGCAAAGGGGACAAAGAATTGAGGTTCTCTGCTCAACAAACATTATAAAAGTATTATTCAATATTTTATGCTCCTAACAAACTTCCCAATTTTTATATAGAATGATATTACAAGAGTTGAAAGATCTAAATCCAAAATTATTATCTTGAATTATGAGCAGTGATAAATAATCTCAATAAAATGAACTTTTTTTTGTCAAAACAAATTGATAAGAAATTTGCTTGAGCACGATGATTTAATCTATTTCTTCCTTATTTAACAAGGCATTGTGACATAGCGATTATAATGTATAAAGTAATAAATTAAAATCTTCATCAAATCATTTTAATTAATAAATCAAAAACTCATGAATAATTAAGCTCACAACTAAATTTATATTCTAATAAATGAAAAATATTTAAAGCTTGCAATAAACTTTCAACAGCTTCTAATCAGAACTGAGCAAGAGAGAGGAAAACAAACACAAGATGTTTGAAAAGCAAAAAGAATAATTACTGGAGCTTCAATAGAGTTTTTAAGAGCGTAACAACTCTATCATTTCTAAAATGTAAGAACTCAAACGCAAGGAAACTCTCCTAATTACCCTTAAAAAGATATAACCGGAAGTGCCGTAAAATTTTCCAAAAAATTATTTTTGCCAGCTATGTTATGAAGATACTGTTTTGACTGGGACTCAAAAATTTACTGATTTTGACTAAAATCAAATTGAGGAAAAATTTGTCTTGCCTCTCCTATTTTCAAGCATAGTAAAAGTATAAATTTGGACAGGAGAAGAGGACCCCACTCTGTGGGCCAAATCATAAATAAATCTATAAAAAGATATTTAGACTGCACTTGTTTCTGAAGCATGCGAAAGTGAACTTCATATTGGATCTGAAAATACTACGATAACCTATCGTCTTCAGCTTCAGGGCATAGGTTTTTCAACCTGGCTGCGCAACATAACTGAGATGAGATAATTGTAAGTTGAAAAAGCTTATTCAAGGGATCAGGGAATGTTGAAAAAATAGCAAATGAAACAAAAAAGACAAGAGAAAAAACTAAAGTTTAAGGAGAAGTTTGACCGGAAAAGCAAGGAGTCCACAAATTAATATAACTCCGGAGAGGTGGATAAACTGCTTGAATAACTTAAGGTTGATTGATAATTTCTTTTAATATTTAAATCAATCATTCTAATCTTAAATGTAATAGTTATGACTCAGATATCTTAACCGCCAATTTATCCATAAAAGTCCATCAATCGAAGACTTTGGACTGCTGAGGTATTATCTACAAAACTCAGGAGGATGAGATCATCATTGAACTTATCAGTAAGCATGGAACTGCTCAATGGACCTCCATTGCAGCCAAAATGCACATGATATGTCATACATCGAGATCCTCTAAACAAATTCGCGAAAGGTAATCATGCTTAAAAGTAGATGGTATAATCAGCTATCTCCTCAAATCATTAAATCAGCTTGGCAACCTCAAGAGGAAGCTGATATCTTTACAGCTCATTCGTTATTCGGAAACAAATGGAAAGATATTGCTAAGTTATTGCCAGGGAGAACAGATAATGCGGTTAAAAATCATTTTTATTCCACTGTTCGTCGAGCCTTAAGGAGATTGGATAAGCATTTTGGGTTTAGAGACAGTACCAAAAAAATGAGAAATTTAAAACCTGCGACTTTAACCTATTTAATGTAAACTGCCAGAACCTTTCCAGACTACGGAAGTATAAATGTCTCTATTAAGATATAATAAAAATGCTGCTCAAATTTGCGCAATGGAAGCCTCACAATAAACTTTTATAAAAAATGCAAGAGAATGATAAATAGCTCTATGAAAATATAAGCAAACTGATCAGCCAGTTCAAGTAAATTTGTATTTAATTAGCCAAGATTACAAAAGGAAAAAATAATCTAAAAATACTATTAATGATGATCTTTAAGAAGAACAAAACAAGCGAGACGTTTAAAGTTTAATTGATAAACTATCAGTTATGTCTGATGGAGAAATTTCAAAAGAAAGTATATAAAAAGAATTTTCTAATTATTTCGGTAGTATAGGAGAAACAAAAAGCTGGTTTAACGTCCATTAGAAATAAGATGAGCTTGGTGGATGTCATCATTTAGGACTGTTGTGTGATGAATAGTTCTGCGAGTGATGTATTTTATCTATTTTTTCCAAATATTGATGATTTGAATATATTTTTATCTATAGTTGTGAAGAGCAATCCTTAATTTTTTTATTATCTGCTACTTAAAAAGAAAAGAAATGATTTTTTCTTTCCTTTTTTTAATTATCCGAATTTAATCAAATAGAGATTTTTGCAATTTATTCTATATTTTATGTAAATTGATCTTTCGAGTTATTATTTATTATTTATGAGTTTATCTTCTTTGTCATTGCTAAATATCGCTATCTTTAGTATTTAATCTTAAATTAGTATTAGTTTCATTTTAAAAAGCTGTCCTTTTTTATAATTAAGCAATATTTATATTCCTAAATAAACATGGACAAGGGATATATTGATTCAGAAGCTATTGTCAACAATTATAAATATACATCAACTCTTCTTATGACATTTTTCTTTTAGGATAGACCACCAATTTATCTTTTAACTTATCTAGGCTCTGATATTGAATATGCCAAAATTTCTTGATGATCAATAGTAAGTTTTTGACATATAAAATAGTTTGGCATATAAATTTTGTTTTAACCAACTTGATCCTATCTTTATTTATTCTTGGTTTTTGAAAAAAGTAGTTTAATTATTTGGTTATCTAAACTCTTGTAATCACCAAAAATAAAAGATGTCAATCGAGCAACAAATAATTAAAAGAGGGATGGATAAACCTTAATCTCATTCTCCTTAAGCTGTCAATACCTTTGCTATTCAAATTTATATCTTTGCTGGCTTCATATAAACTTATCATGAAATGATTTGTCTTTCACGATAAACCAAAAAGACAAAAAGCATAGTCTTTCATTATTTTTTGAGTTGAGCATCAATACATTAATTTTTTAGAAGTAAAAGAATTCATTTTGTATATTTTCCTTGATTAATTGTAAAAGATTGGTAAAAGATGTATTATGTCACTATTAGCATGCACTTAAAAATCTAATATGCCATCCATAATTTGCTAAATTAATAATTTTCTGTCCGGTCAATAGTTTTGAGTCATTTTGAGTCCCGACTCAATGAGATTCAGTGGACAAAACGCAAAAATAATTTTTAGCAACTGATTTTATTTAATAGGTTCAAAATTGATGGTGGATCTCAACACCAACTGCTCATATATCATTCATAACTTTATAAATCATTAATTCATCTTGTTTTTACCTGAGCTTCTAAAATATTTTACTTGTATTATAATAAATAACTTACCAATGACTTCGAATAACTCCTATTCGCTCCACAAAAGACGATATGCACAAATTTCTATCAAGGTATTTGATTCTACTAAATCAGAAAAGAAAGGCTTTGGTAGATTTGGTGGTTTAGGGAGGGAAAAGCTTATCAGAAGCAGGAAGAAAGCTTCATATAAATCCTTCAACTGTTCGTTTAATAGTGAAAAAATACAATGAGACTGGCATTTTTTTCAATAAAAGGCTTAGAAATACTCCAAAAGAAGTCACTCCGTCCCATATTGAGGAAAAAAGCTAAGAAAACCTTGTAAAAATATAAGAGGGCTAAGAAATTTTGAAAAAATAATAAAAGGCGATTCCAGGAGAAAGGGAAGCCCGGATCAAAGTGTAAACAGACAACAGATGTCCTTCACGGCCGTAATATCCTTTTCTTTACTATGGATATATCTATTGATTTAGATTCAAAGCAAAACGTTTGCGAATTAATTATAAAATATTTATTAAGATAATTTTATGAATAAATTTCAGCGATTTTAATCTTCTGAAGGCAAAAAATTCAAAAAGTCGTCGATCGGCAACCTACCTAGCCTCTACATCAACCTAAAAATGGAGTCTAATTTTTATAGTTTTAATTATTTTTTAAAAATTGAGATCGTTTTACAAGGATTATATGAAGTTGTAATATTTGCGTCCACTTCATTAAATGAGCGTAAAAATTTGTATATGAATAGTAAATTATCGTTTTTTTCATATTTATCCCTCTAATAATTCTTTTAACAAAAATAACAAATTAAGATATGTAAATAAGTTTTTGTTAATTAATAAGTTCTCCAAATTTAAAATAAGAATGAAAAGGACTTATGTTCTCCAAAACGATCTGGTTTTGACCTTCAAAAACTCAATAAAATTATGATATTTCTTCTGAGGAAATCAATTTAATTAATATTGATATATTCATAGAATAGATTCATTATAAAATATAAAAATTGTTAAATCATATATAAAGTAGAAAATATTTTCCTACTTTTGATTTTAATTTGCATCAAAATAATTTCAATCATGAAATTATTAATTCCCCTATTTGTCACTAAATTCAGTTATCAATTTAATAATATTATCATTTTATCATTTATCATTTTAGCATTTTCAATAATTTGGAATTAACTCAATAAATTAAAGAGTTAAAATAATTTATTTATGAATTATTAAACTCATATTAAGAGTTTACTCAATTTCATCTTTGCATCTTCTTCTGCTATTAATTATTTCTCGTGCTCTTTTCTTTCTTCAGAATTAATCTTTAACTTCTGACTACCATCTTAAATTTCAATATCTTATTTTATATTCTTTTGATAGTCCTATCTTATTATCTTCAAACAATCTTTTTAATATCGGTTAAGGCTTTACAAAATTTAATAGCGGGCCTTATTTTACCAAAGGTTAATGTTAATTTAATTTATAATTTAGATCTATTAGTTTGTATCTTGTACTATTTCTTTCAGTAAATATTTTGTAATTGCTTGCTCATGGTCTCATAGATGTTTAATTTCTTTAGTGGGGAATAATTATCGAAAACCATTTTCATTAATAAACCACCGTTTTTCACTTTAAAAGGCATTTGTTATTTAATATTTACTTTATTTATAGAATTCGTATTTTTTAATTTGTTGGATAGTTGTTTATTAATCAGTCATCTATCATGTAGGAATAAGAATAGTGTATTCTCGATGAAGAACCTCTCAAAGTACTATCCCTCTTTCCCAAACGAGAAATCGGTAATCTCACCTTGAATTCGGAAATATACGCCAAACTTTACGATAATTTAACTTGTACAATCTGTAGATAAATATTTATCAATCCAGTGTATCTCAAATGTTCGCATCGCTTTTGTAAAGAATGCATTTAAAGGTATATTCGATCAAACACCAAAAAGTCGTGCCCCAATTGTAGAGGTGGACTCACCACTAAAAGGGACTTGAGATCAGATTATAGTCTGGAGTCATTTATTAGCTTTGCGTTTGGAGATGCTAAAAAATTAACTCGGGACCTGTAAGAAATGGACAAACTACAACTTGAGAAAAACAGAATATTTTAATTAAAAAAAATAGAATCGATGATGGAAATAAGACAGAGACCAATAGCCGAGGTTTCTGAGGATATAACCATAAATTTATCAGGAGTCAAAAGGATCAAAAGCAATGATGGAGAGTAAATCCGAAGGAAAAAAAAATAGAAATCATAAAAAAGAATTAATGTAGATAAATAAACCAATTCACCTTTAACTAAAAATATAATAAAAATAAATTAATCCTCATAGCAAACACAAATGCCGAGAATAGAAATCATTAGAAAATAGGCTCGCAAAAAAAAGAAAGATATCGTCATTATTTAAATTTAATCTAATTCAAACTAATTGGAAAATGCACCACCACCTCAGATTTAGTCAATTGTTAATGCTTAAAACTCAACTAAAAATCAATGCATCTCGATCAATGTCATTGCTGAGATCAGTGAGATTGAGAGTAGTCGACCATATATCTCCTTTAAATAATAGATTCACGAGGCATAAAAAATTGTGGAAAAAGATTCAGTGATAGATATTGTTAATAATCTTGAGTCTGAGAGATCTATAGATCATTTTGAATAAAAAAGTTTGGTTAATCCAGAAGTTGAATCTGCGAAAAGATTATTGACAGAATAATTTGGAGAGAACTATCTCGATCGCATTATATAACTCTCTCAATTCGTAATATTTATAAATGTGGAACTTCGAAAACACCCAAATCACCCATTTACTCCTGAATTGGAACAGCCATATTATAAATTTTTAGCGAAGTCTCCTTTAAATATAGTGTCATCAGCCATAGCTAATAGCTTTAACTTAAATAAAGAGGCAATAAAATTATACGTGAGGGATGGAGAAGAGAATGACTGTTTAGTTGAAGTTCAAATTGAAATAAAACTGCAATAATTAAACTAAAAATACTGGAAAATAAAAAGTGGATATTAAATAATTAATTTTACTGAAATATTAGATGGACTCGAGGATGAATCTTTTTCATTAAAATAAAATAAAAACAAAAAAATAAAATCAAAACGTTTGATTTACTTCGCCATAGAATCGTCTAAAATAATACTATGATTGATTATCAATATATAAGAACAAACAATTGATTGTCTACCTGTATTTTTATTTTTATAAAAACAACTAAGTTAAATTATCTATAACAAAGTGATCAAAACAAAATTAACCTAAATTATCAATCAGAGCCAAACTATATAAATATTTATGATAGCTATAATAAACCCGCCATTATTTATGTTTTTAATATTTAAATATAAATTTATGATTTTAATATAATTTAACTCAAGCCATTTACATGAACAATCCTTTGATTAATTTTAGTTATTACCTTAAAAAAAAAAAAAATGATGATAATGTTTTGTTTATTGATCATTTTCCAATCTCAGATTGTTTATCACACCACATTGATATTAGATCCATTTTTTCATTGTTTTTATAGCTTTCCAAAATAAATTTAATATATTCTTGCTTTTTATCCTTTCCAAAAATAGACATCATTTGACTCAAAATTGTATTTTATGTTGGCACCAAATCGTTATCTTTTTATCTTTAATGGCCTTAATTATTATTTTATTATTTTTATTATCTAATTCTCATTTTTTTAGTTTTCTTTATTTCATTTTATTCCATTATTTCACCTCTTAGAACGCTAGCTCTCTTCTATTGCAAAATTATTTTTTTGATTTTCATCAAGTTATGGTCATGCTAAACTTTGATCTCACAAGTTTCGCAAAGAGTAAAATTAATACATATTGGACACTCGTATCTATACCCGACGATGGGACATATATGGCATGCTTTACATTAATATCCTTAGTGAATTATTGAAGGATAATTGATTTTTTCTTTTCTTGAAGAGTTTAGTATTTATTCTCTAATGCAAGGAATGAGCATTTTTATTCTTTGATCAACCTATTAAATCACCATATTCTTCATCTTAGTCGACATCTTTGGCTTTTTATTAACTATTTTTGGTTATTTCTTTTTCTATTCTTATTGATCTTTCTTAAAAAATTTTAATTTTTTTATCTTTGTATCTTGATGAGTTTCCACTTTTAACGAATTGCTTTTTTATTTTATCTTTTCACCATTATTACTAAAATATTTATTTGCTGTATTTCTTTATCTTTAAGTTATTGTACTCACAATCCCTTCTTTTTATTCAACAATTTAACTTTAGTGGAGCTAAAGACTAGATTATTCTTTCAATACTTGTTATAAGTTAGATAGGCAATTTTTTTATTGTTTCCCTTCAATATAAATTTTAACATACTCCTTGTCAGAAAAATATTACCTTAAAATTTCAATATCTTCGTTAGACGAAATGATAATAATATCTTTATCATCATCCATGTATGTAATGCTCAAACTCTCTGCTTTTAAGTTTAATTCTGAGGCAATAAATTTGACCAAGGCTTCGTACTCTAGCTAATCACTAAAAATCTTGATAATTTCCTTGTGTTTGAGAACTAATTTCATCTTCAATAATGATTTATCTAATGAACTTATAAAAATAATTTTACATTATACAATTTGTATAATTCCGATCAGGCATAATATCTATGATGGCTATTATAGTTCTCTTTGAATTAAAGAAGTATTTGTTTCTTTGGATAGAAGAAAATTAATTTTATACATTCTGAGGAGTTTGATAACTTATTCAAAATAACATTAGTTATCGCGCCATGAAAAAAATCAATTTTGGATAATTTGACAAAGTATTAAGTAACTATATAAATCGAAACAGAATTTTATCGATTAGTTGGCATTTTTGAATATAATTTTAGTAAAATATTACCGTTTTTATTTATTTTAAGATACGGTCCATTACGATCCGTAGAGAATTTAAAATTTAAAATTGCTTCTGTTTACAAATAATTTATATAATATTATGGCATATTCAGCCTTTCTTTAAATAGCTGATCGACTCTCCATTAAGAGTACAATGAGAGGTTCCACAGCAACCATTTGGGGACTCATAGGCACACTAATGGTTTTTATACTCTGTTTAGCATTCTACATCCCTCCAACTATGTTGTACTTTAGGGGAAACTATTTCGAATCTGAGTTTGATTCTTACGAAACTCATAATTAAGACTACTATGAAGGTAGAGACTTTAAAGTAGCAATAGTCTTTAGAAACAGGGTCAATAACTCAGTAGCCGATCACCAAGCCATATTGAAATATGCAATAGCCGAAGCGTATGAAAGTCTTAGTGATCAAATGACATACTATGATGAATTAATGCTCAAATGCGATCCAAATTACTTTATTAATACGATAAATCCCATAGTCCTTGAAGATTGCTTTCTGTTTCCAAAACAAATCGATTTCAATCTCTACGATAACTATGGCCTGTCTACTTTTTTATAATTTATTCTATCACCCCAGATAGACACCAATCCATTTGATTCTAGTTCTAATCAACTATCCTCATATCAATTGCAAATGGAAAATTTCTTAAGAGACTATTATTATGAAATATATTTCACTTCTAAGCTGATTGATACAACTGGTAAATAGTATTTTCAGCTCCACAGTTTTTATTCTACTGAATCTGAAAGTGTAAGCAGTATCGGAATTTCTTGGAATATTATAAGATTGAATAAAAAAAGGACTATTATGGATAATTCAATCATGCCATGGATTAACAATAAGACTTATTAAAATTTAATATGGTTGGGATAAATGCATTTGGCATATCTCCTTACTCCACTCGCAGCTGCTCAAAATGGAGTTTAAGCTGCTTTGACTGAATCAAAATATTCTATTATGTCATATCGCTATTATAAAAAGCTTGATTGGCTTTTGGGAATTATTGGAGGAGCAATGCTTCTTTTTTATATTATACTTTGGGTGCCCTGCAACTATATCAATAAAACATTGCATATCATCAGAAACACTGAATCTTTGCTGCTCGTGAGATATGGAAAGGAAGAAGAGAACATTCTTGCCTGCGAACTTGCAGCTGCAAAAGTATCTAATTTTTATTGGTTTAGTAATCCAATTTTTAATTATCTGTTTGATAGATTTCGGTTGTAAAACGAGATTGTACTGTAGGCTGAAAGATAGCTTGATATTGTTCATCTAATAAAGAAAATAAAAATTGTTGAACGCATAATGCTTAAAAAAAATATTAACAATAAGTTTATCGCCAAATTGCTAAACATTCAAACTGAAAATCAAAGAAATAATCTTCCTTTGCTTAATTAGTCTGTTGGTGGGGAGATGGAATCAGAAATTCATGAAGAGAGTGTGGCTGAAGCTGCGCCTTAAATTATAGAACCCGCTGAATATATCGAAGAGTAGACTGATATCAACTTTAACTTTACTAATATGCAAATTGAATTCCTCAAAGACCATAGAGGTATTTAATAAATATACTCCAACAATATCATGATGATGGCCTTTCTAAACAATGAGGAAAAAATGGCTGATTTAAAATAAATTGAAAGAAAAAATAAGTGGGGTGCTATTCATACTCAAAGATTACCCAATATAATCACTAGAGCATTTTACAAAATTTGTTCATTTATTAGACTGTTTGATTTCTTTGGGGCAAAACCTAATCTCATAGCATAGCCCCATAACTCAACTTTTATTGGTTTCATTGGAACTATAGCCATCCTTACCTTAACCATTTTGACTGTTTGCTTGACTATATCCAATATAAATGTGGCCCAAATAATGACCCTATAAAACTATTTGCCAGAACAGAGTATTAGTTATTTTCTTCAAACAGGATCTTCACTTAAAGTAGCGGCTTGCTTCTCCGAAAGTTCTATGCTAACAGGTGTAAAAAGACTGGCTAATTTGCAATTTTTTACAGAAAGCAAATCTCAAGGAAGAATTTACATTCCTGCTGTACAATTAACATAAAATGATTACGGTCTTTTTGACTTAACTTCGAGCACTTCGCCAATCTCATTGTCGTATTGCTTCGGAATAGAGTCCAATCATACAGTATTTATGGGTAATACTGCAAATGATTATGGATATTTTGGCTTTAGAATTGACCCATACTGCGTTGCGACTCCTTCTTATTGTAAAGACAATAATAATGTAACCACCCAAAATTTTTTAAAATTCATAAATAGCTCATACTCATACATATTTCTGCCATAAAATCGTTTTGATCCGGTAAACAAAAGATTTATCAACAACTTGGTTTCACAACCTCTTAACATCCAAAATTTATTCATGAAATCACCAAATTCAATATAAGAAACGATCTTTGTTGACCATGTCAAAATAGAGGATGACACCAAAAATTTCTTCATGCGAAAATCAGCAATAAATACATTTCAAGGGGTGGCCATCAATCCAAATACTCCCTACACTCTAGTTAAAACTATAGAAAATGATTCCTCTCTCCACTACGAAGTGAGAATACATCCAAGTTTCAATGAGATTAATTATGTAATTTCTACTCCCAAAGCAGATACCCTTCTTGGCATAATCGGAGGTGTATTTGTTTTATGGTATGCCATTTTGCATTGGCTAGGAAAATTTTACAGTTCATATAGCACTAGAGCACAGTTAGCTGAGGATATTTATGATTAATAAAATGCAAGAGAGTGTTTTTTAAACAAAATATTAGCGATGTTCAACATCCCGACCTGCTTACTTCCTGCCTGTTGCTCTATAAAGCAGGATGTCATGCGTATGAAGATTGTGGATAAAAAAATACTCAATGATCTTCACTATCTCTCGCTCATAAAGTACATTGATAACTGTTTTCGCCTGAGTTCAGCTTTATTTGGCCGTGTTCAATAAAAAAATCTTTCCTTAGTATTCGTAAAAGAAAAAATAGGAGAGTCTTAAGAAGTGAAGCCAATCATTGACCAGGTGTAAGAGGTGAATGAAAATGATTTTCTTGAATTTGATCGACTATAGGAGGAGGATGAACTTGATAAAACAAAAATGACTTTTAACAGTAAGTCTAAAATTGCAAATGAACTCAACAACACAAAAAGCAAAATGAAGGATTAAAATTCGTCTCGCAATATCGATTTGGAAAAATAAGTTTTTATTATTGGTCCTCGTGAGGACATAAACGAAAATAGAATTGATGGCCATCCCAAACAATTTATGTTCAGCTGGATGGATACATTTGAGTACACCTCTTCTTTAACTCTTAAGGGAAAGAGATAGTCAACTTCTTGCTGCGGAGGTTTTTGCTGTATCATTCTTTTGATTTTTATTATCATAGTTGCCAGTTTTGAAGTAGGAGTATATCTCAATAGATCTGACACAAAAGTAAGCCTCGTAAGTTCATTAATGTAGCCTCTTGCCTCACAGTCAAGCAGTAGTTATAACAGTAATTTACAACTGATCACTGGTACTAACTTTAAACTTGCAGTTACTTTTGGAACTGGTTATTATTAGTAAGCTCTCGATGTGTCCAACTATACTAATGGTATGGTTGGAGTCAGTGTATTTCAATAAACTTTCATCAA
>Ga0302280_1000206_pt1 | contig 51739 bp, 46 predicted proteins | sample III_Fen_E1_1_FD_198771 | JGI IMG/M metagenome (GOLD analysis project Ga0302280, IMG submission 198771) | Peat permafrost microbial communities from Stordalen Mire near Abisko, Sweden - III_Fen_E1_1 | ecosystem: Environmental > Terrestrial > Soil > Wetlands > Permafrost | place: Sweden: Abisko... | reverse complement strand
TCTCTTATGACTAAATAAATACGTTCATTTTCTTCTTGTCCTGGGAAAAGCTCTCTCATGTTATTGTATTAATAATAATGTGTGCATACCTGCTACTGCCATCGAAAAAAAGATAACCAAATATATTATTGTGACTGTAAACGCGGTCGGTTTTGAATCAGAATATTTTATCAAGCTATATATGGTAAACAAACTCATAATTGCAATAATCAAAAGTGCGCCATAGAATACCACTCCGGTTATTGCTTGTACGAGCGAGGATGGAACAAAAGTTTGATAGCTCCCGGGTGAAGTATAAAGATTTGATAAATCCGGCATGTTTTTATTAATTAATTTTTTATAATAAAGTGTTAGCTTTATTCCTGCCTAAATGTTTGTAGGCTAGGGGTGTAGCTTCACGTCCTTTAGGAGTCCGCTTTATAAAACCTATACGCAATAAGTACGGTTCATAAACATCTTCAATAGTGCTTTCTTCTTCCGACGTAGTCATCGCTAAAGTCTTAATACCTACTGGGCCGCCAGAGAATTTGTCTATTATCGCTTCTATGATTCTGATATCATTATAATCCAAGCCCAAAGGGTCTATCTGTAATAATTGTAAGGCGCCAGCCGCTGATTCTAGTGTTAGTTTACCATTACCTCTAACCTCCACATAATCGCGAACCCTTTTTAGTAAGCGATTCGCAATTCTTGGTGTGTAACGAGATCTTTTGGATAACTCTTTTAAGGCTTCTACTTCGTAATCCATTCCTAAAATGTTCGCACTGCGCTTAAGAATTTTTTCTATCTCATCTTCTTCGTAAAAATCCAAACGCTGGATGATACCAAAACGATCACGTAAAGGGGATGAGAGCATTCCTATTCTTGTTGTTGCTCCTATTATCGTAAACTTAGGAAGGGGAATACGCATTGATCTTGCTCCGGGTCCTTTGCCTAAAACAATATCCAAAAAATATTCTTCCATCGCAGGATACAAAACTTCTTCGACGTTTTTATTCATTCTGTGAATCTCGTCTATGAAAAGTATATCATTCTCGGCAAGATTACTAAGTATACTTGCCAAATCTCCGGCCCGTTCAATGGCGGGACCTGATGTCACTTTTAAATTCACACCCATTTCATTGGCAATAATATAAGCTAAGGTCGTCTTGCCTAATCCTGGAGGCCCATAAAATAGAAGGTGTTCCAAAGACTCGTGACGTTTTTTAGCAGCCTCTATCAAAACATGAAGATTCTCTTTAACTTTTTCTTGTCCAATATAATCAGATAATTCCTTTGGGCGCAGTTGGCTGTCCAAAGTAACGTCTTTTGCCAATGGCGAAAGTATCTCAGAATCTTTTTCTTTTTCCGTCTCTAAATTCTCGTCTTCTGTTTTTTTAGATGAAGATATCATATTTATTTGATACTGCTTATGGAGATTGTCCTAATCTCCGTACTATTATATTTTTTGGAAGCCTTTATATTTTTTGATAATTTAATTAATACAGTTTTTTTAGGTAAATATTTTTGAATCTTATCAGCCCATTCTATCAAGAATACAGTATTATATTTTTGCCATTCGTTGGTTATACCTAAGGCTTCGACTTCTTTTATCTTCCCAATCCTATAAAGATCGACATGGTAAAAGGTCATTCTCTTGGATATATATGGGCGCACAATGCTAAAAGTCGGGCTAGTCACTCTCTTTTTTATACCCCTGGCTTTTAGTAAAGCTTGTACAAAAGTGGTTTTACCGGCTCCAAGGTCACCAATTAAAGCTATAACTTCTCCGCCCCTTATATTTTTTGCGCATTCCTTAGCGAAATTTTGGAGTTCCTCTAGGTTTAAAATGGCTTTTCTCATATCCTTATTTTAGCCATAAATATGGGTCTTGAGCAAACCCTTAATAAGGTGTTATAGTTATGCGTTATGGTAGAAGAGAATATACAGAACTTTTTTGATTTATTACAGAAGTCTCAAATCGTACTGATTGCCTTGGCTAAGAATCCAAGCAATGATGCGATTGGCTCGGCTTTAGCCTTGTCTAGATTTTTGAGTAAACAAGAAAAAGAGGTTGAAATAGTTTGTGACAGTGAACCTCAAAAGAGTCTTTCTTTTTTATCCGGTCTGGATGATATCAGAAAGAATATCAGCAAGAACGAATCGTTTGTAATTTCTGTGAATACGGAATCGGTAAAATTAGACGAACTCAGTTATCACACTTTAGATAATCACGTAGATATTTATTTGCAGGCGCAAGGTGGTCAAAAATTCAAATCGGAAAACATAAGTTTTAATACTCAACCTCCAGTTTACGATTTGATTATCTGTCTTGATACTCCTTCATTAGAGCAACTCGGGAATAGCTATTCACAAAACGCTTTAATGTTTTTGGATACTCCAAAAATAAACATTGATAACCATATCGCCAATGAAGGTTATGGAAATGTTAATATTATTGAGGTCACAGCAGCTGCAACTTCCGAAATAGTTTTTGAGTTGTTAAAGCGTTATGAGAACGGATTGATAGACGCTGATATCTCCACTTCCTTACTAACTGGTATTATCAGTGCCACAAACAGTTTCCAAAAATCTTTAACCACGCACAATTCCTTTTTACGTGCATCCGAGTTGATAGGGATGGGTGCTGAACAGCAAGAGATTGTAAAAAATCTTTTTAAGACCAGATCTTTCTCTATGCTCAAACTTTGGGGTAGGGCAATGGCTAGAATAAAAATTCTAGAGGATTTACGCGTTCCGGTTTATTTTTCCGTGGTCACTGCTCAGGATGCGGAAAGATCCACGGCAACAGCAGAGGATGCGCGCGGCGCTTTTTATGAACTGATAGCCAACCTCCCTGATTTGAAGATTTTGTTTTTTGCTTTTGAAAACAAAGATACGTCAAAAATCGATTTATATTTTTATATACATCCAAATTTTAAGTTTATCGAAGCAGTGAATGAGTTTGGCGCTGAGCAATTGACTGATTCTACTGCTCGCGCGCAAATTGATATGCCTATTCAGAGCATTGAGGAATATTTAGTCAAAGAGTTGGCGGGTTTGAAGGATAGGTTGGGCATATAGTATACTGTATGCATGCAAGCGATACAGACAGAAACAGAAAAAGACAAACAAAAAAAACTCCTGAAGACATATCAGGATATAAATAGAAAAGAAGAAGAAGACGAAACCGCAGTTCGTGCTTCTTTGTTTGGTTATGAGTATATGAATTTGCACGCTTTTCCGATCGATTTGAACGCTTTGGGTATGATGACTAAGGAAGAGTCAGAAAAAGCTCAATCGGTCGTCTTCTTTAAAGAAGGAATGGATATCCGAGTCGGCACACTAGATCCAAAAAATCAGACGCTTTTGGATTTTGTCACAAGACAAGAGAACAAACAATCAAAAGTAAAAATCTATTACATTTCACAGGCTAGCTATAAAGAAACATTCGCCCTGTTTTCTAAAGTCTTTAAGACTAAGGCAGAAGAGGTTGATGTTGTTGAAATTACTGATGGGATTAACTATCGTGCGCAAATCGCTAATCTTAATAACCCTTCGGCTGATATAACCGCTACAAAAATTTTAGAGACTATTTTAGGTACAGCTCAGGAAATTTTAGCTTCCGATATTCACATTGAACCAGAAGATCAATTCGTAAAAGTTAGATTCCGTATGGATGGGGTATTACAAGATTTTACACACATACCAAAATCCTATCAGCATATGGTTTTGTCCAGGCTAAAAATTCTTTCCAAGATGAAGCTGAATGTCGAAGATATGCCGCAGGATGGGCGTTTTACTTTCCAAGACAAAGGCAAACTCATTGATGTTCGTGTTTCCGTATTACCTTCGGCTTATGGAGAGGGAGTGGTTATGCGCTTATTGGGAACACAAGCGAAGGCTTTGGAACTCGTAGAACTTGGTATGAACGAACCAACCTTCAAAATAATTTCCACAGAATTGAACAAACCTAATGGTATGGTTATCACAACCGGACCTACAGGTAGCGGTAAGACAACAACACTATACGCCTTTCTAAATTATTTGAACGAACCAGGTGTAAAAATTATCACATTAGAAGACCCTGTCGAATATAAATTAGAAGGTATTAGTCAGACCCCAATTGCTTCTGATAAAGGAATGACTTTTGCCGCTGGTTTGCGCGCGATTTTGCGCCAAGATCCAGATGTCATAATGGTTGGCGAAATCCGCGACCAGGAGACTGCTGACGTTGCCTTGCAGGCTGCCTTAACCGGGCACGTCGTCTTATCTACTTTACATACGAACGATGCCGCCGGAGCAATTCCACGCTTAACGAATATGGGTGTGAAGCCTTATACTATCGCGCCGGCAATGAATGCGATCATTGCTCAAAGGTTAGTACGAAAACTTTGTGAATCATGCAAAGAAGAAACACAACTTGATCCTTCGATGCTTACTACGGTAAAGACTTCTTTAGCGGCTATTCCCGCAAAATCAGGAATTTCTATCCCAACTGATTTACACTTTTATCATTCTAAAGGCTGCGAGGTTTGCCACAGCACAGGTTATAAAGGACGTATAGGAATTTATGAAGTTATATCTAAAACTGAAGAAATCGAAAAAATGATTTTTGCCGAAGCTGATGCTTCAGAAATAAAAAAAACAGCAATCGGTAATGGAATGGTTACAATGATGCAGGATGGGTTGATCAAAGCCCTTCAAGGGATTACAGATGTCGAAGAGGTATTAAGGGTCGCCCAAGACTAATATGTATAGTAAACAATATTTTACAATAATAGAGGAGATTAATCAAAACAAAAAACCAGACTATTTTTATAGATCAGGTTTTACGTTGATTGAATTATTGGTAGTGATCTCTATTATTTCTCTTTTGGCGTCTATAATTCTGGTGGCCACAAACTCAGTTCGATCTAAATCCAGGGATGCTAAAAGGTTAGCTGATGTTCGTCAGCTTAGCACAGCTTTAGAGTTGTACTATAACGACAATCAAACATATCCATCAGCCCTTAGCTCCTTAACAACTGGAACCACAATTTATATGGCTCAACAGCCAAGTCAGCCTACCCCTGGAGATGGTACTTGTAGTAATCCAGGTAATACTACAACACCTTATACATTTAGCGGCGGAAGTGCTACTACTTATAATATTAACTTCTGTCTTGGTGCAGCAACGGGTGGATATGTTGCTGGTCCACATACAATGACTCCTTCTGGTGTAAAATAATCTGATAGATGAAAATATTCTAAGAATCCCGACGTTGTCGGGATTTTTTAATGCTTAATTTGCTGAAAAAAGTTATAATGTAGTTAATATGCCTACAAAAAAAGAACACATTAAGCGCTATATGCTGGTGGATGGGAATGCTATTATCCATAGGGGTTTTCACGCTATTCCAAGCCTGTCTACAAAGAGTGGTGAACCTACAAATGCCGTTTATGGTTTTACCATGATTTTGCTTCGGGCATTGTCTGATATAAAACCTGACTTTATCGCCGTAACTTTTGATTTGGCGGCTCCGACTTTTAGACATAAGGCATACGCGGAGTATAAAGCCACAAGAGTAAAAGCTCCTGATGAACTTTACGCACAGTTCCCTAGATGCAAAGAAGTAGTTCGTTCTTTAGGCATTCAAATTTTTGAGAAAGAAGGTTATGAGGCTGACGATATCCTTGGAACCTTAGCCAGACAGATTGAAGAGGAACATAAATCTCAAGATGGTTTTGAGACTCTGATAGTCACAGGAGATCTTGATACTTTGCAATTAGTTACAGAGCACACTAAAGTTTACACTTTGCGTAAAGGACTTACTGATATTGTGATTTACGACCCAACCGCGGTTAAAGAGAGATATGGACTTGGTCCGGAGCAGTTTGTTGATTTTAAGGCGATCAAAGGTGATGCCTCTGATAATATTCCAGGCATCGATGGTATTGGCGAGAAGGGTGCATCAGAACTGATACAAAAATTTGGCTCCTTAAAAAATATTTATGATCATTTGGACGAGTTGAAGCCAAAACAAAAACTGATGTTTGAAGAACAGAAAGATCAAGGGCAGATGTCCTATGAGCTTTCTAAGATTGATATTAATGTCCCTGATATTAATCCGAATTTGGATCCAACTGTTTTTACAGAAGGAGAATATAAGCAAACCTCTAGGCTATTCCAAGAGCTGGAATTCCGTTCCTTGATTTCTAAATTGCCAAAAGTTATCGTTAATAAAATATCTGAAAATCACAAAGAAATTCAATCAGAAGCAGGTAGTGAATCAACCATAAAAGAATTATCAAACACTTCAGAAGTAAATAAGTTTAATCCAAATTATCATCTGATTCAAAATATAAAAGAATTAGAGGACCTGGCCGAAAACCTTTTAAAGCAAAAAGAATTCGCCTTTGATACTGAGACTACCGGATTAGGTGCTATAGAGTTCGATTTGGTCGGAATATCTTTCAGTTGGAAGGATGGCGAGGCTTATTATGTTCCTGCAAAGTTGATTATACAAACCAATTCAAAAGTCTTGCACAAGGTTTTTGCCGATAAGACCATATTAAAAATCGGGCAAAACATAAAATATGATTATATGGTTTTGCGTAAGTTTGGTATGGATGTGGAGAACGTAGGCTTTGATACGATGGTCGCTTCATATCTATTATCACCAGGGTCGCGTGCGCACGACTTGGATACAATGGCTTTTAACGAGCTTGGCTATGAGATGCAGCCTATAGAGGATTTAATAGGTAAAGGCAAAAACCAAATCAGCATGTCAGAAGTTCCTGATGAGAAAGTTTGTTTTTATTGTTGCGAGGATGTCGATTACACATTTAGACTAAAAAGTATTTTTGAAGAAATGCTAAAAAAAGAAAATCTTTATAAGATTTTTGAAGAGATAGAAATACCTTTAATTCCGGTTCTTTCGCTGATGGAAGAGAATGGAATTTTATTGGATACAAAACTATTTTCTTCTTTGGAAAAAGAAGCTACTAAAAAAGCTACTGATCTAGAAAAAGAAATATTTGCTTTGGCTGGCCACGAATTCAATATAAATTCTCCAGCACAATTGAAAGTGGTTATTTTTGATGAGCTAAAGCTTTTACCAGATGAAGCCGGAGCAGCTAGAAAGAAAAACAAAAGTGGTTATTCCACAGCCGCCGGTGAATTGGAAAAGATGCGCAATAGCCATCCGATAATAAAAAATATATTGGCATATCGTGAAATGGCTAAACTGCTCTCCACATACATAAAAGCTTTGCCAGAAATGATTAGCAAAAAAGATGGCAGGCTGCATACAAGTTTTAATCAGACAATCGCGGCAACTGGCAGGCTCTCTTCGTCTGATCCAAATCTGCAGAATATACCCGTGGGATCCGAGGGGATAGCCAGCGAGATTCGCAAGGGCTTTGTTTCTGCTCCGGGTAAAAAACTTTTATCTATAGACTATTCACAAATCGAATTGCGAGTGGTCGCTCATCTATCTGGAGATGAGACCATGTCGCAAATATTCAAAAACGGTGAAGACATTCACTCCGGCACAGCTATGCAGATTTTTGGGATTGATGATCCAGCGAAAATTACAAAAGAGATGCGTCGTGATGCCAAGACTATAAATTTTGGAGTGCTTTATGGAGTTTCTTCTTTTGGCTTATCCGAAAGAATAGAGAGCTTAAACAGATTTCAAGCAGGTGAGTTTATTAAAAAATATTTTCAGGCATTTCCAAGAGTCGAACTGTTCTTATCCGAAGTCGTGCAAGAAGCGCGCAAAAAAGGATACGTGGAAAACGAGCTGGGACGCAAACGTTATGTCCCGGAAATAAATTCTTCGCAATTCATGGTTCGCGCGGCAACCGAACGGGCGGTCATAAACATGCCAATACAATCTTTAGCGGCTGACATAATAAAAATTGCCATGAACAGGGTAAAAGAAAAATTTGATTTGCAGTCTGAGGAAATCAAATTACTTTTACAAGTCCACGACGAATTAGTTTTTGAAGTCGAAGAAAAAGAAATTCCGCGTTTTGCCAAAGAGATCAAAGAAATAATGGAAAACGCTTATAAACTCAAAGTGCCTCTGATCGCCGAAGCGAAAGTCGGCGAAAATTGGGGGGACATGAAGAAGCTAGAAATATAAAAGAGTGGTTGATAGTTAACCTAAAAGTTTAGACCAAGCACTAGCTCTTCAAATTTTTGTCAGAGACGAAGAGGTACTATTCCATAAGCCCGCGGTACCCGTTTGCGGTTTTACTCCTTCAGGGACTTAACCCAAATCCCTTTCAGGAGCAAAACACGCAAACATCCCCAGGCTTATGGAATGTTTAGTAATAATTAGGAATACATTAGCTCTTTCAATTTTGAGTCGAGTTCGCTGTAAAAAATAAAAGTTACTATGAGACGTACTTAATTGTACGGCGAATAGTAACTTTTATTTTTTACAGATGAAATCGGCCAAAATTGGAAGAGCCAGTATTATTTTGCTATCGCTTTGGCTAAACGAGACTTTCGTCTTGCGGCGTTATTCTTGTGAATGACGTTTTTCTTTACAGCTTTATCCAATGCGGACATTGCGCTCTTAAGAGCTTCTGCTGCCTCGGTCTTCTTACCGGCTTTTACTAGACGGCGAACAATTTTTACACTCTCTTTTACGACATCTTTTGTCTTTAAATTGTTCTCTCTGTGCTTGATTGATTGGCGTAAGGATTTCTTAGCGCTTTTTGTGATTGGCATTTATTGGTTATCTTAAAATAATTAATTTAAATTTTGCGACACGTACAAGGTGGATTCTATACTAAAACGGCAATTTTATCAAGAGATATCGTCATCAGCGTCTTCTTCATCCATGCTCTCGTCATCGGTGGTCGGATCTGTGATTATAGACGGTGCTGTTCCAGGAAGTATCCCGCTTTCTTGGAACATCTCCAATACCGACCAGAAGAAAATGATGATTGTCGGTCCAATCACAAAACCAGCTGGTCCGAAGAGTTTAATTCCACCTAAAATACTGAACAGTAAAAGAATGATGTTTATTTTTGACCTGCCGGAAATAAATTTAGGTCCGACAAAATTATCTATGATACTGACAGCAATTATCCACCAAAAGAACAGTCCGATTGCTCCGCCAATATGATGTTGAAGCAATAACGAAAAAATGACTAATGCATACATTACTGAAGCTCCAAAAGAAGGTATGAGAGCGGCCACCAATGTAAGCATGGCCCAAATTGCCGGACTTGCTGCGCCAAAAATCCAGAAACCGATCCAGGAAATAAAGCCTTGCAAAACAGCAACTAATACATAACCTCCGATGACCGCACGGATTCCAATTCCTAAATCGTCAGTCAGTCTTTTAGACCTCATTCGACTAATAGGTAAACTTTCAAAGATGGAATCCCTAATCTGTCCGCCGTCTTTAAAAAAGAAAAATAACGTAATCACAGTAATGCCGATAAAGGCAAAAACATCCACTAAATTTGTGAGTAAACCGCCAATATTATTCAAAGTATTTCCTAAAAAGCTTTGCAAATACGGTTTTATATCAATATTGTGGTTTTTTAAGATGGCGATATGATCGAGCAAAAAAGACATCCTTCCATCTTTTGCCAGCATTAAAACTTCTTTAGTGCTTAAGTCAATCAACAAGGTTACAGGAACCATAATTATTAATATGACAGTTATGGTTGAGAGCGCTGCGGCCAGTCCATTACTTTTAGTGATCTTAATAAACCTTCTTTGTAGAGGATTGAATATGACGGTTAAGACCATAGCCAACATCAAGCTGGCGATGTAAGGTTTAAAAATCAAAAAGACCAACAAAAAAGCAAGCAAGAGCATTCCGCCTAAAAAGTAATTTTGAATTTTTACTTCGGTGTTATCTTCTATGTTGATATCAATGACTTCTTTTTCTTCTTTCATATTTGTTGCCATAGTTTTTTATAACCAATCATTAATAATCTATTTTAATTTTTGTATTTTTCTGATGTTGCCAATGGCATCGCGGATCTTTGCTGCTTTTTCAAAATCCAAATTTCTTGCAGCTAAGTCCATCTGTTCTTCGAGTTCGTGGATGTATTCTCTGACCTGCTTTTTATCCATGGACCTATAATCAATCACTTCATCGGCATCGATTACCGCGCGCTTCATTCCAGATAGACGATTCTCGCGAATTTCTTTTGTGATTGTCTTTGGGGTGATGCCGTGTTTGATGTTGTAAGCCTCTTGGATTTTTCTGCGGCGCGTGGTTTCTTTTATTGCCCTATCCATTGAGCCAGTGACCTTGTCAGCATACATTATGACTTGACCTTCTATATGCCTAGCGGCTCTGCCCATGACCTGCATGAATGCGGTTTCACTTCTGAGGAAGCCTTCTTTATCCGCATCGAGGATTGCCACCAGTGAGACTTCTGGCAAATCCAAACCTTCGCGCAAGAGGTTAATTCCTACAAGTACATCATACACTCCAAGTCGCAAATCTCTAAGTATTTCCAATCTCTCAAAAGTATCGACTTCTGAATGAATATAATGAACAGCTACGCCTAATTCTTTGAGATATTCGGACAATTCCTCAGACATTCTTTTTGTCAGAGTGGTGACTAAAACTCTTTGATGTTTTTCCCTGCGAATCCTTATTTGTTCGACGAGATCGTCAATCTGATTTTTTGACGGTTTGATTTCTATTTTTGGATCCAACAGTCCGGTCGGTCTGATAATCTGCTCAGCAATAATTGTGCTGTTGCTGATCTCAAAATCGGTCGGAGTAGCTGTGACAAAAGTAACTTGATTTTGGCGCTTTTCAAATTCTTTATATGTCAGTGGTCTATTATCGAGAGCGGAAGGAAGTCTAAAGCCATAGTCAATAAGGGTCTGTTTGCGACTGCGGTCGCCTGCATACATTCCGCGGACCTGTGGGATAGTCATATGCGATTCGTCGATGAACATTAGATAATCATCCGGGAAATAATCCAATAGGGTGGATGGCGGTTCTCCCGGCTTTCTAAAGTCCAAATGCCTAGAATAATTTTCTATACCGTTTACGCTCCCAGTCGTCAGCATAGTCTCGATATCAAAGTTTGTACGCTGTTCTAACCTTTGTGCTTCTAATATTTTTCCTTGCGCTTTAAACTGTATTAAAGTTTCTTTGAGTTCAACGCGAATATTCTCAACAGCTTCTTGAATGGTTTGGGTGTTTGCTACGAAGTGCTTGGCTGGGAAGATTTGTGTCGCCCGTAGATTGCGAATTTCTTCGCCAGTCAACGGATCGTGTTCGCTAATTTTTTCTAAGGTGTCGCCCAAAAAAGATAATCTAAGAATAATTTCGCTTGCTGCAGGAATTACTTCGACAATATCTCCGCGAACGCGAAAGGTTCCGCGATGCAAATCAATATCATTGCGAGAGAACTGCAGTTCTGTAAGTTTGTGTAACAAGGTATCACGCTTGATGCCATAGCCGACCTCCAAAGCAATGGATAGTTCCGCGTATTTGTCCGGATTACCCAAACCATAAATACAGGAGACTGAAGCAACAATCAAAACATCGCGACGAGTCAGTAAACTTTGAGTTGCTGAATTTCTTAATCGATCAATCTCTTCGTTGATTTGCGTTTCCTTTTCTATGTATGTGTCACTGCGTGGAATATAGGCTTCTGGTTGGTAGTAATCGTAGTATGAGACAAAGTATTGCACGGCATTCTCTGGGAAAAGTTCCTGGAACTCGGCAGCAAGTTGCGCGGCAAGAGTCTTGTTATGGGCAAGAATCAAAGTCGGGCGCTGAAGCTTGTTGATGATATGCGCCATAGTGAAGGTCTTGCCGGAACCAGTGACCCCTAGTAATGTCTGGTATTTATTACCCGCCTCTAAAGACTTCACAAGTTTTTTGATTGCCTGTGGTTGGTCTCCGCTTGGGGAGAACTGCTCTACTAATTTAAATCCTGCCGGTTCGAACTTTTTCATGGGTTTAGTATAACCTAAATTTTAATATATCTTGAGCCACGCCCACGACCAATCCGTTTGATTTTTTTAAGTTCTATTAATCGATCTAATCCCTGGCGAACCGTTGGCATGACAATCCCGGTGGCTTTTGCTATTCCACTGGGGCTAGCCTCATCGGCATTTAAGATGAATTTCCAGACCTCACGCTGTTTAATAGAGAGGGTATCTTCAATTTTTTCTTCTTCCAGATAAACCAGGGCATTTGTGGCTTGTTCCTTAACCACCGCCAGGAAAAAATTTAGCCAAGGCGAAATCGTATCATTATTGGTTTTAAAAGTTTCTTGTGATTTACGCAGAGCTATATAGTATTCATCTTTTCTTTTCTCCACAAGCTGTTCATGTGATACATATTGTACGAACTGATAGCCATGTCTAAGCAAAAGAAGATTCGTAAGAATTCGAGAAAGACGTCCATTGCCGTCTTCAAACGGATGGATCTTTAAGAACTCAACAACAAAATTAGCGATAATCAATAATATATGGAAACGCTTATTTTCAAAGGCATTGTTAGTCCATTCCACCAACTCCTGCATTTCTTTTGGAACCAGATATGCAGGGGTGGTCTCGAAAATCACTCTTACTATTTCTCCGTTAGGACCTAATACGCCGACCGCATTCTCTTTTTTCTTATACTGTCCGCGCTGTGCTTCGTCTTTTGTAGAATATTTTAGCAACTCTTTATGTAATGACAAAATTACGCTTTCGCGAAGCGCCAAGCTTTGATAACTATCAAAAACATTTTGCAGAGTCTCCAGATATCCTTGCGCTTCTTGCGAATCACGATCGGCGAAAGTAGAAAGGGTTAAACCTTGCATGATTTTTTGGACTTCGGCGTCGGAGAGTTTAGAACCTTCAATGCGAGTGGAAGCTCCTGCGGAGGTAATCAAGGTGGATTTTTTTAAGTTGGTTATGGCTTGGGGAGTCATTCTAATACCAGACTTAAATTCACCTCTAATACCATCAATCTCAGCCAATATGGCGACAATGTGAGGCTCAGGGTTAAGTATTCTATGGTCAAACTTTTTAGTATATTCGTTCATATTTCTGTTATTTACTATATATCAGATTATATCAGTAAGTATCAGATAAATCAAGTAGACGGGTAACTATAATAAGCTTACTTGACCATATATTCCATATATGATACACTATTGTCATATATATGAAAAGCAAGAATAACCTATTAGAACAGCTAAAATCTTTACCTCATTTCAGCAAAAGCACTGTTTATCAGCTTGCTAAGCAGTTAAGGCTTAAGGATTCCACGGTTGATACGTACATTAGCCGCTTTTTGAAGTATAAGGAAATATATAGGCTTAAAAATGGATTATATATAACCGCAGATTTTTTTAATAAAAACAAGAATGATATTTCTTATTCGTTTTATCTCTCTAATGTAATCAGGACTCCATCATATATTAGTTCATGGACAGCATTGCAGTATTACAATCTTACAACAGAAGCTATATATTCAATTACGTCAGTCACACCTAAAGTGACGAGAGACTATAAGACAAAAGTTGGTAATTTTGCATATCAGTCAATTAATAAAGATCTTTTTTCTAACTTCAATCTTGTAAAAGGGAAGTTTAATTTTTTTATAGCGTCACCCTCAAAAGCCTTGTTCGATTTGTTATATTTCAGAACACACGAGTTTAGAGGTCTCTCACTAGATAAAATAAAAGGAATTATTACAGAATTACGTATAGATATTGATGAGATGAATAAAGAAGAACAGGATATGTTCCAAATAATGATTAATAACTACCTCAATGAGTAAACAAATCACAACTGTTTTGAAAAGAAAAGTCGAAGAAATTAATTCTTCTGGTAATATGGAAGCAGAAATAATTCGCAATACTCTAAAGGAAGAATTCCAGTTTTATGTGCTTAATTTTATCTATCATAATCCTAAGTATAGTTCTTGGATTATGTATGGGGGTTCAGCGCTTCGTATTATCCATGTGCTTGATCGAATGTCTGTCGATCTTGACTTTGAAGTCTCTCACGAAGTAACCGAAGACTTCTTGAATGATCTAAAAAAAGAGATAGAAGAACATTTTATTAGTACGTATGCTGCTGAGGAAGGCTTTCTTACAGTAAAAATAACCAATGGTCGAGGATTGATATTAAAGTTTAACCTCAATGAAGAATTAACCCTTGGGTATGCTTCAAGGCAGGTGCAAGTAAAAATTGATCTCAATTATTTTATTGCCCCGAAGACTGTGACTGAACGTAGACCAATAAATCACGATCAATTGTCTTTTGTAATCCTCACTTATAACATGTCTACGTTAATGGCAAGCAAACTTGCGGCGATATTTTTGCGTGGAACGCGGGGAGTTGGTGAAATGGTTTACGAAGAAAAAGGACGTGATATTTATGACCTTCTTTGGTATATGAATAAAAAAGTAGTACCCGACTTAGATTATTTAATAGCTAAGGATGTGGAAGAAGCAAAAGATTTACGCACACTCTTTGATAAGCTTACGTTAAAAATGAATAAGGTAAATGATGAGAATCTCAAACAAGACTTGATCAACCTATTTACTAATCGGAATTTTATTGAAAATTGGCTCCAAAATTGGAGAGCGAGCTATTTACAACTCCTTGATAACTACGAAATTAACACGATAACAGAATTTGTAAGTTGTAGTGTACACCAGGATTTCAGCACTGATAATTTTTCCTTTACTTATGTGTATAGAACCGAAGACAATAGGCTGGCCCGAATTACTTGTAGGATAAGTGACTATTGGATCATTTTCGGCGAAGGTGACTTATCAATCGAACCCGATACGAAGTTAATAGATAAGCTTGATTTTAGAAGTGATGGGGTTAGTAGTCAGCCAACACCAATAGATAAAATAAACAGGTACGCTACTCTTTTTTATCAGAAAACAGAAAAGTATCTCAAGAAAACAAAGCATATTATGGTTGGTGACAGTATTGATACTAGGATTATCAGAATGACAGCTGATAACTTGGATCAGAAAGAGCAAATAGTTCTTAATAAATCAGCGCTTATCTCTTGTGATATTGATGATTTATTAAAATAGATTTTATATCTATTATTTATTTAAATATTTAAGATACAAACATGAAAAACACATATATGCCGTCGGAGGAAATTTTAGAAAAATATGCCAAGGTTCTGGTGAATTTTGCTTTGGGCGGCGGCAAAGGGATCAAGAAGGGCGATGTTGTTTGGCTGCGGGGGAATGAATCCTGTAAGCCTTTGTACGTGGAGGTTTACCGCGAGATTTTGCGCAAGGGCGCTCATATTATTCCGACTTACTCTCCGAGCGAATTGCCGGACCTGAATTTGCAGAAAGATTTTTACCAATTGGCGCGTGAACATCAGATTAACTTTTTCCCGGAGCATTATATGAAAGGCTTAATCAAACAAGTCGATCATATGCTGATGATTCTTTGTGAAGAAGATATGCGCGGTCTTTCTGGAATAAATTCAAAAAAGATAATGGCGCATAATCATGCGAATAAACCATTCATGAATTGGCGCAGGGAAAAAGAAAATCTTGGCAAATTTTCTTGGACTTTGGCTTTGTATGGCACGGAAGCGATGGCTAGAGAAGCGGGACTCTCTACAAAAGAATATTGGGACCAGATCATCAAGGCATGTTTTTTGGATCAAGCTGACCCGATAAAAAAATGGAAAGAAGTCTCTAAGGAGATAGATATCAATGTTGCCAAGCTAAATAAATTACAGATTGAAACTTTGCAGATGCAGGGACCGGATGCGGATATCACAGTGAAGATTGGCAAGGATAGAAAATGGGAAGGCGGCGGCGGAGCGAATATCCCAAGTTTTGAAATTTTTACTTCTCCTGATTGGCGCGGAACCAATGGTTGGGTTAGATTTAATCAACCGCTTTATCATTATGGTGACGTGATAAAAGGCATATATCTAGAATTTAAAGATGGTATTATCTGCAAAGCGACAGCTGAACATAACCAAAAACTTTTGCGCGACATGATTGCGGTCGAGGGGGCGAATAAAGTCGGTGAATTTTCCATGACGGACAAACGATATTCTAGAATCACCAAATTTATGGCGGAAACTTTGTACGACGAGAACATCGGCGGACCCAATGGCAACTCGCATTTAGCTGTTGGTATGGCCTTTGACGAATGTTATATCGGCAAAATCAAACTTACAAAAAGCGGCAGGGAACAAGTCGGATTGAATGATTCATCTGTGCATACGGACATAATAACCACTGCACCAAGGACAATCACCGCAACACTTCAAGATGGTACAAAAAAGATCATCTATAAAAACGGGCAGTTTACTATATAAAAATTAGAATAGACTAGGTATATTGTGCGGGTCTGACCCCTCGGGTCAATCACCGCTACAGCTTACGAGTTTTCGCTTTGCGAAAAACTCTCTAGCTTTCGCAGTGTTGCCCCTCTCTCCAAATTCCGATAAATCGGAATCCGGGGGGCCCCAATTCCTAATTATTAAACAGTTGATAAGAATTTTTATCAACTGTTTTTATATAAGTCAGTTTCGGCTATAATTAGAGCATGATAGCTTCAATTACAGGTGTCGTTTCTAATAAAGAACAGCAATCACTAGTCGTAGAGACTGGTGGAATTGGCTATAAGATTTTTACTACACAAGCTTTAGCTGCTTCTGTACGCATCGGCGAAAATATTCGCCTGCAGACTTATTTACAAGTGCGCGAGGATGCTATGGTTCTTTTTGGCTTTGCACAAAAAGCGGAATTGGAATTTTTTGAAATGCTCATTACCGTTTCCGGAGTCGGCCCAAAAGTAGCTCTTTCAATTTTGTCCGCCGGCAATATAGATATGATTAAAGACGCGATTGCCGCTGGAGATGTCGCAGTATTCACAAAAGTTGGTGGAGTCGGCCGTAAGACCGCGGAGAAAATAATTGTTGAACTCAAAGAGAAGGTCGGAGCTCTGGGCTACGCGACTACTGGTTCTACGCCAGTTTCTTCAGATTTATTAATACAGGCATTAGAGCAATTAGGCTATTCCAATAAAGAAGTCAGAGAAGTTTTACCAAAGGTCAAACGCGAGGGTTCAGTAGAAGATCAACTTCGACAAGCTCTACGTATTCTCGGAGGGAGATAAATATGCATTTACAAAAGATAGTTGGAGCCGAAGAAATTCCAGAAGTTTTTAATTTGGCCGATAATGGAAATTTTCAGCAGGATTTTGCTTGGGGTGAATTCCAAAAAAGTATCGGACGCGAACCGCTTCGGTACATGGTTTTGAATGATAACAACGAACCTGCTTTGTACATACAGCTTATAGCTCAATCCATTGCCGGTAAGAAATATTTTTATGCCCCTTTCGGTCCGGTGTTTTCTAATATTTTGGATCTAAAAGAAAAAAGGCAAGTCTTTAATTATTTTGCCGTGGAATTCAAAAAAGAACAGCCAAAGGCATTATTTTTGCGTGTGGAAACACAAGAAAATATTTCTGATGACGAGAGGCTTTCTTTACTATCAAATTCACATTTTAAAAAGACAGTCGATTTAAGTCCACATAAAACTTTGATTCTAGGTTTGGAAAAAACAAGCTCAGAGATATTGGCGGGGATGAAGCCAAAAACCAGATATAACATTAAAGTCGCGGAAAAATCCGGTATTGAAGTGAAAATTTTGAATGAAGTGCCAGTGGACTCGGATGGCTTAAATCCTTTTGATGCCAGTGCCGATCGCGCAAAAGTAAAAACGTATACTAAAGAATATTTTGATTCAATGTTAAAATATTTTTCTGATCCAAAAGGCAAAATAGTCGCCAGATGTTACGCCGCATATCACGAAGGTGACCTCCTCGCTGCGAACATAATGATTGAATATGGGCAATTTGAAATTTATCTGTTTGGCGGTTCTTTTGAGTTAAAACGCGCTTTTATGCCTTCTTACGCTTTGCATTGGCAGGCGATATTGGATGCCAAAGAACGCAATCTGAAATTTTATGACTTTTGGGGTGTAGAAACAGATGAGCATCATCCATGGTATGGATTTAGCAGGTTCAAGTTCGGTTTCGGTGGGGAAATAAAAGAGAGACCAGGAACCTTGGACTATGTTTATAGCCCGTCATGGTATAATGCTTATATATTGTTAAGAAAATTAAACAGGTTTATTAGAAGAAGATAGTCGGTTCTCCTGACTCAGTCTAGGGGTATCTACCGCAACATAATAAAGTAATAGGAAAAAGAAATGAAAGCAAAAATCAGTGTATCAGGTTCAGCCGCAAATAATTGTGGAGCTGGAGCATTCAAAAAAGCTAAGGAAGTCGGTGCGGAAATCGCCAAACAAGGAGCGGTTTTGGTTTCTGGGGCGACCATTGGTATTCCAGAATGGGCAACACGTGGTGCTGTAGCGAACGGCGGTTTATCTATCGGATTTTCTCCTGCAAGCAGTAAGCAGGAACACATAAGAAAATATCATCTGCCGACTTCGCAGATGGATGTAATCATGTACACTGGTTCTGGCTACTCTGGAAGAAATTTACAGATGGTTCGTGCTTCTGACGCGGTCATTGAGATTTGTGGAAGAATAGGTACACTCAACGAATTTACAGTTGCCTTTGAAGACCATAAACCGATCGGCGTGCTTTTGGGTACGGGCGGAGCCGCTGATGAGTTGAAACAAATATTGTCGATGGCCAAGCGCGGTAAAAAGAATATATATTATGATACAGATCCAAAGAGATTAGTGAAAACCTTGCTTACAGAAATAAAGAAGAGAGATAAGGAACTTACTGCGGAAGAAAAGAAGAACAACAAAAAACGCACGATTACTGAAATAGACGAGCAATCCTAAATTCATCCATCAAAGATGTTGAAAAATCTTCTAAAGAAAATTTTACCTAAAACAACGCTTAAAAAAATCCGTCCATTTTGGCACGGATTTTTGGCTTCTGCTGCGGCTTTCAGGAACGGCTTTCCTTCAAAACAACTTGTGGTTATAGGTATTACCGGTACTGCTGGAAAATCCACGACCGTGCAGATGCTCGCTAAAATAATGAACGACTCCGGATTAAAGACTGGTTATGTGACCACAGTAGGATACTCGGTTAACGGTGATGTTTTTAATAAGAATAAAATCAGTTTGAGCATGCCTAGTGGTCCTGTTCTGCAAAGCAGGCTTTTAGACATGATAGATGCTGGCTGTAAATACGCTGTGATAGAAGCAACTTCAGAAGGCTTGGCGCAGAACAGACATTTTGGAATAGATTTTGATATGGCCTTACTGACTAATTTGCACCCAGCACATTTGGATTCCCATGGTGACTTTGAATCATACAAAAGAGCCAAAGGTAGATTATTCAAAGCGGTCTCTGCGTCTATGCGCAAAGAGTTTTTCCCTGCAAAAATCATAGGATTGAATTTGGATAGTGCAGACTTTGGATACTTTGCTGGATTTAAGGCGGATAAAAAGTTCGCGGTAACTTCTGCTTTGAATGAAGAAAAGTCGTTAATGGCAACTGCTGCCGGAATCAAAAATATTTATATTCTTGAAGATATAAAAGCAACGGCAGAAGGTTCAAATTTTAAAATTTCAAATCAAGAATTCAAGATAGGCGTACCTGGAGAGTTCAATGTCTGGAACGCTCTTTTAGCCGCGTCTGCCGCGAACATGCTTGGTGTAGAATTGGCAAAAAGCGCTGAAGCTCTGACCAATTTCAAAATTATCGGCAGAATGGAAGAAATTGATTCAGTAAAAGGGTTTAAGGTCTTTATCGATTATGCTCCTGAACCAATCGCGATGGAAAATTCTTTGCAAGCGGTTAGTGGAATGCCTCATAAAAGAGTGGTGCATGTATTTGGTTCTACTGGAGGACATCGGGATGTGGGCAAACGCCAAGAGTTTGGCAAAATTTCTGCGACATATGCCGACAAAATAATTATCACAAATGATGATGTCTATGAAAGTGACCCTGTAAAAATTGCTGAAGAAATCAAAAATGGCATCGATGCAATCGCGTCTGTAAAAAACATAGAAGTCAAAACGATTTTAGATAGAGGAGAAGCAATCAGGATAGCTATCGCCGAAGCCGAAGAAGGGGATATAATACTAATCACAGGCAAAGGCTCGGAAAATTTCTTGGTTCTGCCAGGTGACAAACGTATCGATTGGGACGAACATAAATTAGTAGAAACATTATTAAGATAAAAAAATGGTCAAAAAAATTAAAGCTGTTCCTGACTCTAAAAAAGGTTTGATTTTTATAGACAGTACGGAATTCCAAAATGTCTTTTTTGCCTTTGTCCCTTTAGATGATCGCAAAAAAATCGTGCAAAAAAAATATGATTTGCACAAAGGCAGCTTTGAAACCGCTAAATATTTGAATAAATTTTTATCTCTAGCGGTTAAGGATAAATTAGAATTGATTTCCAGCCTGGTTGTCTCTACGGGTGAGGGTTCTTTTGCTGGTATACGTTCAGGTGTCGCATTAGCTTTGGGTATGTCCTTGGTCTTGGATATTCCTGTATATGTTGCCGATGCAAAAGTCTTTAAAAAATATGATTTAGAAAAATTCGAGGTTTTCCTTAGTGTTTTGGCAAAAAAGCCTTCAAAAGCTGGCGCTAAAAAAATAAATACCACAGCCTCTATAAATATAGACTATGGTGCCAAGCCGAATATCGGCATCGAAAAAAAGAAGAAACTAAAACAAATACACTAGCTCTGCTTCTTAAAAGTATAAGAGCAGAAAATTCCTAATAATATAGCCCAGGCGCTTAAAACTATAAGATCAAATAAGCTGCCATAGGTTTGCTGCATGCCAAAATTATTTCGCAATCCATCCGCAAAAAAAGTAATCGGCAGAATCGCTCCTATATTCTGCAATGTTTTTGGTAATATATATGTAGGGAAGAAGGCATTTCCGAGGAATATGAAAATCATATTTATACCGGTTGTTATAGGAGCCGCCTCATCATAGCTACCACTCACAGAAGCAATGAGTATACCTATGGCTATAAACGATCCACCACCCATAGCTATTAGTGTTAGGATCCAGAATATATTACCGGTCACAGTCGCTCCAAAGAACAGTATTCCTATACAAACAAGTAATAAGGCTTGAATCATCATCACAGTGATTCTTGATATAACCACAGAGATAAAAAACTTCGCATTGGATACCGGTGTTACCGATATCCTTTTTAAAATGTCCCGATCTTTTAGGTCTATAATCCAATAAGTCGTATTGAATAATCCGGTTTGCAAAGCGGATACGGCAATCATTCCAGGCAGTAAATATTGAGAATAATGAGCTCCGATGCTTCCACCGATTAGATTACCGACATGCAATAAAGCCAAAGCTAAATATTCGGCGACAGGTAAAAATAAATTCCAAAAAATTCCTCGCCAATTTCTATATAGGACTCGAAAATTTGTCAGTAAGAGATAGTAAAAGGACATTTATTTGTTTTCCTCTATTATGTTTTTTCCGGTTAGCTTTATATAAGCATCTTCTAACCCTGGCGCTTTTATATTCAAATATGAATATAATGTTCCGCTTTGATTAAGCTTATCAATGACCTTTGGAAAAGTTTGAGGATCTGATATCTTCAGTTCTACTATAGGATATTCGATTTTCAAAGAATGGACGCCTTCTATATCCTGAAACATATCTTCATTAATTGGCGTATTAACATGGAAGCTCAAAGTGTAATCTTTTGAGAGTCTGTTTATGAGTTCATCCGTCGAACCAATCGCTAATATTTTCCCTTCTTCCATAATTGCTACCCTGTCGCAGAGATATTCAGCCTCTTCCATATAATGGGTCGTAAGAATTATGGTGGTTCCATTTTTATTCAGATTTTCCAAGAGTTTCCACAATTCTTGGCGAGCGTGAGGGTCTAACCCGGTAGTCGGCTCATCTAAAAAGAGGATCTCAGGATCATTAACCAAGGCTAACGCTATGGAAAAACATTGTTTCTGTCCACCAGAAAGCTGTTTTATATAACTAGTATGTTTATCTTGAAGATTAACCCTGCTCAAAACCTCGATAGGATCAACCTTTTTCTTATAAAAAGAGGCGAATAGGGTTATAAATTCTGAAGTGGTTACATAGTCCATGTATTCGGTGCTTTGGAGCTGTACTCCGATGTGTTTTTTAATCTCTTCAGTCTGGGTAATATTGTCATACCCTAAAACTTCTACTTTTCCAGAGGTCTGAGATTTGATTCCTTCGATAATTTCTAATGTAGTGGTTTTTCCTGCGCCATTTGGGCCCAAAAGAGCAAAGACCTCTCCTTTTTCTACGGAAAAGCTTATATTTCTGACAGCCACAAAACGGTTTTGATATTCCTTGACTAGATTCTCTACTGAAATTATTTTAGACATTTATTGTATGTAACTGCGTATGGCTTAATTTAAGCACTTTTGAAGTCATTATGGCAAGTTTTATTCACATATACATAGATATAAACACATTACCCACAATTAAATCACTGGTTATATATAAACATTAAATAAAATAACAAAAAATGTAACAAAAAAATCCCTTTTCGGGACTTGACAAGTGTGCCTAAATTACTATAATTCAATTATGCATTTTAGCTTTAATTCTTAAGCCTTAAAAGGCCCATTTTTTTGTGCACTCAGAAAAATGGGGGATTTTTATTTGCTCTTATGATAAAAGAACTCAATCTTTCTCTACAGAAAGTAGACAAAACCAAAAGGAAATTCTTTTCCACATTAGCTGAGGTTACGGAAATGCCGAACCTTATCGAGGTGCAACTGAATTCCTACAAGTGGTTTTTTGATAAAGGCTTAAAAGAGCTTTTTGAAGAAATCAATCCTATAAAGGATTTTACAGGAAAAAACCTGGAATTGCAATTTGGCGAATATTTTTTGGATAAACCCAAATATACCGAGAAAACAGCGAGGGAACGCAACACTACGTATGAGTCACCAATCTATTGTAGTGTAAAACTTATCAACAAGGTTACAGGTAAGACAAAAACGCAGGATGTCTATCTTGGGGATTTCCCAATCATGACTCCTCGCGCAACTTTTATAATAAACGGAGTGGAGAGAGTCGTTGTCTCTCAGTTAATAAAATCACCAGGAGTGTTCTTTACCGCTGAACCTGCTCGCGGCAAGAATTTTTACGGAGCAAAGGTTATTCCTAATCGTGGCGCATGGCTTGAGCTTGATACTGATATCAATGGAACCATCGGCGTAAAGATAGATCGCAAGCGCAGAATACCAATCACTGCTTTGTTGAGGGTTTTTGGTGTATCTACGAATGAAGAAATTTTAGAAATTTTCAAGGACGTTGATACTGATCCAGATACAAAATACATTCAGAATACTTTAGAAAAAGATCCATCAACAAACGCTGACGAAGGCTTCAAGGAAGTTTACAAGAGAATCAGACCAGGGGATTTGGCGACTGTCGACAATGCCCGTTCTTTGATTTCTGCAATGTTCTTTAATTTTGATAGATATGATTTGTCAGAAGTCGGACGTTACAAGGTTAATCAGCGCTTGAATTACACAACCAAGAATGAAGAAAGAATTCTTTCTAAAGAAGATTTGATAGAGATAGTCAAAGAGGTTATCAAATTGAATAACACTCAGGGTATTCCTGATGATATCGACCACTTAGCAAACCGCCGCGTACGCGCTGTCGGTGAACTTATTCAGATCCACTTCCGTGTCGGTTTGGCACGTATGGCAAGAATCGCAAAAGACAGAATGTCTTTGGCCGATTTGGAAACCGTAAATCCAGCTCAGCTCATTCACGTTAGACCAATCGTTGCTCGCATGCAGGAATTCTTTTCCTCATCCCAGCTTTCACAATTCATGGACCAAACCAATCCTCTAGCAGAATTGGAACACAAACGACGCTTGTCAGCCATGGGTCCAGGTGGACTTTCTCGTGAACGCGCAGGATTAGAAGTACGCGATGTTCACAGATCCCATTACGGCAGACTATGTCCAATCACCACGCCTGAAGGTCCTAACATTGGATTGGTTGCCCACCTTGCAAACTACGCTCATATAAATGACTTTGGATTTATAGAAACTCCATACAGAAAAGTTAAGCGTTTTGCCAAGAATGACGGTAAGGACGCTGTTGGTGAAATCGCTCTACACAATGTTTCTGGCGATAAAGGCAAAGTCCTTGTCAAAGCAGGCGAAGAGATTACCGCAACTGCCGCTAAAGAAATCGCCAAGTTAGACTTAGGTGAAATCGCGATAAAGTCGCACGCTATCTCTAAAATAGACTTCCTGGATGCTTACGAAGAAGAAAAATTCACGATTGCTCCAGCGAACGTTCGCGTAGATAAAGATGGAAGATTTTTGGAAACCAGAGCTTCTGTCCGTGTTCATAACATTCCTGCTATTGCCAATACCACCGAAATCGATTATTTGGATGTTTCTCCAAAACAGATTATTTCCGTTACAACCTCATTGATTCCTTTCTTGGAGCACGACGATGCTAACCGTGCCCTCATGGGTTCGAACATGCAACGTCAAGCAGTCTCTTGTATTAGACCTCAGGCACCAATTGTTGGTACTGGTATGGAATACAAATCAGCTCATGATTCCGGACAGGTTGTTTTGGCTGAAGAAGACGGCGAAGTGATTTCTGCTACAGGTGATAAGATCATCGTTCAAAATAAAGAAGGCAAAAAGAAGACTTACGAACTTTTGAAGTTCTTGCGCACAAACAGCGGAACAAGCATCAACCAAATGGTTCGTGCTAAAAAGGGCGATAAGGTCAAAAAAGGAGCAGTGCTTGCTGACGGTGCTTCTACAGAATTTGGTGAATTAGCTTTGGGACAAAATATGTTGGTTGCCTTCATGTCATGGGAAGGTGGAAACTACGAAGACGCTATTTTGATTTCTGAACGCGTAGTGCGAAATGATAATTATTCCTCAGTGCACATTGAAGATTTTAAAATCGATGTTCGCGATACCAAGCTTGGACCTGAAACCGTAACACGCGATATTCCAAACGTCGGAGAAGAAAAACTCAAAGATCTCGACGAGAACGGAATCATCCGTATCGGTGCTCAAGTTAAAGCTGGCGACTACCTTGTTGGAAAGATTACTCCAAAAGGTGAAACCGATCTTACTCCAGAAGAAAAACTCTTAAGAGTCATCTTTGGAGAAAAGTCCCGAGACGTTAAAGATACTTCTCTTACTCTGCCTCATGGTGAATATGGTAAAGTCGTAAACATCCGTGAATTCTCTCGCGAGAATGGTGATAAATTATCCAGCGGAGTTATTCGTTCGATTCAAGTTTCTATTGCCGTCTTAAGAAAAATCCAGGTTGGAGACAAAATGGCCGGACGTCATGGAAACAAAGGTGTTATCTCAAAGATTGTTCCTGTCGAAGACATGCCTTTCTTGTCTGATGGAACCTCAGTCGATATCGTCTTGAATCCTCTTGGAGTCGCTTCCCGTATGAACCTCGGACAGATTTTGGAAACCCACTTAGGTTTGGCAGCAGCAGCCTTGGGTTATACAGTAGCTACTCCTGTCTTGGACGGAGTCACAGAAGACGAGATCAAAGGTGAATTGATTAAAGCTGGTTTCCCAGGTGATGGTAAAATTGATATTTACGATGGCAAGAGCGGACAGATTTTTGATCAGAAAGTCACAGTCGGTTACAACTACATGTTGAAGTTGCACCACTTGGTAGACGATAAGATGCATGCCCGTTCAACCGGACCGTACTCCTTGATCACACAGCAGCCTCTTGGTGGTAAAGCTCAGTTCGGAGGCCAGAGATTCGGAGAAATGGAAGTCTGGGCCTTGGAAGGTTATGGAGCAGCTCATACATTGCAAGAAATGATTACGATAAAATCAGACGACGTTGTCGGTCGAAGCAAAACTTATGAAGCAATCGTAAAAGGCGAGCCGATTAAGAAGCCTAATGTCCCTGAATCATTCAGAGTGTTGGTTAAAGAATTACAATCTCTTTTGTTAGAAGTTGATCTGTTGGGATCGAACGGAGTCATAGAAGATAATTCCGAGGTAGAAGCTTTAGCGGAAGATCTGACTCCAGCGGCGATCGCAGAGCGCATTACATTTGATGATCTTGATGCCACACCGGTAAAAAAGAAAAAAGATAAAAAGAAGTAAATTATCAATTCCTCATCATTAAAACACTAAACACTAACAAATCATGCTTACCCAAACAGAAGAGTTCAAAGGTGTCCGCATAAAGTTAGCCAGTCCTGAGACTATTCTCTCCTGGTCTCACGGAGAAGTGACCAAGCCAGAAACCATCAACTATCGCACACAGCGACCGGAAAAAGATGGTCTATTCGACGAAAAAATATTCGGTCCTATCAAAGACTGGGAATGTTACTGCGGAAAATACAAGCGCATTCGTTATAAAGGAATCGTTTGTGATAAATGCGGAGTTGAAGTTACGCGCAGCGCGGTACGCCGCGAGCGCATGGGACATATCAAATTAGCTGTACCAGTCGCTCATATCTGGTTCTTGCGAGGAGTCCCTTCCCGTATCGGTTTGATCTTGGATTTATCTTTGCAGGACTTGGAGAAGGTCGCTTATTTTGCCGCGTACATCATTACCAAAGTTGATGAGGATGTAAGAAACCAGACAGTCGAGCAGATAGAATCAGAATACAAATCCAAAAAGAAAGAAATCGAAGCAAAGTACGAAGTGCTTATTGGCAAAGCCAGACAGCATACTAAAGACGCAAAGAAAGACCCTGAAGTGATACAGGCCGAGATTGATGCGGAAGTCACTCGTCTAAGTGATGCTATGTCTAAAGAAGCGGAAAACTTAAGTTCCATTCGTGATCAAGCTCGCAGTGAATTGAAGAGTATCAAACCAATGCAGGTTATTTCTGAATTGGATTATCGTGACCTATCTTTAAAGTACGGTCCTGTTTTCCAAGCGGGGATTGGTGCTGAAGGTCTTAAGGGCTTGTTGGAAAATATCGATATGGAAAAGTTGGCTCAAGAGCTGACTGTCGAATTGGTTGATACCGAAGGCATGAACCGAAAGAAAATTCTTCGACGTTTGAAAATGGTTAGATCCATGATTAAAGCAGGTCTTCGTCCAGAGTGGATGCTCATTGATTACTTACCAGTCATCCCTCCAGATTTGCGCCCTATGGTTCAACTTGATGGCGGACGTTTTGCCGCATCAGATTTGAATGATTTATATCGCAGAGTCATCAACCGCAACAACCGTTTGAAAAAACTTTTAGAGATTAAAGCTCCTGAAGTTATTACCAGAAACGAAAAGCGTATGTTGCAGGAAGCTGTGGATTCCTTGATAGATAATTCTATCCGTCATGGAAAAGAAGTTACCGCATCGACCGGACAAAAGCGCAAACTGCGTTCTTTGGCAGATATGCTTAAAGGTAAGCAGGGTCGTTTCCGTCAGAACTTGCTTGGAAAACGCGTAGACTATTCCGGACGTTCAGTCATTGTCGTCGGTCCTCATTTGTTATTGCACCAATGTGGATTGCCAAAGAAGATGGCTTTGGAATTGTTCAAGCCTTTTGTTATTTCTAAATTGATCGCCAGAGAATACGCTCATAATGTCCGTAGCGCTAACAAGCTCATTGAACAAGGTAAGAGCGAAGTCTATGATATTTTGGAAGAAGTCACAAAGAATCACTATGTTCTTTTGAACCGCGCTCCGACTTTGCACAGATTGAGCTTCCAAGCTTTCCAACCTGTATTGATTGAAGGAAAAGCTATTCAGTTGCACCCTATGGTTTGCGCGGCTTTCAATGCTGACTTCGACGGAGACCAGATGGCTATCCACGTACCACTCACCGAAGCTGCTCAAAAAGAAGCGCGCGAGATAATGGTCTCTTCCCACAACTTGCTCAAGCCTGCTTCTGGAGATCCAGTTATGACTCCAGATAAAGACGTTGTTGTCGGATGTTATTACATCACGAAAATCCAAGATGGTATGAAGGGCGAAGGTAAAGCCTTCTCTTCTGCTGACGAAGCTATTACTGCTTACGATCTTGAATATGTCAGCATAAAAGCAAAGATCAAAGTCAGGCTCGCACCAGGTGTGATCGCTGAGACTTCAGTAGGAAGATTGATCTTCAACCGTTTATTGCCTGTTGGTTTGGAATTCCGCAATGAGACTTTTGATAAAAAGAAATTACAGGCATTAGTCCGTGAAGTTTACAGAAAATACGGATCAGACCAAACTGCTAATCTAATCGACAGGATCAAGGATGCAGGCTTCTACTACGCAACAAGATCCGGAGTATCTTGGGGAATGGACGACTTGCATATTCCTTTGATAAAGAAAGAACTGCTCGGGAATGCCGATATTGAAGTCGAACAGATCTATAATAGTTTCCGCGAAGGTCTGCTCACAGAAAAAGAACGTTATGATAGCGTCGTAAGAATTTGGAGTGGTGTACTTGAAGAAATGGGTAAGCACGTCACTTCTTCCGTTGATGAAAACGGTCCTATCAACACAATGGTCGTTTCCGGTGCTAGAGGTTCCTTCTCACAGATTTCACAGATGGCAGGTATGAAAGGTTTGGTTATGAGCGCTAACAACAGCATTATTGAGTTGCCAGTGCGATCTTCCTTCAAAGAAGGTCTGACCATTCTTGAATATTTCAACTCTAGTCACGGTTCCAGAAAAGGAATGACTGATACCGCTTTGAAGACCGCTGATGCTGGTTACCTTACCCGTCGTTTGGTGGATGTCGCTCAAGATATGGTTGTCAACGAAGAGGATTGTGGTACTGATGATTATCTTGATGTGACACGTGAACAATCAGCAAAGATGAATAAGCCATTCGACAGAAGGTTGTTCGGACGTGTTGCCGCTGAGGATGTCGTTGGTAAAGATGGAAAGATTATCGTTCATCGCAACGAAGGTATAGATGAAGAGCAATCAAAGATTATCGGCGATGCAAGTTCCGGAGTTGATGTAGTAAAGTGTCGCTCAGTGCTTAAATGTAAATTGGTACGTGGTGTATGTAGATTATGTTACGGCTTCGATTTAGGGTTCAATAAGATGGTCGAAGTCGGTGCAGCAGTCGGTATTGTCGCTGCACAAGCCATTGGAGAGCCTGGAACGCAGTTAACCATGAGAACCTTCCATACTGGAGGAGTTGCCGGTCTCGACATCACTCAGGGGTTGCCTCGTGTTGAGGAACTCTTTGAATCTCGCGAACCTAAAGGACAAGCTTTCTTGTCCGATATAGATGGAAAAGTTTCTATCCATAAGCCAAACAATAAAGAATATTTGGTCAGAGTCCAAGGCGAAGGCGCAGAAATCGAAGAGTATGAAATTTCCGGCGGACAGACTCAGATTAAAGAAGGTGACAAGGTCGCCGAAGACGAGATTATCGGCATCGACGCAAGCGGTCGTTCCGTTCGCGCAAAAACTGCCGGAGTAGCGCATTTGGAAAAGGGTAAGATAGTCATCGTAAAGGAATCAGAAGAACACCTTCGAGAGTATGTCATTCCAACATCATTTTCACTTTTTGTTAAAGAAGGTGAATTGGTAGTGAAGGGGCAACAGCTTACAGAAGGAAACCTGAACTTGAACACTCTGTTAGCGTTGCGTGGAATTAGAGAGGCTCAGGACTACATCGTTAAAGAAGTACAGAGCATCTATTCTTCTCAAGGACAGAATATTCACGACAAGCACGTCGAAGTAATTGTCCGTCAGATGTTCTCAAAGATGCGCATCACAGATCCTGGCGATTCTGAATTTATTTCAGGAGACTTGGTCGACAAGTCCAGCCTCAATCATATAAACGAAGAGTTATATGCTGAAGGTCGCATCCAGGCACAGTCGGAACAGCTCTTGATGGGAATCACAAAAGTTTCCTTGAGCACTGAATCCTTCTTGGCCGCCGCTTCCTTCCAGGAAACCACACGTGTGTTGATTGAGGCGTCATTGACAGCCAAAACCGACAACCTACGCGGGCTAAAAGAGAATGTCATTATCGGTAAACTCATTCCTGCGGGGACTGGGTTCCACTCCGAACTTAACAGTGATGTTTCCGAAGATACGGACAGAAGCGAGCTTATTAAAGCTCCTGTATCGGAAGAAGTTGCTGAAGCTTAATCCTTGAGTGTAGTCATCTGATAAAAAAAGAATAAGCCAAATAAAAAATCCCTCGGTCTAACGACTGGGGGATTTTAATTTTTGTTTAGAACTATCTCTTTTTTGCAACTTTCTTTTTTGCAACTTTCTTTACAACTTTCTTGACTGCTTTTTTGACTACTTTTTTTTTCGCTGGCATGTTAGGTGAATTCACCCCTTTCACAAATTTTAATTGTTTGATTTAATTTTAAAACAGTTATTAATGAATTGCAAGACCTAAAATGGTTTTTTGAAAAAATATTTTGTGAAAACAATTTTTATTTTTTTGTGAAAAATATTTTTACTTTGGCCATGCAGTAATGATCAAAAGTTTTTCTTGATTTAACTTTGACCAAATTTCTTCGGTGATGAATGGCATGAACGGATGCAAAAGTTTTATTATGTTTATTAAAACGTAAGCAAGTATAAGTTTTGTATTTTCGCTGTTTTCCGGGCTTTTTAGCTGGTTTTTGCTCTTTTCTATGTATACATCAGCAAACTCATGCCAAGCGAATTGATATATTTCTTGCGCAGCTTCGTGCATTCTCAACGCTTCAAGATGTTCGGTAGAGACTTTTATTGTACGTTGTAAGCTCTCTAAAATATTTTTATCATCATCTGTAAGTTTCGCTTTTACTTTGTGATCGAAATCTTCCAAAGAAGAAATTTTGAAATACTCCGAGTTATCCACACTTGCGATGACGTAGCGAGCGATATTCCAAATCTTGTTTGCGAAGTTTTTCATGCCTTTAATTTTTTCTTCGGCGAGAGGAATATCATTTCCGGCGGCGGTAGAAAAAATTAATGCGAAGCGTAAAGCATCTGTGCCATACTGATCAATAACTCCAAGTGGATCGATTGCGTTACCTTTGCTCTTGCTCATTTTTTGTCTGTCTTTATCCCTGACAAGCCCGTGCATATAAACCTTACTGAATGGAATTTTTTCTGTGCGATATTTACCAAGCATAATCATTCGAGCAACCCAAAAGAAGAGGATATCCCAACCGGTTTCCATAACGGTGGTCGGATAATATTTATTAAAATCTTTTTCGCTATGTGCTAATAAAGTGGCAAACGGCCATTGCCCAGAGGAGAACCAGGTATCAAAAGTGTCTGGATCACGCCTAAGATTTGTGGATTCACATTCAGGACAAGAGGTTATTGAATCTTCTATATCAACAATCACATGTCCATGCTCTTCACAATATTTAACAGGGATTGGGATGCCCCACCAAATTTGTCTGGAGATTGGCCAGTCACGAAGATTCTCCATCCAATGCATAAATATTTTTTCGTGCTTCTCAGGAATTATTGTTATCTCGCCAGAACTTACAGCTTGTGTGGCTAAATCACGCAGGCTAGGATCGCCGTATTTATTTTCTTTTGTCATTGCCACAAACCACTGTGGAATTATTTGAGGCTCGATGACTGTATTGCACTTGTAACATACTTGGACGTTGTGTTTTATCTTCTCTTCTTTTTCTACCAAACCTTTTTGTCTAAGTTTTTCGATAATCAAAGGACGGGCTGCATTTATCTTCATTCCGGCGAACTCCCCGGCAATATCTAAAAGTTTTCCATATTTATCGATAATCTGTTCTCCGTCGAGATTGTGACGTTGGGCGATATCGAAATCGATTTGAGAATGCCATGGTGAAATTGTCATTGCACCAGTGCCGAAGGACATGTCTGATGCCTCGTCTTTGACGATTGTCGCCGTAGTCGGACCGTTGATCCATTCCAGTTCTATTTTTTGTCCATCTTTATATTCAGCATAACGCTCATCATTAGGATTTAATGTAACATATTTATCGCCGAATTTAGTTTCTGGTCTGGTCGTGGCAATTATGAACGGTCCGTATTTGAGATAATACATAGTATCTTCACGCTCTTCGTATTTTGTCTCAAGATCAGAAAGGGCGGTTTGATGTTTTGTGCACCAATTGCCGATACGGTTCCCTCTATAGACCAATCCGTCGTTATAAAGCTTGCTGAATGTCTCATAAACGATCTTCACGATGCGTGGATCTAGTGTAAAAATATTTCTGGACCAATCACAGCTTGCTCCAAGCCTTTTGATGCTATCTTCTGTAATATGTTTATTTGACTGAACGAACTCGTAAATTTCTTTATAGAATTCATCACGCTGCATTTTGAATCTGCTGCGGTCTTCTTTCTCGAGTTTCTTTTCAAAGACAACTTGAGTTTCAAAACCTGCATGGTCTGTACCAGGGAGCCAAAGAGTGCGTTTTCCCTGCATACGGTTGTAACGAATCAAAATATCTTCGATGGTGATGAATAGGGCGTGCCCAACATGCATCGGTGCATTCGCGTTTGGTGGCGGCATGATAATTGTGTAATTTTCGGCGTCATCAGGCAGTGGTAAATTATCAGGATTAAAATATCCCGAATCTTCCCAGGTCTTATAAATTCTCTTCTCCACATTAGAGGCCTCGTAGGCAGAAGCCATGTCGATGTTTGTAAACGGATTTTGATTTTCCATATAGTTATAAATTAGGTTAATGCTCAAAGGGGTCAGACCCCCGGATGTTTAATAGTTATATTAATTTTATAGATCAAATCATATTAATGGTTTCGGGGTCAGACCCGCTCAACATCCAAACGGTAATGTGACTATAGGGGTCAGACCCGCTCGGTATTCCAGGAACGGTTAAAAAATAAAAACACTCAAAATGAGTGTTCAAGTTCGACAGGATTAGCCGCCGAGGTACCAACTTGATTTGTTCTTTATCAATCTATGCCTTTTACGGTAGGTTCCGGCGGATTCTACTTGATTTTGCAATCGTTCTGCAAATCGTTCTTTCCGCGCTATTTGCGAGATATTCCCGCAAGCGCCTTTTTGACTTTAGGCCTTCGCTTGCTAATAGATTACCTAAAAACAACAATTTTGGCAAATTGGGTCAAGACCAACCTTAGTATTAAATTTCTGCTGTTGGATCAACTTTAAAACTTGTAAAAGGTGTCGGTTTAACCTTTTTACTTCTAATCATAATCACTGCTGCGTTGGCGATCATCGCTGCATTATCCGTGCAAAAATTAAATTCCGGAAAATAGAAATCAACACCAATTGATTTGCAGGACTTTTCAAGTTCAAAACGCAATTTTTTATTTGCCGCTACACCGCCTGAGATCGTTACTGATTTTGCGCCGAATTCCTTTGCTGCTCTGATCGTTTTTCTGACCAGAACTTCAACCGCAGCATTCTCAAAAGATAACGAGATATCCGCTTGGGTTTGCGCATTTTTAATGTCTAATCTTTCTTCGGCGATGCGGTAGAGCACGGCGGTCTTAAGCCCGGAAAAACTAAAATCATAATTTTTATCATGCATCATCGGTCTTGGAAAACCATAATCTTTTTTACCTTTCAGTGCGGCCATAGAAACTGCCGGTCCACCAGGATATGATAATCCTGTCATCTTTGCAATCTTATCAAAAGCTTCTCCGGCTGCATCATCCACCGTTTGTCCGATGACTTTATATTTGAATTCGTTATTCTTTTTTTCCAGATAGACTAAATAGGTATGCCCTCCTGATACGATGAGATTTATACTAGGTAATTTTATTTCTGGATGATTTATAAACGTAGAATATAAATGGCCATGCATATGATTGACCTTGATCAAAGGTTTCCTGGATGCCAAGGCTAACCCTTTTGCGAATTCGCTACCAACTAATAACGATGGCGCCAGCCCTGGACCATAAGTGACGGCGATAAAATCAAGATCTTCGACTTTCAAATTCTGTGCTTTTTGCAAAGCGCTTTTGACAACCGGAAGAATCTTTTGGATATGCGCTCTAGCGGCAACTTCTGGCACAACCCCTTTTGTCGCTTTATGTATCTTGATTTGTGAAGAAACAGCACTGCTTAATATCTTAAAAGAACTGTTTTTATCATCGGTATTAAAAGATGCGACTGACGCAGCTGTTTCGTCGCATGAACTTTCTATTGCTAATATTTTTTTAATCATGTTTATTGAACGTCCTTTAATTCATCCATTACATTTTCAGCAGCAAGTTCCCAATTATTATTCGCGTGGCCGACCCATTTATGTTCAATTGTTTTTGGTGAATTCAAACCGGCGGATATGTAGTGTTGCTCCAAAATTCGGTTTACGTCACTAATAGCTTGATCATAATTATCATATGCTTTAAGGTTCCACGCTCCACCTATGCCCCAGCAATTGTTCAATGCTTTGTGCTTACAATATGAACTTTCGGCATCGGCTATAGCGATAATGAGTTTCCACTGGGTCTGCTCAGATAGGGCATCAACGTGATCCGCCAATAGAGAATGTTTGGAATCCAAATATGTTTTTAAGAAGGCCTTACGCTGAGAGAGAGGATCAGGCACATCTATCTTTTCTATAGGCAAATAAATTGCTGTCGGATCTGTAATAATTTCCGGATTGAAAGGCAATGTGTCAGGATTGTCGGTTACAGCTAAAGAGTTAGTGGATGCATTAGATGTGTCAATTGGGGTATCGGCTTGATTCTTGTTATTTTTATTCTGCGCAAAAAGTGCCAGAACTTGGCTGCTGGCTAAAGAAATTCCAAAAGTTATTATTATGATAGCCGTTACAATAAAAATATTTCTTAAACTGACACGGTGACGTTTCTTCTCTTTTTGTTGGGGTTGCTCTGTTTGTTTAGGCGTTGTCGGAGTCATTAGATCAACATTTTTTTCGTCCAATTCATTATTGGTTGAAGGGACTGGTCGAGAGGCTTTTATCAATTTAATATCTCCAGATCTTTTGTTTTTATTATGATCCATTACTTTATACCTCTCATTATCAAATGTTTATCAAAACCGCCGCGTTTGTCGTGTTTATCTTTTTTGATTCGTTCTAAGTCTTTAGAATCAATTGATTTATATTGAATGATTGCGTCGATTACTTCTAGAATATCCGCCAATTCTTCGGTTTCTTCTGAATCTATAAATTCTTGGCATTCTTCATCTAATTTTTGTTTGAGATATGCCCAATATTCCGATTCCGAAGTTGCTACATAAAAATCAATAGTTTTGCCATTTTCTTTGGCAATTTCTGGTATATTATCTCTTATCAGCTTATTTTTCTGTGCGGTACTCATATAATATGATTTACGTACATTCATCATAGCAAAAAACTCCCTAAATAAAAATTGCCTTTTCTAAGATAAAAAGGCATAATTAATTAAATGTAAGGGCTATTATTGAAATAAAAATAAACAGGCTTTGTATATATAAGTGAGTAAACGAAAACAAATAGAGAACATGCAAACAATATCCTCAGAAACCACAGATGAAGATTTAGTGACTCTATATAATGATGGCAACGAACAAGCTTTCCAAATTCTCGTAAAAAGGCATTTGGACGGGTTGTTTAATTTTTGTATGAAATACACTTTTGATACTGAGGCGGCTGAAGATATAGTGCAGGATTCTTTTGTCAAAGCATGGAAGAATTTATCAAAATTCGACAACAAGAATTCTTTCAAAACGTGGTTATATACAATCGGTAAAAATACAGCTTTAGACTACCTAAGAAAAAATAAAAATCTTCCTTTCTCTGTCTTGCAAGGGATTGAAGATATGGTTTTGGAACCGGCTTTAATAAATTCTTCTAGCATGGGTGCAACACAGCATATGAACGCTCATTATCTGGATATGAAGGATGGACTTAATACTTTGCCAGGCAAAGACAAAAGTATTATAGAGATGCATTATCAGCAAGGATATGCTTTTAGGGAAATAGCTGAAAAATTAGGACGATCCACCGATACGGTAAAGACTTGGCATCGTCGAGCTATGGCCAAGCTTCGTGATATATTAGAATAGTTTAAATCTTTCCAATCGTTATTCAGTAGATAGTTAAACCCAGTAAGTAAAAGCTGATACTCTCAGACTCAGTCACAGTATTTCTCCCAATCAGTCTGGCTATATCAACATTAGTCTTTATTAGTCGTAGCTTGCTCAAGGTAGGACTTCTTATACAGCAACACCAAGCGCCGAGGGCGTCGCAAGCTGCATAAGAAGTTCTCCCTTTCGCGTCCAGGACTAATAAAGTCTTTTCTTTTAAGTTTCCAGACTGGTTGGAATTAAGTATTTATATATAACGATTCATTTTGAAATAATAAAGTCGTAAATATGTACGGAGTCAATGTATATAAAAGTGCTGATTTTTGAACCAAAAGTATGAGCTGGGTCGTATAAGCTATGTAAGAAGAATATAAAATTATGCATTATCAACCAAATCCAGAGTTGTTTAATAAGATTATGGCGGAAATCGACAGAGAAAAAACCATAATTTATTTTAGAAGAAACATATTATTATCGCTTTCACTAGCTATTATTACGACAGCCGGTGTATTGATTGGTATGTCTTTGTTTCTAAAAGAGGCGAAGAGCTCTGGACTGTTTGATTTTATAGCTTTGGGTTTCTCTGATTTTAGAGTAATTTCACAAAATTTTAATGAGTTTATGCTATCAATAGTACAGGCTCTACCTATAGATACGTTAGTCGTAATTTTGTGTTTGTTAGCGGGTGTGATGGGGTCGATCCATTCGCTTGCCAGATCTATCTATGGGTTTAAAATTTTTCAGAATAATTTTTAAATTATAAATTAATTAAATATAAATATGGAACACGAAATTAATAAAGATATGGAATCAGACCAAATAAATAATAATAAACCCGGTTTACAGATGGGGAAGTATTCTGATAATCAGAAGTTCAAACATGCTATAAAAGGTGTATTGGCATTAGTCATAGTCGTCATTATATTTTTTGCTGGAATGGTAGTCGGTAGGATACAAGGTCGCTTTAGCTACAATCGCATTTCTAAGAACTCTATGATGATGAATAGAGGTGAATTCAATAATAATTCCATGAAGAGCGCTCCAAGACTATATAATACTCCTGGAATTCTTGGTCAAGGTGATAATCAGATGATATTAAATTCTAATGGAATAAAAGGATCTATTACATCAGTCGGCAATAATCAGATCGTAGTCCGTGGCGATAACGGTGTTAGCGAAAATGTCACTATAACCGCAGCCACCATTATTAAAAATCAGACACAAGATTCACAGATTTCAGACCTTAAGAGCGGGCAAAGTATTGTGCTTATAGGCGATCCGAACAGTCAAGGTGGAATATCAGCTAAATTTATAGGGATAGAAAAATAAAGATGCAGAAAATATTAAGCTATATAAAAACTCATAAAATAATTATTGCGGTCGTAATTATAGTAATTGCCGCTGGTGCTTATTATTGGCATTCAAAGAGTGGCGCAGCTACAACGGTTAAATATATTACTGCGCAAGCTCAAATCCAGACATTAACTTCTACAGTTACTGAAACCGGACAAATTGCCGCTTCTAATCAAGTTGATATAAAACCTTCTTCAACAGCCACGGTAACTTCCGTAAAAGTTAAACAGGGGGATGTAGTGAAGACCGGGGATGTTCTACTTACTCTAGATGAGACTACTGCTTCTCAACAAGTTGCACAGGCGAAGGCGTCTTTAGATTCAGCTAAAGCTAGTTATCAAAATCTTTTAGCTGGAGATACATCTACTGATTTGCAATTGGCCCAATTATCTATTGATACAGCAAATCAAAATCTAAAGAATGATCAACAGAATCTTACTGATGTCACTACTCAACAACAGCAAGATGTTACCAATGCTTATAATTCTTTGTTGAATTCTAATTTGCAATTAAATCCTAGCGATACTTTAACTTCTGCGCCAGTAACTATTAGTGGGAATTACACAGGAACCGATAAAGGTAGTTATACGGTTACTGTATATCAAACCGGAGGCGGACTATCTTATAGTTCCAGTGGTTTGGGTAGCGCAAGTGGTTATATTACACGTGGTATTCAGCAATCGCTTGGTAATGGTTTATATATAACTTTCGGTACAACAGGGACAATATCCACAACAACCACTTGGGTTATAAATATTCCAAACACTTCTGGTTCCGGTTATCAAAATAATTTGAACGCGTATAATACTGCATTACAGAATCAAACAACTGCTTTAGAGAACGCGCAGAATAAAATAACATCAGATCAGACTGCTATACAACAAGCGCAGGTCCAATATCAACAAAAAATTACGCCTCCTACAGATGCTGCCGTAGCTCAATCTCAAGCTCAGGTATCGCAAGCACAATCTTCTTATGACAGTGCTTTACAGACATATAATAACAACATTCTAACTGCTCCAATTGATGGTACTGTAGCAGCGGTTAATGTCAGTGTTGGAGACCAGGCTAACTCTGGAAGTTCCGGAGCTACAGAAACAGATTTAGTCACTATAATTACTCCAGATCAAGTAGCAGATATTGCTCTAAATGAATTAGATGCCGCTAAAGTTAAAGTTGGCCAGAAAGCCACGATGAGCTTTGATGCTGTAAGTGGTCTGACCCTGACCGGTACCGTGGCAGAAATAGATACCGTTGGAACTGTTAGCCAAGGTGTGGTTACTTATAATGCTCAGGTTGCCTTAGACACTGTGAATTCACAGATTAAGCCAGGTATGAGCACGAGTGTAACTATTCTTACAAATTCAGAACCTAATGTTTTGACTGTGCCAAGTACTGCCGTTAAAACCGATTCGAATGGCGATTATTATGTACAGGAACTGGATTCTGCAACAAATCAGCTTAAAGATATAACCGTAGAAATTGGGGATTCCAATAATACCGATACGGTAATCACATCAGGTTTGTCCGCTGGTGACAGTGTTGTCACACAAACAGTCACATCGGCAACATTAAAAGTAACATCCAGCACATCATTATTAGGTACTGTCGGCGGAGGTAGAGGCGGTGCTGGATTTAGCGGAGGCGCAGGTGGAAGTACCACTACTACTCGTTCAGCCACGACTGGTTCTTCAACAAGTTCCGCTGCGGGAGGGCATTAATTAAATGCTTGAATGCATAAATATTTGCAAATCTTACGATAATGATGGTATAAAGACGGAAGTACTCAAAGACATATCCTTTAAAGTGAATGACGGTGAATTCGTGGCAATTATGGGTCCTTCTGGATCTGGAAAATCCACAATGATGCACATCATTGGTGCGCTAGATGTTCCCACAAGCGGTACATATTTGCTTGATGGCAAGGACATATCAAAATATACCGATGATGAACTCGCTAACATAAGAAAAACAAAAATTGGTTTCGTCTTTCAGGCTTTTAACTTGTTACCAAGAGCTACTGTTATTAGAAATGTCACTCTGCCTCTTGTATATGCTAATGTTCCTGTTTCTGAAAGGGTAGAGCGCGCGGAAAAATCTTTGACGCAGGCAGGTTTGGATAGCTCCAGATTCTACCATTTATCCAATCAACTTTCAGGAGGGCAGATGCAGCGTGTGGCCATTGCACGAGCTTTGGTTAATGACCCTGCTGTAATCCTAGCCGATGAACCTACTGGAAATTTGGATTCCAAAACCGGGGATATTGTTTTGGGAACGTTTCAAAGATTGAATTCTGAAGGTAAGACCATCGTTCTAATTACACACGAACCATATATAGCCGAACACGCGGACAGGATTATTCATTTAAAAGATGGTATTATTATCAGTGATGCCCCGCCAGTAAATAAAAGAGTAATTAATCCAAATTTGCATTATGACCAGTAAAGATTTATTACAAGAAAGCTATAGTGCTTTGGTATCGAACAAATCACGTTCGATTTTGACGATGCTGGGAATCATTATTGGTATTGCCGCGGTTATCGCGACTTTGGCGATTGGGCAGGGTTCCCAGCAGTCCATTCAAGCGAATATTCAAGCGTTAGGATCTAATCTTATTACTATTACTCCTGGTGTGGCAAAAGGGGCTGGAGTGACGGTTAGCTCGGGGCAGGGCAGTGCTAAGACTTTGGTTATGGCTGATGAGCAGGCCTTAGCTAAGCAATTAACGAACATTTCGGGAATCGATCCGGAGCTTACGGTTCGTGAACAGGTCGTTGCGAATGGCACTAATACTAGTGTCTCTGTCGTGGGTACGACTACGGCTTATCAATCCAATCGTAGTATAGCAATTGCGGACGGTGCATTCTTTAGCGATACTCAAAATACAAATAAATCAAAAGTCGCGGTTATAGGGCCGACCGTATTAACCGATTTATTCGGTACTAATGCCGTGCCTTCTGATGCCGTAGGGAAAACCGTTACGCTTGGAGGCAACTTGTTTACGATTTTAGGCGTGACTGTGGCCAAAGGTGGGAGCGGTTTTACTAACCAAGATAACATGGTTTTTGTGCCGATCGCTACAGCACAACAATATTTGTCCGGCGGGAATAACATTACTTCCATAAGTATCTCAGCTGACAACTCCAATGATATGACAGATGTTCAGGCACAAGCGACTGCAATAATGTTGCAGCAACATAATATAGCAGATCCGACCCAGGCAGATTTTACTATTCAGAATCAAAGCAATATAGTATCTAGCGCATCGAGCATATTACAGACGCTGACGATTTTACTTGCTTCCGTAGCTGGAATTTCTTTGGTGGTCGGTGGAATAGGGATTATGAACATGATGCTTACGACTGTCACTGAACGTACAAAAGAGATTGGTCTGAGAAAAGCAATCGGTGCGACTAGATCAGATATTAATACGCAGTTTTTAGCAGAAGCTGTGATGTTGACTTTTACAGGAGGAACAATAGGTATAATTCTAGGGGTTGGGACAGCGTGGATAATGAATAATTTCTTCTCTATTGATACGAGTGTTTCTTCATTTTCTATAATCCTATCTGTTGGGGTGGCTGCTAGCATCGGAATTATATTTGGATACTATCCTGCGCGAAGGGCGTCCAGGATGAGTCCAATTGAAGCTTTAAGGTTTGAATAGTTAAAAATATAAATAATTAACCCTGATTTTTCAGGGAAAAGGATAAATTGGGTATGAGCAAAAATAATAAGGTATTAGTAGGAGTTTTATATGTAGTAGTAGCAGCGATATTCTTTTATGGTGGTGTAGTTTTTCAACAACATAAAGCTGGTGCCTCTATGGGTAATGGTGGAACTCATGCCGCTTCTGGGTCTATGGCTTCTCGCAGTGGTAGTGGCAGTAGGACTGCTGGTGGTTTTGGTGGTGGCACATCAGGAACAATCTTGAGCGTAGATAATGGAACATTCACGTTACAGTCACAAAACGGCAGTACATCAATCGTCAGCTATTCCACAGCGACTCCTGTTACAGAGCAACAGACAGCCGACTCTTCTAGCCTAAAGACAGGCACAAAAGTTGTCGTTCAGGGCACATCTTCTAATGGCACCGTTTCTGCTAAAAGCATAAGCATAGTCCAAAATTTGCCAACTATGACTACTGGCGGTAATTCTGGACAAAAGCCTGCTGCCGGCCAGTCCTCAGCTCCTATGATTCCTGCTCCACAGCAATAAAATAACGCTAAATTGAGACTTGCTATAAACATGGGTTATGTGTTATAATGGCTGCATCATCTTAAGTTTAAGTGTTCGTATTCGTACATTCATTTAAAGTTAAAATTTAAAATAAGTGTTAAGGGTTCAGATGATACCCTTGCAAGTTAAGGCCTGATAAATGGCAAAGAAATTGTTTGTGGGAGGTCTCCCATGGGCTACCACTTCGGATGAGCTCAAAGATTTGTTCGCACAGTACGGTTCAGTATCCTCAGCTAGCGTAATTACAGACAAGATGTCTGGACGCAGCCGTGGTTTCGGATTCGTAGAGTTCGAAAATGATGCTGATGCTGATGCAGCAAAGGGTGCTTTGAATAATTCAGATTTTGGTGGCAGAACATTGGTTGTCAATGAAGCCAACCCAATGGAAGATCGCCCAAAGCGTAGCTTTGGAGACCGTGGCAATAGCCGTGGTGGATTTGGCGGTTCCCGCTACTAATTCAAAGATCTTAAAAATAAATCGGTCTAGCAGTTTAACTGCTAGACCGATTTTTTATATCCATTAAATCATTTGTTACTCATTATCCCCATTATCCATAAATGAGCTTTCGCAGTATAGGCAACGGTTCTTTGTTTTCCAGGAAAATATCTTTGATTGCGGATAGCGCTGGCAGATCAGATGAATCGCCTAACATTTTCAATAGAACTGGTAGAGAATTTTCTCCTTCACTGCTTTTTGCCCAGGCTTTGTTCCCTTTAGCTATCTCCATTCCAGCTTGTCTATTTAGAGATAGGGGGCTGAATGCTGTGGCAATAAAGTCGGCGAACCCGGATTCTCCCAAAAATATTTTCTCGCTCATCTTTAATTTTTTTGAGATAGCCTCTGATTCTAAAAGAAACTTACTGACCAATAATCCTTTAATGTTATTACCAAAGCCTAGTCCATCGGAGATACCGAACAGTAGCGAATAGACATTTTTTAGCACGCCAGACAACGCTACTGATTTTACATCATTAGAATAGTCTAGTTTTATATAGTTCGGTTTAAATACTGTTTTAAGTAGGTCGAATATTTGTGAATTTCTGGAGGCAACTGTGCCAGCAGCACCTTTGCCGCTGCCAAGTTCTTCAGCTAACATCGGTCCGCTCAAAAGAGCGAAGCGCATTGGATCTACAAAGGTATCGAATAAATCATAAATAAACAGACCACTTTGAGCTTCGATGCCTTTTGTGAGTGAGACTACAAATGAGGTCTCTTTCAATAATGGCGCGGTTGAGACTATGGCTGGTCTGACTCCCGAAGACGGCACACAATAGAATACTAAATCAGCATCTTTTACAGCTTCTTCGGCTGTTACCAAATTAGGTATTTTATCAAGATTTCTATCACTGATTAATATTTTGTTTTTAGGATCTAAACTATTTAGTATGCCTTGGCCGATTTCACCGGCACCGATTATTGCTATGTTCATAGAATAATTATAACACAGAGGGGATTAAAATTGGGGTCTGACCCCGGGGTCAGACCCCAATTTTGGTGTTATAAAAATCAATAGAATCAGGGTGTTTTGTGAGTGTGTTTTTAGGTGGGGTCAGGTCCGGGGTCAGACCCCGGACCTGACCCCAAAACATTTCGCGGAAAGCCGATAAAATGGTAATATTAAGTAATAGAAAAGGCCTATTATTAAGGAAATTTAAACAAAAAATGAAGAACTTTGAATATCTGGACCCAAAATCGCATTATTTAGATTCTTCTTGCCAAACTCTCAGGCCAATTGAAGTAATAGAGGCGCAGGATGCCTATTTTAAAGAATATAACGCTTGTGGCGGCAGGGCTAAATATAAATGGGGTCAGCAGGTTGATGCACAGGTTTCTGAGTGCAGAGAAGAAGTGTTAGGTATGCTTGGATTGAGCACTAAAGAATATTTTTGTGCTTTTACTCTAAATACTACGTATGGCATAAATTTAGTCCTCTCTCAATTGAAGGCTGGCGACTTTAAAAATATCGTCACTTCTGAAATAGAACATAACTCCGTTTTCTTACCTAGTATAAGCTATGCCAAAAAGAATAATTGGTCTAGAAAAGTTCTGGAACGAGATGATGCTGGAAATCTCATATATCAAGTAGGAGACCTGCAACAAGCAGTTGTAGTTTTGAACACCTCTTCGAATATCGATGGGAGAACTCTAGGTAATGTCTCTCAGCTGACCGCAGATACACATGAACAAGGTGGTATCATCTTGCTGGATGCCTCCCAATCTATGGGGCATGACTATGAACTTCTTAAAGGTGTAAAGTTTGACGCGCTATTCACATCCGCGCATAAAATGTATGGTACTTCCATGGGGGTTATGATAATCCGCAAGGATCTCCTTGCTCATATGGAAATATCTTTTTTGGGTGGTGGAATGGTTGAGGATACCAACCTAAATGATTATTCGTTAATTTCCAACAACGAAGAACTTTCTTCTCTACTAGAACCTGGACTGCAAAATTATTCTGGTATAATCGCATTGAATGCCGCAATCAAGTGGAGAAAAACTTTCCAGCCAGAAGGTCAGTCGCAGCAAGAACATTCAAAAAAACTTTCACAAATGGTTTTTGATAGCTTCAAAAATAATAAAGATATCGTCATGCTTAATCAAAAACCAACCGATGTCTTTAGCATTTACACTGAGAAGGTTGACTCTCATCGTCTAGCCTTATTCATGTCAGAGCAAGGGCTAATGGCTCGCAGTGGGTATTTCTGCTGTCATTACTACTTAAAGAATCTTAAAAAATACCCTCCACTTTTGCGTGTCTCCTTAGGCTTGCACAATACCGAAGCGGAATTACAAGAAGCCTTAAAAATAATCAATCAATTAATTTCTAACTCATAAAATATGTTTTGTATCGCCGCCTTTATAATCTTTGCTATCCTTGGAATTTTCTCCGCGCGTTATCGCAAACTTGCAGGACAAGCTTGGCAATGTGTAGCTAAAAAAGTAACTTTTCGTCCTTGCGATGTGAATTTTGGAGAGCAAGTCAAAGGGCACCTTCTTGGCAAACTCATTTTGACGCACCCTATTTGGTATAAATTCTTTAAACGTTGGTTTGATGTTCTAGCTTTTATTTTTGTGATTTTGAGCATTTGGAGTTTCTTATATGTTGCCGTTGCCGGAATAAATTTATTTGTTTATGACACATGCAAACCGCAGGACGCCGAATCTTGCTCTTTGTCTGGTGAGGCTTGCTCGATTTCTCAAAACAATCCTACATTCATCGAATCCTTGAAAAAGGGTCAAGTCTGGCAATGGGCGAAGACTGACATCAAGGGTTTTGAGACCACGCTTAGCTTGTTGCCTACAAGATTCAAAAATTGGAAGCCTCAAGAATATATAACTTCAGACAACACTTATTATGCATTCAATTCCAACAAGCCGACAGCTCTGGAAATAGTAGATCCTGGTTGTATAGTCTGTGCCAAACTATTCGGGAATATAGAAACCTCAAACTTCACCCAAAAATACAATCTGACATATATTGTCTATCCGATACCTGATTCGACCACGTCTAATGGTTACAAGTTTGCAAACTCATACTTAATAGCATCATATTTGGAAGCAATAAAGCAGGTTCCACCGGAATCAAAAATTTCAGCCACTCCTGCAGATTGGCAATTGCTGCAAAAAATATTCACATCATCTGATATGCAAAGCAGGTTGGACTATTCTTATACTCCACAACAAACAGAGGGTTGGATACAAACATTCTTGCTTACTATCGGCTATAACCAATCACAGGTTCAGCAGATCCAACAACTGAGCCAATCTGATAACATTAAGCAACAATTGCAAAGACAAAAAGATATTGTAGAAAAACAGGTCCGTACCGTAAAGATTCCTACGATAATGTTTGGTGGACGAATATATGAAAGACTTATTGACGTTTCAAAATTAAAATAGAATTTATATTCTAAAAAAAATATGAAAATAGCATTGTTTGAAATAAACGAAGAAGACCAAGTTGTTATTCAGCAATTAGTCTCTGAAAGCGCTGGACTAAGCGGAGCAGAAATCAGTTTCAGCAAAGAAAAATTATCTGATGAAACTTTGTCTTTAGCCAAAGACACTGATGTTCTAGGTGTCTTTGTCGGTTCGGAAGTCCGCAAGGAGACCATCGATCAAATACCGAATTTAAAGTTTATTGTCACTTTTTCTACAGGCTTCGATCATATAGATACGGCTTACGCTAAAGAAAAGGGGATTGTTGTTTCTAATGTACCCGCATACGGAAGCAGGACAGTCGCTGAATACGCGTTCGCTTTGATTCTTGGTTTAAGCAGAAAAACTTTTAAGGCGTATCGCCAAGTTAAAGATACACACATTTTAGATATCTCGGCCTTTGAAGGTTTTAATTTGCAAGGTAAAACCTTGGGCATTGTTGGAACAGGACGAATCGGCCAGAATGTCGCAAAGATTGCTAAGGGTTTTGAAATGGTCGTGCTCGCGCACGATGAATACCCTAACCAGAAGGCGGCCGATGAGCTTGGCTTTAAATATGTTCCATTGGCTGACCTGTTGAGAGACTCGGATATCGTTACGCTACATGTTCCGTATTTACCATCAACACATCATCTTATAAACAAAGATAATATCGGTAGTTTTAAAAAAGGCGCATTTTTGATTAATACTTCTAGAGGGGAAGTGGTTGAGAGCGAAGCTCTAATCTCTGGAATAAAATCTGGTGTTATCGCCGCCGCCGGCATAGACGTCATAGAAGGCGAAAGACAGTTTAGCGATGAATGGCAAGCGGTCAACAAGCCGTCTAATGACGAGAGCTATAAAGATATTATTGAAGATCAGATACTAGTTGATATGCCCGAAGTCGCATATACGCCTCACATGGCCTTCTTTACCAAAGAAGCCAAACACGACATTCTTGCTACAAGCATCGGCAATCTAAACGCTTTTGCCAGTGGCACACCGCAGAATATAGTAAATAAATAAATTTTATGAGTACAAAAGCCTGGATCAAAAATTTCGCAGAATTGGCAATTACACCTGAACGTAAGACCGTTTTAGATATCGCCCAATCTGGATTAGACGCAATTGACACATCAGAAGTCATAAAAAAATCTGTGCTTTTGGATGGTAACGTTCTGGTCATTAAAGAACAAAAATATAACCTCGACTTATATAAGCGCATCATCGTTTTAGGTTTTGGTAAGGCTTCGGCTTTGGCGGCTTTGGCTCTGGAAGAGGTCTTGGGTAATAAGATTACTGCAGGGGCTGTTATTGGCTTGGAGAAGGTAAATACAAAATATATCCATAGTTATATGGGTACACATCCATTACCATCCATGCACAATGTTAATATCGCCAAGAAAATGGCGGAAATAATCGCTGGTATAACCGAAGAAGATTTGGTTATATGCTTGGTGTCTGGCGGTGGTAGCGCATTATTGTGCTGGGATGAGCAGGAATTTGAGCAAGGTGTAGAGCTTTATCAAAACTATTTGAAAACCGGAGATGATATCCGCGGTCTAAATACTGTGCGCAAACATATTTCTAAAGTCAAAGGCGGCGGTTTGGTCAAGATGCTTTACCCAGCAACAGTTATCGGCTTAATATTCTCAGACGTAGCCGGTGCGGATAACAGTCGTTTTGTAGACAGTGGGCCGACTTATTATGATGACAGTACAGAGTCTGACGCGCAGGCGATTATTGATAAATATCAACTGGGAAAATATGAATTGCTGGAAACCCCGAAAGATAAAAAGTATTTTGAAAAAGTCTCTAATATCGTTTTGGTCTCTAACATGACCGCCTTGCAGGCAATGAAAGCAAAATCTGAAGAACTGGGATTGCCTGCAACTATAGTTTCCGCGGAACTTTTGGAGCCAGCGGATATGACTCTAAAAAAGATAATGGATGCCGCAGCGCCAGGACAAATAGTGTTGGGCGGTAGCGAAATAAAAATAGTAGTGACTAAACCTGGTGGGCGAGGAGGACGCAATACGTACTTGGCGGCTTACGCATTACCGCATTTATTTTCTACAGACACTTTTGCTGCTGTAGCCTCTGATGGTCTGGATAATGGGGATTGTGCTGGTGCGATAGTGGATAAAAATACGATACTCAAGATCAGAGAAAATGGCGTGAATGCAGAGGACTATGTCGAGCGCTTTGACGGCTACAGCCTATTTGAACTTACTGCTAACGAATTGATTTTTACCGGTCCTACAGAAGCTAACGTTTCCGATTATCTGATTCTCTATAGGAAATAATTTAAGCAATCCAATAAACAAAATCTGATAAGCGCTAAAATATCGGGATTTATACATTCTCAAGCTAATATATAAATGCATTTAAATAAAAATAGAGCCTCCGATATGGTTCTATTTTTATTCTATATTTTTATTATTGGCTTTGTGCCCAGGCGCCAGGGCTATATACCGTATATTCACAATATGTAGGATGTCCTGGTCTGGCAAATGGATCTCCTGTGAGTCCAGGAGGGGAAATACAACCTTCAACAGAAGTATCTCTAATCATATAATTTTTACCAGTGGCATCTGTGCCGTAGAGATATCCTAAACCTTCTCCTGCAGTTGGATTTGGGTCCGTGGGTAATACAGAAATATAAGTTGGTGCTAAGTTTGGTATCCAACCCCCACAAGCTCCGCTACTGGTTGTCCCGCAGCCTCCATAACCAGACGAGACTCCCCACCAGCCTGGTGCCAACGGATAGACGCCATTATCATTAGCATAAAGCTCTAAAGCAGAAGCAAGCTCTTTTAAATCAGCTTTTCTCAGTGTATTCCTGGCGCTAATTCTGGCATTATTCATAGAGACCATTATGATTGACGCCAAAAGACCTATTATGGCGATAACGACTAATAGTTCTATAAGTGTAAAAGCTTTTTGTTTTTCTTTCGTAATCATGGGGACAGAACACTTATACAAATAAGACTATTCTTATTATATATTAAGGTCTAAACATAAGCCAATATTTATTGAGAACTTATTATTTATTAATTTTCCAAAGCGAAAAATTTAATAGACCGGCAAAACTTACCCAAAGTAAATAAGGTAAAAGCAGTAAGGCTGCCAGCATCGAAACTTTCAAAGAAAATAGTATTGTAAGTAAAATAGTAATCCACATAAGAGCGAGCTCAATAAATGCCAGTCCTAGCTTTTTTGCCCCAAAAAATATAGGAGTCCAAATGGCGTTCAAGACTAATTGCACAAAAAAGAATATTAGCGCAAGACTTTTTGTGTTGTTTTCCAAAATCAAATAACCGCTGATTCCCATCAAAAGATAGAGAATGGTCCAGACAGGTCCAAAAATCCAACTTGGTGGGTTGAATGAGGGTTTTCTTAGATTCTTATACCAAGTCGGAATAGCCTTTATCGTAAAAACAGAGCCTAGAATCCCAGCTAATTCGCAAAGTATTATAAATAGCAATAATGTAAACCAAGAAGTAAGAAGCATATTTTTATTTGAAAGAAATGTTTTCTATTTTATCACACACGTCGCTCAAGCCTAAACCGTTCGCGAGTAGGTTGGCATCTTCAAGTGCGCTATAAAATGAATCTTCATTTCCCACTTTTCTATATAAATCGGCCTGAGCTAAAATCATTCCAATCTCTACCTTCAACCTCTCTAAAGGATTATTAATTTCGTCTAAAATTTCCTCTCCATTTTGTAGCCATTGGCTTATTAATCCATCTGCTCCGTCTAGTTCACCCGCACTTTCTAAAATAGCCTTCTGTATTTCAATCATTTCTTTACTCGGCGAAAAACCTAAATTTTTAGCAAGATCCAGCATACTCTCCGGTTCGCTCTTTACCTCAAATTCCGGTGTTAATCCTGGTTCGTTTTCGGACATAATATTATGGTTATTAATGCTTTATATTAGAATAATAGCAAAAAAGAAGGTATATAGCGATATTGTAAAAAGCAGGCTTATTTGATAATATGATGGGTCAAACCTGAAGGAGGTTCAATTGACTCACACGATTCTTGCAATAGTCTTTGTCTATTTATGCATTTACGTTCAAGCGTTTTTGCACGAGCGTGAGCATGCCATCGAAATGATCAGGTATGGATTTGTGCCTCGCGATTTGATTATCGGTTTGCCGATTCCTTTTATGTCTTTTTTGAGAATCAGATTTAGGCATAAAAAGATTTTGGCAAATATTCCGATAACCGTTTATCCGCTGCTCTTGGCTGGTGGTGTAAGGTTATTCGATGAGCAATCGGAATGTCTGGCCAAACGTAGCTACAAAACTCAAGCGATGATCTTTTCTGCCGGTATTTGGGCGAACCTGTTCTACTCTTTTATCGCGGTATTGTTTGTAGCGATCTTGACGATGAATGTCCCTGCGGCATCAATTGTCTTTGGTACGATCCTTGTTTTAAGAGTGCTTTGGCAAATGGCGTTAAGCAGACCTAATCCGGAGCACACCTTGACGCATGATATTCACCACTCAATGCAGATAGGTATGAGCTTTAGTCAGGCGGGGGATATTGGTATAAGCATCGGGTTTCTCTTGGCGGTAATGAATCTTTTGCCAATCTTCCCTCTTGATGGTGGAAGGCTCATTTGTGCCATGCTCGGCAGGAAATCGGAGAAGTGGGCTGACCACTTTAGCTTTGCGACCACGATTATACTTGGTGTGATGTGCCTCTACGCTGTATTTCTGGAAGGGTTCGCGGTATTTAAACTCTTCCGATAATGCACGTTGTGATGAGAAACATGTGAGCGAGTTTTAAAAACACTGCATCTGGTTCATCAGATGCAGTGTTTCTTTTTCTATTTAACAATTTTCCACTTCCCATCAATATACCTAGCAACATTTGTGCCACTAATGGGTTGTCCACCTGAATAATAGGTTACATGAATATTGGTTTCTGTAATGCCACTACCTTGATACTTACCCTTACGCATATAGGCGTATTCATTTGTATCGCCTTCATTTTCTCCCGGGACGACAACTTCTAAAATAATAAGGCCTTGTTCGTCCTCGATTTTACGAACTTCGGTATATTCTTGTCCGATTATTTCTTTAAGCTCCGCATGTACCTCTTCGGCTGAAGGTATATGCTCATGTTCAGGTAATCTTTCAAAAAAGTTTTGGTTTGTTTCGTTCATGTGAGTAGTATAGTTAATAATTTGTACTAATAGGGCACTCAAGACTTCTCTGTATCTAATCTTAGCACTTTATTTTGATTCCCGAGTCTTTGATTGCTTGGGAGCAGCAAAATAAAAGATATATGCGCGCTGTCGTCCAGGGGTCAATGATGTAAAGGCGGCCCTCAAGGCGGGGAGCCCTACCAATAAGAAAGAACACCTTAATAGGTTCTTTCTTATTGGTAGAGATGGTCCAGAAAGGCGGAAAACTGATTTTTATGTTCTTGTGAAAGAAATTTATAATAGTTGTATAAATAGTTTTTAGTTAGATAAAGGTTTCGCAATAAATGATCGGCGAGTTAAGCAGAAAATAAAGAATGCTGTATTTACTGAAGCACTCATTAAGAGGTAAGTAACTGTTAGAATGTTATATTCTCGCAATGCTATTAGAGCAAACATATCTGAGATTGCAAATGCCGCCCAACTGATTAAGGTCTCATCCCAAGGTTCTTTAAAAGATTTTCTAAAGCTTGGGGAATATCCTATGAGTTCTATAAGAGTTACCATAATTACAGCATACGCTGGTTGATGTAATTGCCACCAAATTAAGATTGCTAAAATTGCTAATAATAGAGTTATCGTATCAGACCGCTTAATATTTCTTGTTCCATATTTTAGCGAAAATATAAATACGCTAAAAATTAAAAGCGTTCCCATAATCAAATTTAAACCACCCCAATCTCCTTTGCCATATAGTAATCCAATTACAGCAGTGCCTTGAGTAATCGTAAAGATTAGCCAAGTGTATACATGAGGTTTAGTCTTTAATAAAAAAGTATCTCTTATATATGGTATAAAAGCCAATGTTCCGATGATTGCAGAGAGAATACCAAAAAATATTTTCATGAATTAATTTTAGCACTTTACCTAGTTTTATAGCAGGGGTAAATATTTTTGGTTAAAGTTTTCTTTCTCTTTTTATTGTATGTATAGTCCGGCTCCGCTAAAGCTTCGCCGAGACAAAATAAAACAACCCAAATCTGATCTGTACCCCCTTTAGTAGACTCATAAAAGAAACACTAAGTGGGACAAGTTGTTAAAAGATGATTCCGGTATTGTACTGGGGTCATCTTTTTTAGTCCCCACTGATATCTGTTGTG
>Ga0302280_1000205_pt1 | contig 51784 bp, 51 predicted proteins | sample III_Fen_E1_1_FD_198771 | JGI IMG/M metagenome (GOLD analysis project Ga0302280, IMG submission 198771) | Peat permafrost microbial communities from Stordalen Mire near Abisko, Sweden - III_Fen_E1_1 | ecosystem: Environmental > Terrestrial > Soil > Wetlands > Permafrost | place: Sweden: Abisko... | reverse complement strand
TAAAACAAAGAATTAAATAAAACAAAGAATTAAATAAAACAAAGAATTAAATAAAACAAAGAATTAAATAAAACAAAGAATTAAATAAAACAAAGAATTTATAAAATTCTTTGTTTTATAGTTTTTTAAAAATGATTAAACGTTCAGTACGCATTTTTTTATTCATTCTCAAAGGAGATGTACGATTAAATAAATAAAAATACTTTTCGTATTTAAGACCTGTTTTTTCAACAATTTTTGTCATATCTTTGATTAATGGATAATACTTACCTTTCAAAGTACTATAATCATTAAGAATCATAGCAAAAGTGGAACCTTTTTTCATGGTATGAAAACACATTTTAACTGTTTGATACCAGTATTTTTCCAACCATTGATCATAATCTGGATAAGATTCAGTAGATTGTTGTCCTTCATGATAGAGTTCCATATCAAAATAAGGAGGACAAACTAAAACAAGATCGAAATAAGATTTATATTTTTTGAGGAAATTAGGATCTTTGAGAAACGACTCAGAAGGTTTACAATAAATATCAACTTTTTTAGTAATACCTTTCATTTCTGGTAAACCTTGATAATATTTAGCTAAAAATTCTACTTTTTTACAAATTGAAGGCATAACATCAATACCAACATAATGATCCCAACCAATTGTATGCATAAAAGCAATTAAATAACTACCCCAACTTAATACAGGAGTTAACATTTTTTTGCCTGTTTTTGTAGTATTGAATAAATTCTCTAAACACCAATGAATAAAATAAGGATTAATAATACTAGCTTTACCTTGATAAGCTTGTAATTGATAAAAGAAATTATGATAATTTAAATTTCTATTAAAACCGGTAAAGTTCTTAGGAGGTGCAGGAACATTTTTCTCTTCTTTAAGATTACCTTTAGGACGAATAAATAATTTAACACTTGATGGTGACATCAATCGATCTTCTAATTTTAAATGATTATAAAAATTATCAAGAGCATGCCAATAACTAACTAGACTTTTAACTGAATTAGTAGCTTGAGTCAAATGTAATAATTCTAAATAAAATAAATTACGAACAATACGTCTTGAAGCATCATTTTTTTGTAAACTAAGATTACCGGCCCATTTAGGTTCTCTATCTTGAACTGGAATCATATTATCAGGAAGATGTAAATCAATTTGAGAATTCCATTTCAAAGAGAAAGGATTAGGAAAATAAAAATAAGATTGAAAATGTTTAGCAAGATAAAATAAACGATGAGTAATAGCCATTTGATAAAGATAATCAATTAATTCAGTACGATGAAGATAACGAATATCATTTTTACTTTTGATAAGAGTTTTGAGAATTGTTTTACCACGATAAATAATTTTTGAAGGTTTAGGATTAAGCGCTTGTTCAAGAGTTAAAGGAGGACTATAAGTAATTATTAATTTTTTAATAAATTGTGAACGAGACAATTTAATTGGAGGAAAATGTTCTAAGAATTTTTCCAAAGTCAAAAACATACCTATATATAATTAAATAATTAAATAAATGAATCATTAATTATATAAAAATTGATTTATTACGTTTGTAAAGTAATAAAAATATCTGAATTATATATTATATAATTGTTTCGAATGAATACAATTAAGGCTCCAACAAAAGAATTAACATCTGAAGATAGCGAAGTAACAAAATTTAATCATAATTTATCATTATTATTATTACAATTATCAAAGATCTATCCAGATGATCATGATTTAAAAGTTTATAGTGATAAATTTGAATGGTTAAAGAAAGTAAATGCTAAAATGGCTTGTCAAGGATTTGTCGAATATGCAGGAGGTTTTGTAAAAGAAATTATGACCAAGAACGAAACATTTTTTGTTAATTTCAATTATACTGCAGCTACAAGTAATCCACAATATTTAGCATTAATTGGAAAAATCTTACATTTATGGCAAGATACACCGAATGAAAAATTAAAAGATAACATCTGGAAATATTTTCAAACTCTACTTACTTATGGTGCTATAGCATGTAAAAGACAAGATATAATTGATGATTTAAATAAATATCGCGAGACACCAATTAAATTATAATTTTTTTGAATTATTATTGAATTATATAATAATGAATAATTTGAAAAAAATAATAACAGGAGCCATAGGTGGAGCTATAACAGGTACGGCAGTAGCATTAGTGATATATACAAGTATAAAAACAGTAAATAATTTTCTTTATAAAGAAAATAATGATCCAATAAATAAAGAAGAATTAATAAAAACGGTTGAATATGGTGCTGGAATAGGAATATTATTATCTTTTATAGATGATGGACATGAAATAATTATTCCAATGTAATTATTGATTTTTTTTATATATAAAATTTATATATAAAGAATATAATAAATGATGTTGAATGATCGACAAATATTGGAACAAATAAAATTGGGAAATATCGTAATTACACCTTTTGATGAAAATGCATTAGGAACTAATTCATATGATATTCATTTAGGAAATACTTTAGCGGTATATGTAGATGAAATATTGGATGTAAAAAAACATAATCAGATAAAATATATAGAAATCCCAGAAGAAGGATATATTTTACAACCTGGAAAATTATATTTAGGATCAACCAAAGAATATACAGAAACACATAAACATGTACCATTTGTTGAAGGAAAAAGTAGTAGTGGTCGTTTAGGATTACAAGTACATTCAACGGCAGGAAAAGGAGATGTAGGATTTTGTAATCATTGGACATTAGAAATATCATGTTTACAACCAATTAAAGTATATGCAAATATGCCTATTGGACAAATATTCTATTTCGAAATAGATGGAAATATATTACGAAAATATACAGATAAACCAAATGCAAAATATAATAAAATAACCAATTTACCAGTTGAATCAATGATGTGGAAGAATTTTGAAGAATCAAAGTAAAATTAAAAATCAATTGTTTTTTCTTGTTCAAGCATTATTTCTTTTTGCACTGCACGACTAGCTAATGTGTATCCATTTAATTTATTTGAAGTAGTTTTTTGAGATAATTGCAAATTAATTTTATCTTGTTCACTAAGATAATCAATTGCTTGTACCAAATCAAAATCAGGATTTATTTCATAACAAATATCAATGACATCTTTGTTATATCCCATATCAAGTAATATTTTAATTTTATCTGATGCATCTGATTCATTAGATGATTCTGATTCATTAGATGAATCGGATTCATTTGATGATTCATAAAATTCATCATCAATATCTTTAACATCTAATTTGAATGAATTACAATTTAATATAGATGAATCATCTTCAGTTTTTTCTGATTTAGATTCGTTAACTTTAGCAATATCCTTTTTCTTTTTTGGTGAGCTGGTAGAAATATCCTTTGGTGAGCTGCTATCAATATTCTCTAGAAATTTATTATAATTAAGAAGATCAGTTAAATAATTGAATGGTTTACTTTTCAAGATTATTAAAATATCATTGGATTTGTATTTCATTTCAAGTAACAAATCATAAAATTTCTGTTCAAATAATGATTTATCAATATGTTGATTTGATTGTGATGATTGTTTTTTATCCATAATTTTCATTAGTTTCGATAATAACAAAGTAATAAATATAAAATCAATTATTTACTAATCCACCTTGATACGAATAATATTATTATCAAGATCAATATCTCTAATTTTCATGCGTCCGGTATCATTTTTAATGATTAATAAATCATTTTTGATAACTTCTTTAAGAAAAGCATAAAATTCTCCAAGATCAAGACTTTTTTGATATTTTTCATCGTCATTAACATTTTTAATAATTTCGTTAATGATTTGTTTATTTTGATCATCAGAAGGTTTATCATCTTTATTTGAAGATTCTATTTTCTTGGATGTAGATGATTTTTTAAATTTAAGTTGTGAAACAGTAGGAGTAATTGTTTCTATTGTTTCTTCATTAATAGATTCTTTTTCGGTTTTTTTAATACCAAGTTTATCGATAATTTCTTGTTTTTTCTTTTCAGCTTCCATTTCACGTAAAATTTCTTCTCTTATGAGTTTTTTTTGAATTTCCGCAACTTGAAGTTTTTTCTTGCGTTGAAGTTCTTTTAAATGAGTTTTAAATTTATTAATATCATCTGAAATAGATTCCATATATTCTTGAATCATTTGTTTATATTCGTCATCAGCTTCTACTATTTTTTCTTCTAAACTGGTTAAAAAATCTTTGACTTCATCATTTTCACTAATAAAAAGAGCAAAATCTTTTTTAGTAGATTTAAAGAAACCTCTAACAACTTTGGCATCAAGTAATTTATCAAGTCTATTTAATCCTAATTTCGCCAGAGAAACATCATCTAAATTGACATTTTTATCATCATCATCATCTACCATTTTTTATTATACAAAGCCAATAAAAATCAATTTTTATATAATTATTTATTTTGTAGACGTAAAGAGAAACGACGAGAATAACCATTCTTATTAAGATAATTTTTTGAAGGAAGCCAATCAGGATCAGTTTTATCATTTAGTTTATCAAGATATTCTTCAATAAGAAGGGGATTTAGGTGTTCAATAGATAACCAAATCATTTCGGAAAGAGGTCTAAGACAATCAATGACTAACATTTCGTTATTAAAGTTGCGACTGGAAATAATATGAGATGGGCTAAAAATTATGGATCTAATAGAATCAATTAAAAGAGGATTATTATTAATAATTTTAAAATTATCGGAATAAATGAGATCACGATACTTGACCCATAGTTGATTTTTGTTAAATTTCGTGAAATTATATGTGAGAAAGATTTGATAATGAACCCATAAATAGGATAAAGATTGTACAGGTACCTTAATTAATTTTTCTTGAAATAGATTGATCATTAGATTATTACTAGTTTGTGGTCTAATTACAATAGGTAATGAAATCCATGATTTATCATCTGACCAGATAATATTATGAATATCAAGTGCCCAAAAATAACGATCAAATTCACGATGAAGAGAATCAGTCATTAAAAGACCATTATAAGAACTAATAATTAAATTGTCTAAACCTAAATGAGAACAAACAAATTTAGGAATTATATGATTAGCTTCAGTAGTAATTACATTTGAAAGAACACATCGATTATTAAAACGTTTTTTAAGATCAATTACAAAAGACGACATATTAAATCAAAGAAAAGCATAAATCAAAAATAAAATCATTAAATAACAAAGAGATTAATTTTATTTTTGAGTATTTTCAAATTGATTCATCTTCCATAAAACATATGGACCACTAACAGGCCATGTCAGCGTCATGGCGAGACATATAAATTTTGTAGTATTGTCCTTGTTTGTAAAATGACCTTGAGAATAGTTGTAAATATGAGCTGTTCCAATTAATGAACATCCAATAAGATATACTGGCAGAAATTGTGTAATTGTTTGCATTTTCATTATTTGTTTAATATGATTAAACAGAAACCATGTAATCAATATTGGATTAAATCTAAGAGTTATAATAAATATGAATATTATATAATAAATATGAATATTATATAATATTTATTATATAATAAATATGAAAATTATATAATAAATATGAAAATTATATAATAAATATGAAAATATAGAGCTATAAGAAGGGATAAAAAAGTGTCGAAAAAATTGATTTTTTTGATTTTTCAAATTATGAAAAAGATTATAGAAATTTTGATTTTTAAATAAATTGATCAAAGAGAATTATACTTAAACTTAACTAGATATAACTAAGATGACAACAAAAGAAGAAATTAGCAAAAATATTGAAGAAATGTTTCAAGAACATATCGAAGAAACTGACAAAGTAACTAAATACATCATCTCATTAGCTCAAGAACACTCATGTAATGAAGCAAAAATCAAGAAAGATTTTGCGGCATATATGATGCAACAAGGAGCTGAAGAAGGAGAGGAATTAGATGTATTAGTAAATTGTGCAATTTCCGCATTAAATGATCAAATTATGCCAAATCGAGAAATTATGTTTCCAGAGAACAAAAAAGATACTAAATTGAAATTATCTTCAAAGAAAGAAGAAAAGAAAGATGAGAAGAAAGAAGAAAAGAAAGAAGAAAAGAAATCAGTAGCTAAGACTTCATCTTCACCAAAAGCTTCTACATCACCAAAAGCTTCTACATCGCCAAAAGCTGAAGAAAAAACGGATAAACCAAAATTGGGTCAAATGAAATTGAAAGCTGCAAATATTGAAAAGGTTAATAAGTCAAGCGAAGAAGAAGAAGATGACGATACTAATAAGAGTACAACGTCATCAAATAAAGTAAAACGTCTACGTGGATATGATAACTTTTTCAATGAAAAGAAAAAAGATATTAAGGAGAATATGGAAAAAGAATGGGCAAAGAAATTTAAGGATGTACCTTATACGAATAATCCAACAGCAGTATCTAAAGAGATTGGTAGATTATGGAAAGAATTAGGTGACGAAGGTCAGAAACCTTATAATGAAACAGCAAAAGAAGAAAATGATAAAAATGGAGTTCAACCTAGAGCAAAGAAGGAAAAGAATGAAGATGAAAAGAAACCTTTAACAGCTTATCAAATGTTCAATAAAGAACAATATAATGATATGGCTGCACAATATCGTAAAGATAATGATTTAAGTGATGAAGATAAGGTTAAACCGACAGAAGTAATGAAATTAACAGCGAAGGATTGGAATGATAAAAAGAAAACAGATAAATCCTTAGAGGAGAAATATCAGAAGAAAGCCGATGCTTACAATAAGGAACATGGTCGTGAATTTCATGCCAAAGAGAAGAAAGCTAAAGAATCTGATAAGAAAACAAATGGATATAGATTATTCTGTACTGAATTTCGCATTGAATATCGCAAAGAACATAAAGGCGATGATCATGATCCCTATACTGAGGCGAAAAAAATGAATGCTAAATGGAACAATGAAATCAAAGAGAATAAGAAACTTCATGCTGAATGGGAAGAGAAAGCAAAAGAAGTGAATTTGGAACGTGGATTTCCAGTTGAGTAAATATATTCATTTTATTACAATTTACTAAAAATTACTAAAATACTTTGATAATAATATAATTTCCATTATTACTTTGAATAATTATAATGAAATTATCTCTTAGATATAATCTAAATTTGATTAGGATTTTTATGATATAGTATTAACAATTCTATGTCAGAAAAACCTAATCACTCAACTAATTCGGTTGATCAAAAAGAAAAAGATTTTGCTTTACTTGTTGCATCATCGACTAATCCATATAATCCCTTATGCAAAGAATGTGGAATATGTGCTTGTTGTGATCTATTGAAAGGACGATTTGAGATTTCATGTTATCGTTGTGGGAATTGTCCTGAATGTAATATCCCACTGGTTGATGCATCAGTTCAAGAAATCATTCCTGATTTTTGTAAACAATGTTCTACTTTTTCTGAACGTTATCTAAATGACATATTTGGAAAAGAAAGACCCGGATGGAAACGAACACCACTCTGCGAACCTTGCAGTCTTTTAGAAGATTGGAAAGTCCGTGATGAAAGTGTTTGTCGATCATGCAAAAATGGAGATCAAATGGCCGAAATTGAAACTCGTGGTCCGGTGGTTCGTCCGGGGATCCCACCACCAGTTGTCTCTTCAACCGAAGCCAGACCATCATCTGCTGTTTTGCGATCTCGCCTTCGAGCAAAACTTCGAGAAAAAAAATCAAAATGAAAATCATTGCTTTGTATAGAGTACTTTATCATTCAAAGAAAAGCTGAATTTACAAGTAGGAAATATATCGGAAAAATTGATTATATTATAAAATAATAAGAATTTTGACTGTGGAATATGTCATTGATAAACGAAAAATTTATTATTGATAATTGTCATTATAACTTATCTTTTGATGATATCAATCAAGAAATATCAATAGTATGTCTTGATATGAAATTAAAGAAAAAATATGAAGGTAAAATAACCTTAAAATTGCTTAAAGCATGTAAAGATGAATCATCCGAGACCATGGGATATTTTTTTAATATTTTAAAAACATGTTTTAACGGAAATGTTGATTCAAATGACGTTTATATTTATAATATTAGTAAAAAAATTGAAAAATATCCCGCAGAAATATATATAAAGGTTAAATATTTTTTTGAAGATGATGAGAAACAAATCTTTATTCATTTAAATGAAGTTAAAATCGATAAACAAATTGAATTGGAATTTAGTTTAGGTGACAGTAATGAAAAGATACGTCAAAATGAAATAAATATTCAAACTAATAATGATATTATAAAATCGATTTACCGTAGATTTGATGAAAAAAGTGAAATAATTTATCAAAATCGAGACCGTATTAAAGCCTTGATGATATTATTATTTATGAGTGTGTTAATTTTCGGATCGATATGTTGTAATAATGTATACAAAAATAATGAGATGATCAAAAGATTTGAGATGGTTGAGCAAAAATATGATAATTTGATGTTATTAAAAAATTATAATCAAACAGAAATCGATACATTTGTTATGAATGTATTGATTAATATATTTAATATATTTAGTAATTATATTAAATTAGATTTACTCTTGACTGTTGTATTAGCATTTTGTATATTATTTTCAATACTTGTTTGTTTTGATAATCATACCAACAAAATACGTTAGCATTGAACGTGGCGTCATTATTAATATTAGATAATTAATTACTTTGAAATAATCATAAGGGACTTTATGAATGATAAAAAATTTGATTAAAAAAACTAAAATTAAATACATTTTTCCCAATAATAATGACTACATCACAAATTGATGATATAGATAATTTTGAATATATCAAAAGGGATTTTGGATATATCAAAAAAGAGATGAAAATTCTAAAACATGAAAATCAATGCAATGTGTTAAATATGAATAGTATATTCAAAGAATTTAATAAATTGAATCAAAGACTTAAAAACATTGAAAATACAAATATTACAGATCAAATATCTTATGAAAATTTAACTGATAAATTAGATGTGGAAAAAGAACGAATATCTAATTTAACGGATAAATTAGATGCTCAACAATTTAAATATAAATTAACATGGTGTATTATAATATTATTAACTATTATTGCAGTATCATTAACAATATGTGTATATATCTTAAAACAAAATTATGATAAATTAGTAATGAGACTTGATAATTATGAGAAATTTTTTGATAATTATGATAAATTAGTAATGAGACTTGATAATTATGAGAAATTATATGATTTAAAAATAACAAATTATGTGGAAAATATAAAATATGAAAATATGAATGAAGTTATAATTATCGTAACATTAACATTATTATATAGTATTTATAATCATTTCAGATAAAATGAGAGAAAAATATTAAATTACTTTGTGAAAGAAATGTATTATAAATAAATCTACTGTATTACTATATATGTTTTATTTAGCAACAGCTATAATAAGTTCAGCAAGTTATTTTTTTTATAATAAATTTAATAAAAATGACATTATGGAATATATGTTTCATCGGACAGTTGAAACTTATACAAAAATTCGAGTAACATATGAAATAGTATATAAAAAAGCAAAGACAATAATGTATAAGGATATTGAGAATGAACAAAAAATTGTAATAAATGATATTAAATTAATAATGGAAAATGAAATTATTACTATGCCGGTAAATAATGAAGAAAATATGACTGAAATATATAAGAAAATAACATGGAATAATTGTGATCAGAATGTTAAAATTCATATATGTTATAAATATCAAGGACAAGATTATCGTATAGTTTTTAGTTACGGACAAGATCTCTCAATATTAACAACCAATATAGGATGGTTAGATGATGGATTTTTTAATGGAATTAATGAAATCGAAAGTAATTTAGAAAAATCATCAGATAAATCAGAAATATGGGAATTAATGCATCAATATGGAGGTCCATTAGGAGATTTTTATGATGAAATTAGAAATAAACAAGATGCATCTGGAATATTAACAATGAATATGACACAAACATTGTTTGATTCAGAAAATCAAAGAATTCAAATATGTAATATATTAGGCGAACAAAGATTAATTAAACTAAACTAAAATTTCTAATTTTTATATAAATTCTTTGTTTTTTAGTTAAAAAATATAATCATCATAATCAAAATAGGCACAATCAATATGATTTGTAGATTCTTGTTCGATGCACCATTGAAGTACATTTTTTTTAAGAGTTTTTTGAAATTTAATATCTTTGTAATTAATACCGATGATAATATATTTTTTATTATGAGAAAGTAAATCTCTTTGGACTAAAGCAAAGAAACGTTGTATAAGATCTAATGAATTTTTAAGATGATAATTGAAAAAAATGAAAACATGTGGATTTTTAAAAATAATAAATTGATGAGCCAAATTTTTAACTTCATCACCAATCACCCAATAGAAATCATTTAATGTTGTATTTAAAGTCCAATTATCTTGACTCAATAAACATTTAAAATCTGCACGTAAATGCAAAGTCTTGATAAAATCAATAGAATCACCTAAAATAATATTAAAAGTTTTATTAGACATATATTATATTTATATTATATCTTATTATATGATATAATATTAACTAAAATGGAACGAATAAGGTTAATAACTAATAATTATAAAGGATATAAAAGTATTCCTAATGAATCAGATAATATAATTGTAAAAAAGGTAAATTTTAAAAAAAAATCATATAAATGTATTAAAGAAATGAGTAATAATGGTACATTTATGATTAAAAATTTAAAAGGTTATTTAGATATATCAAAATATGATAATGACATATTAAAAAGAATGACATGTCGTTATGTGATAGCCAAAGATAAAATAGTATATATAAAGTTAAAAGATCATAAAAATAGTAATAATTTAACAGAATATCAATTAACAATTTCAATATATGGTGACGAAAATATAGAAGCTTCATTTTATGCGAATGAAGCCAATGAGATATATAATTTTTTAAAACATTCTCTTAGAAATTGGAACATTTTGGAAACAAAAAAATAATTTTATATGTCTTTATGTAATTATTACATTTAGATATACTAAAAAATTTTTGTTTTAAATTATTTTAAAATAATTTAATATAGATGTCAATAAATTTAGATGTTGATTACACTAAAATCATAAGGAAATATAATAAACCTAAGACAGATATTCATAAATATGATTTAGAGGTATTTTTATTGGATTTTTTTCCCTATGATGAATCTCGTTTATCTCATAATAATGTATCATCAAATGAAGAGGAAGATGATGAAGAGGAAGAAGAAGAAGATGATAAAAATTATGAAGATGAAGATGAGAATGAAAGTAGTGGATATGGAGGTGATGGGAGTGATGATGATCAACCATATAAGTCAAATAAAAAGACGAATAAGAATAATAAGGATGAAAATAAGGATGAAAATAAGGATGAAAATAAGAGTAAAAATAAATTTAGGGTAAGAATATTTGGTATAATTAAACATGATAATAAATATTATTCGACAAGTATAGATTTTTTAGATTTTGAACCTTCATTTTATATTAAAATACCGGATAATTGGAACAAATCTGAATTAGATAATTTGATAGAGAAATTGAAAAATGAGGCAAGAAAAGATCCGAATGCGAAATATATGTATGATAAAACATTAATTAAATGGGAGATTCAGAAAGCTAAACCATTTTATGGTTATACGGCAAATGATAAATTTTTATATGCTAAATTAGTATTTGAGAATACTGGAGGTTTTAATAATTTTCGTAATTTATTAGAATATTTAGGGAAAAATAGTTATATGTGGAAACAATATCAATTATATGAAAGTAATATTGAACCAATGTTGCGTTTATTACATATTCAAGATATTACACCAAGTGGTTGGATTAAAATTCCTAAAAATAAATTAAAAATAACTGAATCAGATACATCAGATTGTCAACTTCATTATGAAATTTCGTATAATAATGTAATAGCAGATTCAAATAATATGAATGTTCCACCATTAGAAATAGCTGCATTTGATATAGAATCAGATTCATCTCATGGAGATTTTCCGATAGCTAAGAAAAATAATCAGAAATTGGGTCAAGATATTATGACGGAATTTCTAAAACAACCACAAAATAATCCACTACATTTACGAGCATTAATACATTCTTGGTTAACATTAGCATTTAATCCATATTTTGATGCAAATAATATTAATAAAATAATAACGAAAGGAGATATTCGACCAGAGGAAGAAAAAGTAGAATATATAATGACAATAGTAAAAAAGTATGGAGAACAATTTCATCAATCAGTACAATCGATTATAGCAGAGGGATTTGATCCATCTCAAGTAAAAGGATATCAAGAATATTATTATACTCAAGTACAAATTGAATTGGAAACACATTTACCGGAGATAGATTATGAAAGAAGTACAACCGGAAATTATAAATTATTAGCAGAACAATTAATAAAAGAAGTTCATAGAATGATACGAGCACATAATCAACAATATTTAGCAGAACCTGAGAATTGTATCAAATTTTGGATTAAATTAGCTTTTCATCCATATTATGATAATCATAATATTAGTCATGTTTATACACATAGACATGATAGACCAAATCCAGAAATATTAGCAAATATAGTACCACAAGTATATGCAATTTGTAAAGAATGTCACGATCATTTAAATAAACCAAAAGAAAAGAAGAAAGCTGTAGCAAGAATAGGACCAAAAAAATTTTGGTCCTTACCACCAAAAAAAGGTGAAACTAAATTAAGTGATAAAATCAACAAAAATAGTGATACATTTAAATCCAAACACAAATTTGATGATTCATCAAATGATGAAGATGGCGATAAAAAAGAGAAATTAAAAAGTTTAAAGAGTAAAAAGAATGAAAAAGTTGAAGAAAGAGTAATGGGAAAAGAAAAACCATTGACAACAACAAAGAAATTTGAGAAATATAAACAACCGGATGAAGCAGAATTTACAAGAGGAAGATATATGAAAAAACGTCCAGAAATTGGAGAAGATGGAAAGATACCAAGAATAGGACGAGATTTTTATGTAACATGGTTACATGAATTATTTGATAAATTATTTCCGCATGTAGAGGGAGATCCAGTAATTCAGATAGGAACAACATTTAAGAGATATGGAGAATCTGAATTATTTTTGAAACATATAATAACATTAAAGGGTTGTGATAAATTTACGAATGATCAATTAATAGATGATGAAAATAAAGATATATATATTACGAAACCGGCTGATGCGATAACTGAAGCCGAAAAATTAAAATTGGATACTCCATTAATTTCAATTATAAAATCTAAATTAGATAAAGCTACAAAAGATGGAAATAAAAAACCGGATATACCAGAATTAGATAATTTAAATGAATTGATTTATATAGGTAGAAAAAATAAACAATTAGCAAATGATAAATCAATATTACGAATAGAATGTTATGATAGTGAGGATAAAGTATTATTAGCATGGAGAAAATTAATAAAGGAAACAGATCCCGATATGGTAATAGGATATAATATATTTGGTTTTGATTTGAAATATATGTGGGAGAGAGCGGAAGTATTAAATGTAATAGAGGAATTTAGAGATATTTCTAGAATTAAGAGATATCCGGAAAGATTATTGGAGAAAAAATTACAATCATCTGGTTTAGGAGATAATTTATTACATTATTTTCCGATGACTGGTAGAATATTGGTAGATTTATTAAAAGTAGTACAATCAGGAGGATATAGATTACCAATTTATAAATTGGATTTTGTGTGTAATTTTTTTATGTATAAAAGGAAGAATGATTTACCACCTCAACAAATTTTCATATTACAAAAAGGTTCAGATGAAGATCGTGCAACTATAGCACGTTATTGTTTAATCGATTGTATTTTATGTAATAGATTAATAGATCGATTAGAAATAGTAACAAATAATTTAGGTATGTCACGAGTATGTAAAGTTCCATTAAGTTATTTATTTTTGAGAGGACAAGGAGTAAAAATTTTAAGTTTAGTATCCGATATTACAAGAAAAGAAGGTTATATGATTAAAGCAAAAGATCGAGATGAAGTAAAAGGTGATGATTGGTATGAAGGAGCTATAGTTTTAGATCCTATGAAAGGAATTTATTTTGAGGCGTCTGCTGTGGCTGATTTCAATAGTTTATATCCAAGTTGTATGATAGCGAGTAATTTATCACATGATTCATTTATTGAATTGGGTGGTAAATATGATAATTTACCAAAAGATGAATATTTGGATGTATTATATGATTTATATAGAGAAGAGACGTTACCAGGAAGAAAAAAGAAAATTAAAGTTAAAGTAGGAATAAAAACATGTAGATTTTATCAACCAACGGATGGATCCAAATCAATGTTACCAAGAATTTTACAAAAACTATTAAAAGCGCGTAAAGATACAAGAGAAGAACAAGAAGCTTATACTAAAGGTTCATTTGAATGGAATGTAAAAGAAGGTTTACAATTAGCATATAAAGTTACAGCCAATTCATTATATGGTCAAGTAGGAGCAAATACATCTGCAATAAGTTTTAAAGAAATTGCAGCCTGTACGACAGCTTGTGGTAGAGGATTAATTTATTATAGTAAAGATTTTTTTGAAAAAAATTACGCGGGATGTTCCGTTATTTATGGTGATAGTGTGACAGGAGATACACCAATCTTAGTAAAAGATACGGATAATATGATAGATATTATAACAATAGAGATGTTGCATCAAGATGCATGGCAACCTTATATAAATTATAAACCAAAAGAAAAAGGTTTGACTAATAAGGAACAATCTGTAACATCATATACAGTATGGACAGATGAAGGATGGTCAGAAATTAACAAAGTAATTAGACATAAAACTAATAAAAAAATGTATAGGGTGAATAGTTATCAAGGTTGTGTAGATGTAACAGAAGATCATAGTTTAATAGATATAAATGGAGATATAATAAAACCGGGTAATTGTGAACCAATATATTATACAGAAGATGAAAATCAAACAGAGATAAATAATATTGAAGATGCTACTAGTTTATTATATTCTTTTCCAACTGAATTTGAGGTATTTACAAGTTTTGTAAATGAAGTTGGTGAAATCAAAGAGAATAAAAATGAAGGATTATGTTTCGAATGTACTAAATGCAAAGAAATAAGAAAAAGTGATGAATTTTACTATCGAGATGGTAAAAGATGTAAGCAATGCAAATTATGTATTAAGGAAAAACAAGCTGAAACAAAAGGAAAAGAGTTTAATGGTAAATTAGATCGTAAAATTCTTAATATGCATGTAGAAGAATATGTATTAACTGCTGAAGAAGCTTGGGTATGGGGATTATTTATGGCTGAAGGTAGTTGTGGTAAATATGGAGAAAAGCAAAGTTTGAAATATAGTTGGGCTATTAACAATCAAGATTTAGATGTATTAAATAAAGCGAAAGATATTTTAAATAGTGTTGAACCAGAATTAATAAAATTCAAAATATTAGATACTATGGAATCAAGTGCTGTTTATAAATTAGTACCATCTGGAAGTTTAAAATATATGGTAGAAAAATATCGTCCATTATTTTATGACAAGGATTCATATAAAATAGTACCAAAAACAATATTAAATGGTCCGTTTGAAATTAGAAAACAATATTTTGAAGGATATTATATTGGAGACGGTGCTAAAAGTCATGGATATGGTCTAGAAATAAATAGAATTTCAATAACATGTAAAGGTAAAATAGGTTCTATGTGTTTATATTATTTGGCAAGATCATTAGGATATAATAATTTAGTTATTAATACAAGAGCAGATAAACCAAATATATATATAATTTATACAAATGAATCATTAGAAATTGAAAATAGATCAAAAATAAGAAGAATAACAAAATTAAAAAATAGCGAAGATTATGTATATGATTTGGAAACTAAAAAGAGTAAATTTCATGCAGGTGTTGGAAGTTTAATTATACATAATACTGACTCAATTTTTACGAAATTTGATACTAAAAATTATAGAGGGGAAAAACTTTATGGATTGGATTCAATATATAAAAGTATAGAATTGTGTACTGAAGGAGCATTAGCAATTTCTAAAAAATTACCAAAACCACATAATTTAGATTTTGAGAAGGCGATATGGCCATTTATGTTAGTGAGTAAAAAAAGATATCATGGACATTATTATTCTGATTATGGCAAACCTAAATTTAAAGCCAATAGTATGGGAATTGTATTGAAACGACGAGATAATGCGAAAATAGTTAAACATATATTTGGAGGGGTGTTGGATATAATAATGGAGGAACATGATATTCCGAAAGCGAAAAAGTTTTGTCAAGAGGAATCGAAGAAATTATTGGAAGGAAAATTTCCATTGGATATGTTTACAATTACCAAAACATTAAAGTCATATTATAAAAATCCGGATCAAATAGCACATAATGTGTTAGCACAGAGAATAGCAGAACGAGATCCAGGAAATAAAGTACAAAGTAATGATCGAATGGAATTTGCATATATAAAAGTAATACCAAAAAATGGAGAGAAAGTATTACAAGGAAATAGGATAGAGACTCCAGAATATATAAAGGAGAAAAAATTGGAATTAGATTATAGATTTTATTTGACAAATCAGGTAATGAAACCAGTAACACAAATTTTTGAACTTGTTATGAATGAAAAAGAATTATGTGAGTTATTTATGGAATCATTAATGGAATATGATCGAAGAATGTCAGGAATTCAAAGAATAACTAAATTCGTATCTCGAAATGATGATTTTGAAGGAGTTCCAGCATATGGAATTATAGAAAAATTATTGAAAGAAATTCATAATGAAGCAGATAAAGAAAATAATGATAAGAATCCAGATTTTGTAGCAGAACAAGGTGATGAAGTTTTAATAGTATAATAAAATGTATATTATCAAAGATCTTTGATAATATATAATTAATTATCTAATTCAATAAATGAATTCGAAACTGTTTGTGCATTTCCTACAATAAAAAGATAATTGTTATTTTTATCATTTTTAATACCATCTCCGCGATTTGAATGTTCATGACAGAATTTTCTTATCTGTGATTGCGTGCGGTGTTCAAGCACTCCACATGTTCGACAATATTCGTTTATAATTTTATAAGTATTTAACCACGGTTTGTTGCAGCCTTCCTGATCACAGAAAGGTAGTGTTTTTTTAAAATCGGATGCATCGCTTAATATGACATTTTCATGTGTAGTGTCAAGTATCAATAATGCATCACGCAAATTTTTAGCTTTGATCTCAGTTCTGAGCAATCCCTTGGTAAAAAATTTAATACTTGCAGGCACGGTATCGGAAGGTGCAATCAGATGTAGGTCTTTGACAAATATGTACTGAAGTGAACGACATGCTGCGTCAATATTTGAAGTATCATCGCATGTAAAAAATACATTATCTTTATAAAATTGGATGTAACATCGAATTCGCCATTCTGAATCGAGAGAGCTCACAAATCTATTTGTTGTTTTCATTGTAATTTTATTACATGTATAATTAGGACCAGGACTTTTTTCTGTACATTCAATCAAAATTTCATCAAATGGTTGATGATCCGGTCGAGCAGCACGACTTTCAGGTAATGAATCGAGATATTGTCGTCGTTTTTTAGAGTTATGGTCGGCATCTTGTGAAGATGTTAATTGAACGTTGTTATTCATTTATAATCTTAAAAGAATCAAAAATATTTTTTTGTTGAAGATATAAAAAATTATTGATTGATATAATTATAAAAATTGAATTAATTATAAAAAATGAGCGATATCTTTAATAGATCAATAATATTTGATAAAATAATGTATTATTTTTATCGAACTTATTTTTATGAGAATGTAATAAAGAATTTAAGTAATAATTTAACATTGAACATGACATGGTTAGAAATCGAAGGTAGTGATAAAAAACAACATTATTATGTAGAAAATATAAATAGATTATTACCATTATTGTTTATTTATCCAGGAGATTATAATAAGAATATTCCAGATGATCGAAAAATAACAAGAATGATAAGATCTGGATCACGTAACTATTCTGAATGGAATATAGATATAACTAAGAATATAGATTATAGATTATATATTATAGATGAAGATCAATAAAAAACCAAAGAGTTTTCCAGATAAGTGGAATATCAGAGGTTTTCCAATAATCGATAGTATCGCCAGGAATTAGAGGTATAACAGGATTAAAAAATTGGTTTTCTATATCACATTTATCACATGAAATGAAGATAGGATAAATAGAAAAGAAGGGTCCAGACCATATTCTATGATAATTTTTATGACAATAATTACATGGAATTGAGAAAATATTATTAATGGAAATATGTCTCCAAAGTTTAGATACTTTGATAGTATTTTTAAAATCATCATAATATAAATATTGTATAATTTTGTTAATGATAAAATAATGATTCATATAAGTAATATATTTATATAAAACAAGTAATATATTTATATTTATATAAATCAAGTCTTTTTATCTTAGATAAATATATATGGCAAATAATAATAGATATTATATAATTATATTTGGATTATTATTTTTAATAGCCATAGTAACTATTGTAATTATAATTATAAAAAAGAAAACAACAACAACAACAACAACAGTAAATGGAACAGTAAATAGTAGTATCATACCGACAACAACTGCAGATGGTGCAGCAGCAGATATAGCAAATATAATAACTCAACAAACAAATATAGTGAATAATCAAACAACTGGATATACAAGTACTGTAAATACTAGTCCTAATGCACAATATGTAACAAATGATCCTGCATCACCATCAGCGATATCAAATTTGATAACAACATTGGGTCCGAGTGCAGCCGGATTAGCAATACAAGAAGCAACAATAAAATTATCAAATAAAGCTATGCAATATATAGGTCAAGCAACATTAGATTCAATAATAAAAGTGGCACCAAATCCGGATGAACTTATTTCTGCAACACAGAGTTTAGGAGAACAAATGGCCAAAGAAAGTACATCAATAGCAGATAGTTTTGATCCAGTAGGATGGGGATTTGCATGGGTAAGTGCAGTAAATGCATTATGGGATTTTTCTGATGCGAATAAGACATCAACAATGAAACCAGCATTATATTGGAAACAATTGAGTGATACAGCTAAAGCTAAATTTGTAACGGCTACGGGAAATACATCAACAATAAAAGGTCCATTAACAGATTTAATATTAAATGCAGATTCAACAGCATTTGCGACACAATTAAATAATGAAATATTAAATAATCAATTAATATTATATGATACAATATTGAATCAAATATCAGCAACAGATTTAGCGGCATTAACTACAGATCAAGTAAATAGTCAAATTTTAACACAATTAGGTACAGCAGCGAATCAAAGTTTAATTATGAATATGTCATTAAAATCATTATGTGAAAAAAATGGTAATGGAAAATATTTAGGAGGAAATAATTGTACTTATGCGACTCAAGCTCAATGTGATAGTTCATATACATGGCCAATTAGTCCAAGTGATCCGACTAGTAAAGGTATGTATGCCCAATGGAGTAATAATCAATGTTTAGCAACTGAATCGTTATCTCGATCACAATGTGAAGCGGAAGGAAGTTCAAATTTATTACAATATGATTATAATTCCCAAATATGTATGATAAAACAAGCATATTGTACACAATTTGGATATCAATTTGAGGGAAGTGATCCAGCGTCATATGGATTACCAAATTGTTATCAATCAACGGGACGACAAGTATTAGATGCCGTAGTAGGAACTACATTAACACAAGATGTTCAAAATATATTTTCGAATGAAACTAATTGTGGTGGTAATTGTAGTCCAACTCAATATTGTTATACTGTTACTGGTAAAGGAGGTGTATGTGTAGATCAAGCAGCTCCAGGTGGCTCATGTCCAACAACTGGCACAACCGTAAGTCCATGTTTAGGACAATCAGTATGTAAAGAATCCTCTGCGGGTATAGCAGCAGCATTTTTCACAGCATTAGCTGCAGTAGCTATTCCAGTAGTTGGATCATTAGGTGCGGCATTAGTAGCAGGTGGAGGAAGAGCCGTAACAGGATTAGGAATATGTCCAGCAGGTGCTGATGGAGTTAATCCATCAACAGGAACAGGTGGAAGTAATCCTGGTCAATATTTACCATTAAACACAATAAATGCCGATGGATCAACAACACCAACATTGGGATGTTCAGCGGTATGGAATTGTCCGAATGGATATTATTGTCAAGATGCATTACATCCATGTCAACCACAAAAATCACAAGGTGCTACATGTATAGCAGGACAATGTAAAGCCGGATTATGGTGTTCAACAAATTTAACATGTCAACCATTGGGTAATGTAGGAGATTATTGTAATGGCATAGCGGCTAGTGCAGATTGTCAATCAGGATTATCATGTGGTGCTAATAGTAAATGTTATAATCCAAATGATCCATGTAGTTGTGCTAATACAGCAACATGGGGAGATAATTGCGGAGATTGGGATGCTTCTGGGTATACATGGTGTTATGTGAAAGATCCTGTAGGATGTGCAGCCAAAGGTGGAACAACATTAACTAAAAGCACAACAAATAGTAGTATATCTTGGAAAAAATGTCCAAATGGAACTTAACAAAAATAATATTATTATCAGTCTTAATTAGGGGGGACTCTGAGTCATAGATCGGTCCGTCGGAAGACTCCCAACGCAAATTGAATTAATCGATATGACTTTAAATTTCATAACTTATATGAAATTTAAATGAATTTTACAAAACAAAGAATTTACAAAACAAAGAATTTACAAAACAAAGAATTTACAAAACAATGAATTTTACAAAACAAAGAATTTACAAAACAAAGAATTTATAAAACAAAGAATTTACAAAACAAAGAAATTTACAAAACAAAGAATTTACAAAACAAAGAATTTATAAAACAAAGAATTTACAAAACAAAGAATTTACAAAGAGTTAGTAACATTGACTAATATAATTGAAAAAAGATTCATTGATGATCAAAGACATTGTAATCTCATCAATTCGGTTTACCAATTAGTCTGAAGAAGATCAAAGATAATCCAACTAATTATATTAGTCAATTCTTGAGGAATTACACTTTATATTTGTAAATATAATTAAAATAAATTTTGAATTTATATAAAATTCAAAATGGAAGGAATACGATTTGATTATAGTAAAAATGAGATGAAAATTATAACAGATGAATGTATAGAAAAAATAAAAAGGGCAGTTGAAATAATATGTGAATTAGAAAAAAATGATTGTACTTATCATAATGTAGTATTATTTTTTTCGAATGTATTAGCTGATGAACAAAAAATAATGGGTTCTATTATTTTTTTACAACAAGTTGCACCTGAAAAAGAAATCAGAAATACATCAAGAGATATGGGAAGTAAAATGGAGAATTATTTTATGGAATTTTATACAAATGTAGAATTTTATAAAAAAATGAATTATGTATATGAAAATATAAATAAATTAAATGAATTAGAGAGAAAACATACTGAATATTATATAAAATTTTTTGTGGATTATGGGATGAAATTAAGTAGTAAAAAAAGAACAACACTTAATGAATTAAGAAAAAATATTAATGAATTAGAAACAGAATTTGAAAAGAATTTATCAGAAGATACAACATATATATTATTAACTAATGATGAATTAAAAGGATGTAATGAAATGTTTATTGAAGATTGTGAAAAAATAGGAGAAATGTGTAAGATTAATTGTAAAGAATCAATTAATACAGGGGAGATTTTAATTAAATGTGTAATACCTGAAACACGAGAATTATTTTATAAAACTAAAAAAAATAGATGTATGAAAAATATGTCAATAATAGAACAATTACATAAATATCGACAACATATATCAGAGATAATTGGATATAAAAATAATGCTGAATACAAAATAAATGATCAAACACTAAATAATGTAGAAGATATTGATAAATTACTAAAAATATTAAAATATCAATTACAAGAAAGTACTAATGAACATTTTAAAAAATTATTACAAATGAAATATGATGATATAATACCTACATCGAATAAAAAGAGAAAAAACATAGAAAATATAGAATTAAATTATTGGGATTACGATTTTTATAATAACAAATATATGGAACAATATTATCAAATTGATAATGGAGAGATATCAAAACATTTTCCAGCAGAACATGTAATGAATGAGATGTTAAATTTCTATGGAGAATTATTTCAATTAGAATTCGTTAAGATTAAAAAAGGTAATTATTCTACATGGCATGATCAAGTAATTTTATATAAAGTATATGATAAATCATATATTGAAAAACCGAAAGAAAATAAACAACAAGAAATGGGATATATTTACTGTGATTTATATTCACGGGAGGGAAAATATCAACATTTTGCAATGTTTGATTTAGTTGGTGGTTATCAAAAAATGAATAACGAACAACAATTACCAATAGCAGTTTTAGTTGGTAATTTTTCATCACCAACAAATGATAAACCATCATTATTAGCACATAGTGATGTAGATATATTATTTCATGAATTTGGACATGTAATTCATGGAATATGTGGTGGATATAAGAATAAATATTATGAATTTTCAGGAACAAATGTAGAAAAAGATTATGTAGAAATTCCATCACAAATGAAAGAACAATGGATATATGATCCATATGTATTAAAGAGAATTAGTAGTCATTATAATACAGGCGAACCATTATCAGATGAATTAATAGAATTGATAATAAAATCAAGATATGTAGAAATTAGTTTTGTATGGTCTAGAATTATAGGTATGTCGATGATTGATCAAATAATTCAAAAAAAACTAAGATTAAATAGTAATGAAATTCAATTCATTATGGACGATATAATAAAAGAACATTTACCTGGAAATCCTATAGAATCAATAACTACTTGGAGTCATATCGCAGGAGATTACGATGCTAGATATTATAGTTATGTATGGACAATGATAGTAGCATGTGATTTATATTCAAAATTTAAAGATCAATCAATAGAAAAACAAAGAGAAATTGGAATGGAATATCGTAGTAAGATATTAGAACCAGGTGGAACTAAAAAAGGGAAAGAAATGATATTTGATTTTTTAGGTCGTACACCATCCTTAAAACCATTTTTAGAAAATTATATAGGTATAGATATGACAAATCAAAAAGTACCCTTACTAAATTTTAAAAGTTTACACAAAAAACAAAGAACTTAATAATCCCAATATTTATAGGATTATGATAATTAAATTGTAAGTTGTTCTAATGATTTCAATACAATATTATTATTAATATTTGGTAAATTTGTAGGTGGTGAAGGTGCTAAAAAAAGTAATGTTTGATCATCTAATGATGGATATATTATAGAGTTAACTGTTAAAGAAGGAGAGGGTTGATTATCTGTAGGTAATTGAATTAATGGATATGTAGCAGGAATATTATTAGTCAATTGCTCTGCTTTTTCCTGTAAATTGTTATTTTTTTTATATAATTCAGTATTATTGACGGGAATATTAGTAGTGTCATGGTTGATAAAGTTAGTCAATTGCTCAGCTCTTTTTTCCAGTAAATTATTATTTAATTGATTATTATTTAATGATTCAGTATGTTCTTCTGATATATCCATAGTTTCAGATTGTGTGGATGATGAATTGCGATGTCGTCTTTTTCTAATTTTATCAGTTGATTTAATACGTCGAACGCGATGATATTTTTTTTGAGTAAATCCGAAATATTCTGGATTAGATGTTTTAGTAAAATCAGACGAATGAGATAATAAAGATACATGTCTTTGTTGATGTTCAAGAGTAGCAAGTTGTGATAAATAAATATTCCAATGAACTTTGATAGTTACAACGGATGAATTATTAATAATGAGTTCAATGACGCCATTATAATTTTTCATGATTTGCTGAGCTAAGAGTTTATAATGTGCGCGTGTAACTTCATAAAATAATGTTTTATTTTGAAGTCTGATAATAGTTTCAGTGATATTTTTATCAATATTTTCTTCTGCGTTAGAAAAAATATCATTTATACTATTTTTAATTATTTTGTAATTATTTTGTTTAATCGTATCAAACATATTTTTAAGTGGATTATCAGGTAAGGAAATGGATTTAATATCAGTATCTTTATTTTTAATAAATCGCATAAAATCTTCCCAATTAATTTTAAGAATTAAACGATTATCATTTTGAGATTTGAGACGTGGTAAAAAATTATATGTAATTTTTTTTGTATAGGGTTGTAATTTAGTATTTGGATCAAAATATATATTCAAGAAAGGATACTCCGTATGTAATTCAGAAAACTTTTCTAAAAGTTTTTGTTTGACTTGAGGAAAATTATTAGTATCTTTGTGAATTAGAATTTCAAAAATAGCCATTTTATTATATGAAATATCAGAAAGTTTAATATTCTCTAATTTTAAAATGCGATTTAAAGTTTTATCAATTGCATTATTATTTGCTTTCTCAATTATTAATAGATGTTTTTGTAATTTTTCAATGCCTTTATCCATTGATTAAAATTATATATATTAATATATTTGTTTTTTCTAAATCAAAATTAATCAATTTGAAAATATAACTTGATTTATTAATATAGCGATGACAAATAATAATGAAGAAATAGATGAATCTCCACCAACACCGATTCACCCAGAGGTCTCATCACCGATTCACCCAGAGGTCTCATCACCGATTCACCCAGAGGTCTCGCCACCATTAAATCCTATTAAAAGTTATTTAGAATATGCAATAATAACTACAAAAGTAATGAAAGATAAAATGTGGCATGCATTATGGCATTTTGATTTATTTGAGAAAGTTGATAGATGTTATGCAAATGAATCTTACTATGCATCAGTTTCATCATTATTTACCAAACCAGCGACACATATAATAGATAATATATATTTAGGATCGGCATTTAATGCGGCAGATTATCAATGGTTAAAAATAAATAAAATAGAAATAGTGGTGAATGTAACACCGGGTATAAATAATTATTATCCTGACGAATTTAAATATCATAATGTAATTGTAGAAGATTTAGCACATGCTACAATGAAACCATATTTTAATGATTTTTATAGATTAATATTAGATAATCCGAATAAGAAAATCTTTGTACATTGTTTTGCAGGAAAAAGTAGATCAGCAAGTTTAGTATTATTCTATATCATGAAAAAATATGAATGGAATTTAGATCAAGCAATTAGATATATGAAATCTATGAGAGATAGTATTAATATAAATTGTACATTTATAGAAGAAATTCAACAACTATTACAACAAGATGAAAATAAATCCCAACAAGATGAAATGGAATTACTAGATCCAATAATAAAGATTGAAAAGTAATTATACTAAAGATAATTTTCTGTATAATAATTATATTAAATTTTGTAATGACAAATGAATATGAATTTTCAGGAACTCATTATATAGCTAATTATAGTGAATGTAAGGAAGGAACTTTAACCAATATAACAAAGCTAAAGGAAGTAATGACAGAAGCTGTGAATAGTTCAGGTGCAACAATACTTCAAATGGTAGATCATATATTTATATCTGACGATAATAAAGAAAATCCTGGATATACGAGTATGTATTTATTATCAGAAAGTCATGCGACAATACATACTTATCCTGAAGTGAAATCATGTTTTTTAGATATCTTTACTTGTGGAAAAATTTGCACCTATAAAAAATTTGATGAACATTTAAGAAACTATTTAGAACCACAAATAGTAACATTTAAGGTAATTAAACGCGATACAGGATTAGAAACATTGAAGAGACAATTTATCAAAGCAGGGTAACATTGCTCACTTAAAAATAATTGATTTAAAAATTTTATGTAATATAAATGAATCGTCAAATTATATTAAATAAAATTTATTGGTATTTACGACATGATCAATACAAAAAAGTATGTCAACAAATACGTAATAAAGGTCCTATAGGTTCTTTTGGAATAGCATGTCCTGGTGGACTTACTGGACTTACTGGATATATTGGTAATCATTCAAGATCTTATTTTTTAAAAGGATATGAATATAGTATGTATCAAATTGTTCCCATAGAATACATGAGTTTAAAAAAATTGCATACTGAAAATAAAGAAAGTAATATTGAAAATAAAGAAAGTAATAACCAAAAGAATATAAAGAAACAACATAAATATGAAAATAGACAAAAACAAATTCAAAACAAAAAAATTAAAAAATATTGATAAAAATAATAATGAATCGTGAAATTATTATACATAAGATATATTGGTATATATGGCGACATCAACAGAACAAAATATGTATTCAAATAAAAAATCATAAAAAAATAAGAATGAAATGTCCTATAGGACACAAAGGACCAAAAGCATTTTACTAATTATTTTTTTTATCAAATGAAATATGGATCGGTTGATCATTAGACAAACAATCTTCAATATAATTAATAATTTCCTTTGATTCTTCAGATTGTTCAGAAGATGATTCAGTTAAAGATTCAGAAGAAGAAGATTCGGATGAGTCATCAGATGATTCAGTTAAAGATTCATCAGTTTCAGTGAGTGAAAATGATTCAGATAATGATTCGGATAATGATTCTGACACCTCTGAATAATCTTGATCAGGATGAAAGAGAGAATTAAAATTCTTAGTTTTATTATCTTGAATAACACATAATTCTATTTTATCATTATGTTTATCATTATGTTTATCATCATTTTTAGTTTCGTTAGTATAATTAGTATCATTAGTATCATCAATAACATCATTTGTAATATTAATTGAATTTAATGTGGGTAAAGTATTAATAAGATCTTGGTAAATTTGATTTATATTATCTGTAGTTAATTCATTATCAATAAATATAGGATTTTCGATACAAATATCTTGAGAATTAAGGGAATTAATTTCATCATTAAGAAGTTGTTGTTCCATATCAATGAGACGAGTTAAATGTTTTTTGAGATTATTTAATTTTTTATCACGAATGAATTTAACGCGACGTTGATTTTCTTGTGGTGATTCAAAAGGATTATTAATATAACATTCTTTATTATCTGTAGTTCTACGATAAGGAATAAAGACTCCATATAAATATTTAAATCCATAACGAACACAATTATTCATTTGAAAATCAAGTGTAGGAGCATCCAATTCATAAATTTGTAAATTATCATCAAGATTAGCATAAGCAAGAGCTAAAGCATCAGTTAAATCATTTGTAATACCAATAAAATTTTGGTTACGATAATCGAAACGATAACGAGTATTGGTAGAAATGTTAGGTTGGAATACCAAAAACATATTTATATATTATTATTAATGAATATTTTAAATTTAAATTAAACATCTAAAATAATATTTGTAAATTTAGTTACGTAATGATATGATGGACTATACTGATTTAAGATCTGTGATATTTTAAATTTAAAATATCAGATATTTATATAATGGCATATTTTCTTAGCAAAGCATATCAATCAGTCAAATTTTTAACAGCTGCAGCAGGAACAACTGGAGCAATAGTAGCAATTGTATATGGTGCAGCCTTATCAGGAGGAACTGTATTTATAGTTGGAGGATCATTATGTTTGGCAAATAGTGTATTTAATTTAATAGAAATAGGAAAAGTAAACATGGATATTAAACAACAAATAAATGAATTAAAGGATAATTTAAAATTATTCTCGCAAGAAAATTCATCACTTCATACAAATGTTGAATCATTGAATGTAATTCGAACACAATTTATTAATCAGAATCAGGAATTACAGAAAACTTTGGATGAGAGTTCTGATAAATTAGAAAAATTAGAAAAAATCAAAGAAGAATATGATGACATCAATAAAAAATTAGCATCCCAATTAGAAGATCAGAAAGATCAGATAGTTGAATATACTAATGAGAATAAATCATTAAAGGATAATGTAGAAAAAATAATGGAATTACATGATAAATTTAGTAAAGAAAATGTTAATTTAAAGACATTATTGGATCAAGCAAATCAACAAATAGGTGAGGTAGAGAAAATTAAACAAAACTATGAAGATGAGATAAATAAATTAAATCAAAATAATGCAACAATGACAGAAGAAATCAAAAAACAAAATGACATAATCATAGAATCAAAGAAATTAATAAATAATTTAGCACAATTTGGAGATAAATATACCAATTTCGCCAATACTATTGATACTGATTTAAATAAAATGGACTCAACAGAAAACAATCTTGAAAATACTTCAAATATATTAAAGAATTTAGTCAATAAATTAGAAAATGAAACATTTGATGAATTGGATATCAATCACGATGGATTCATTGATAAAAAAGAATTTGCCGAAGGTTTAGCAAAATTAGTTCATGAATAAATAATATAAAAGGAGAAGCGAATGACATATAAATATTTTTTTGATTTATAAATAATTTAAATAAAAAAAATAAATGAGTGAATTAATTAATACTAAATCTGATACTAAATCAAAGATTGTATATACAGATACATGGGAATCGTATCATGTAAATCGTTTTACTCGAGTAGCTTTATTATCGGATAGTGAAATAAAAAAAAAAGCAGTTGATAGAGTATTAAGAAGAAAAGAATATAATGCTGAATATATAGTAGATTTCTATAAAATTAATGATCCAGAAAATCAGGTAGAACAACCAATTGATGACGGAGGATTAATGGCTGCTAAAAATAGACTTTCTATAGCAATGAATGATAAAGATATTATGAAAGAACATGATATAATAATAGTAATGGAGAATTACATGTTAACTAAAGGGGAAGATCGCATTTGTGTAATTTTATATGTAGTTAAAACGAATGAGATGTTAATCGGAGATACATTTTGCGCACAAGCCAAAGATCTAAAATTATTCAATTATATGTTAAAAGAATATTATACACATAAGTGGGGGTGTGTGAAGACTTATGGAGAACTATTAAATGAACGAGATTCAACGATTTCAAAGAATGATTGGATGTTTAAAGTTACTGGTAAACCGAGAGTAGCTGCATTAGAAGAGGCATTTGAAGAAGTATATCAAAAATATCAGGATAAATATAAAGATAATAAATAAAAATATAAAAATGTATTACATATAGAAAAAAATTGATTAAAAAGGATTTGATTTATATATTATATAAATGTTTTGTAGTTATTGTAATAAGACGTTATCACTATGTAATATATATGTATTCAAAAGACATTTGAATACAGTTCATTTGAATGAATTTCAAGATGATATGGAAAAGTTACAAGAAGAAATAGATAGACAACAAAGTTTATTCAAATGTGATAATTGTAAAAAAGAATATAGTAGTAAAGCTAATTTAGAGAGTCATAAACTTAAAAAACATTCAAAAATTAAAAAAATAAGTAATACAGTAAATTTGAAAACTGTTAATACAAATAATCCAAATACTATAAATAATAATAGTAATACCATTAATTATAATGCTCCAATAAATATAAATATACAATTAAGAAATTTTGATGAAGAAAATATGGAAGCTATATATGAAATATTAAGACCATGAAAATCTATAAAGGAACCGCAATATTAGCATTAATATGTTTACAATTTTGTAAATGATTAAAATCTAATTTTTTAACTGTCATGCAATTATCTCCATAAAGATGATATAAATAACGTAAAGGATTAGTCGGAATCATTACATAACCAGATTCACCAAAAGGAACAGATTGGAGATTTTGTAATTCTTCATTAAGAAAGAAATCTTTGGGCCAAGCTTTTATTGATGTTTCCATAGCTAAGATCCATTTTTGTGAATCATGATCAAGTTTATAAATGAATATATCTGTACCAATACCTTTGTTTTTAGTACATTTTAATTTCAAACCATGTTCTGTATTCCATACAACCATATCATGTTTCAAAGCCTCTTTAGATAATATAGTTCTTAACCTTATCATATCCTCAATATTAATTCCTACATCACAGTCATCATCATGAGGAATAATTTCGCCATGTCTAACTTGTCCCAATAAACTACCACCAATTAACCAATATTTAATATTATTTTCAGTACATATATTATGTATAATATATACTTGTTGATAAAGACGAGATAATACATCATGAGGTGTAATTGGAAATTCTATCATTATATTAAATTATATTATTTTATTTAATATAATTTAGTTATTTTAATATTATTTAGTTATTTGCATGAAGATAATTAGCTAAAAGAGTTCCATTTATACTTCCCAATCCACTACATTGATCATATCCTACACGAGCATTAAATACGTTAACACCATGAGTTAAACTATCATTTGTTCCTGTAGTAATATCTTTAAATGCAGTGGGAGCTGCAGTATAGGCTAAATAGAGTAAATCTGTTGGATTATGAGTAGTGAAAGTTTTATTTATTAATCCCAAAAGCCCACTAAATGCAGGAGCTACACAGCTTGTTCCTCCGAACGCGCTGATATATAAGGTTTTATTAAAGTAAATTGTGAAGCCATTAAGCGGATCAGCGAGTAAAGCAATATCAGGAGAACTTCTAGGTTTTGTGGAGATCAAAGTATTTAAATTTGGAGTGGTTGAATTTAATGCAGGATATGATACATTTCTGGTCCATTTGAAGAAATTACTTAGACCCCCACCACTGCCCCAACCGTAATGGGCATTCCAACTCCAAACAGTTTCGGTGGGAGAAGATAATGATGGTATTGAAGTACCTCCACAAGAAATTGCATAAGGACTACTTGAGGGGAAATCGAGAGCGAGAGTTGATCCTCCATCGGTAGAACCATTATCACCAGCAGCTACAGAAACAGCAATTCCATGAGATTCGGCTAATTGTAATAATTGATTATAGGAATTAAGATATGAAGTGCCGAAAGCGGCCTCTGGAGCGCCCCAGGATATGGAGATTATTGTATTATTATCACTAATGGCTCTAGCGATAGCATTATAGAAACCTACTATAGTATTAGTACCAAAATACATTGTAACATGGGCTGCAGGACAAACACCAAGAGTAATTTCGATATCTAAAGTATTTTCATCTGAGCCATCATTTGACTTGATTTTTTGATTTGGAGCATTTGTACTACCAGAAATACCATTAACATAAGTAAGAGTTGGAGTACCTGAACGTCCTAAATATGTTGTCCAGTATGTATTAATATCCGTAGTAAGATATGTTCCTCCGAGTGAGATAATTCCAATCTTTGGAGGAGAACTTGGAGATGTTTGAGTAGGAAAATTATAATAAGATGCAATTTTAGTAGGTAAATTTCCATAGTTAGGAGTTGTAAGATGATCTGATTTTAACATGGGAATATCATTTTCATCATGTTGAATTTTTTCAGAATCGGAATTTATTCTAAGATGAGAACGAAGGTTACCATCAAGAGCATGTCCAGATTTAAGTAAACAAATACGATTCCTAGATCTGTATTTTTTGAGAATTGATTTAACTTTCGTATTATATTTGGGTTTATAATTCGCAAAAATTGAATAATGATTATGTTTTAAAGTTGTTGGTTTTACAAATGATAATTTTTGTAATAATTTCTTTTGATCATTTCTACCATGAAAACAATGGATAATTATATTTTTCATTATTGAAATATTATATAATATATCAATATTTCATTTTTTTTTAAAATTAAATTATAAGATTACATGACTGAAATAAATACATTAGATATCGAAATTATTTTTAATGAAAAATTTGAGGATGACGAAACAATTAATGGTAATAATGAACTGGATGAATTAGACAATGAAAATAAGATCGACGAAGATACGGTAAAATCAATAAATAAATTAAGCGCAGAAGAATTTATTGAAATTGTAATGAAATGTAAAACTAAAATTCAAATAGCAAAATATTGTGGAATAAAAAGTATTATAGCAGTAAATAAATTTTTATTGATTGAAAATATAGTAATCATTTAGAAAAATATAGAGAAATAGCTAAATACAAAAATATATCAATAGAAGAATTAACAAAAATAGTAAAAGAAAATGATACATGGATTGGCATAGCAAAAAAATTAGGATATAATTGTTATAGTGGACATGTTGCTAAAAGTTTTAAATTATATTTGGATGAAAAAAATATAGATTATTCACATTTGGTTAATGGAACAAATTTGATAAATAATGACCAAAAAAAAATAAATCCAACAAAAATTAAATATAAAGGTATACCATTAGATGAAATATTAATAGAGAATTCTAAATATCATGATGGTCCAGGTTTAAAGAAAAAATTAATTAATGCTGGATTAATGGAAGATATATGTGTTGAATGCCTAATTGGACCAATATATAATAATAAACCACTATCATTACAATTAGACCATATTAATGGAATACACGATGATAATAGGATTCATAATTTACGAATATTATGTCCAAATTGTCATAGTCAAACGGAAACATATGGTTCAAAAAATAAAGCTTATTTAACAGATGATCAAAAAGAAGAACGTCAAAAAAAGATTGAGTCAAAAAAAAAGTATTGTATAACATGTAAAATTGAAATTGATATACAAGCTAAGCAATGGTGTGTAAAATGTAGTTCATTAGCGCAAAGAAAAGTTGAAAGACCATCTTAACTAATGAATTAAAAACGTGTACTTATGTTGAACTTGGTAAAAAATATGGTGTTAGTGATAATAGTATCAAAAATTGGTTGAGACAATATGGAGTTGATCCTCCTATAAAATATAAAAAATTATAATATGATATAATATGATATAATATGATATGATATAATATGATCCGATGGGTAGTTGAAACCCAATTTCCTCAGTGGAAGTGAGATGTAATAACCGTTATACGATCGAACCCACTATTAATGAATTAATAGTGGATATTATATATCAGATAATTCTAATATATAATATCTAAATAAAAATGATTTAAAAAAACAAACGCATTTTAAATCCTAAATAAATCCAAATTTTTTTAAGAAGTGTGTTTGGAGATAGCTTTGGCTACATCACCAAGACCTGCTTTATCTTTGCCTAAAAGTTTTCGGAGACATGAGTGTTTGTGAGCTAAAATTGAGCGTCCATCATTAGGATCTTGTAATTTATTTTTCTTAATAAACAACCAGATGTGTTTGACAAATTGAGCTCTAGATTTAGATCCAGAACCTACAACTGCAATTAATACTTCATCGGGTTTTAAGGTTCGTGTTAAAGCAGCGGGAGCTTTACGACCAGATTTACGTGATCCTTTACGAGATGTTTTGCGTGATCCTTTGCGACTAGATTTGCGTGATGAACATTTACGAGCCATGTTTTGTTATATAATTAATAAAGATAATTATATAAACTTCATCCTAAGATAAATTAAATAAATGTTTATAAAAACTATTTGAACGTGAAGGAATGTCAAAATCTCTCTAAATAAAAAATTTTTACTAAATAAGTAATTTTTGATTTATAGATTTTCGTAATCAATATTAATATGAGTGCAATACAAACAAAACAAGATATCTCTAGAATAGAGAAAAAACTTGATCAAGATGATCAAGTAAAGGATCAAGTTGATGAATCAACCAGATATGAAGAATATGATAAATTTGAGGATATGGGATTAAGCGATGATTTATTAAAGGGAATTTTCAATTATGGCTTCGAATCCCCATCACAAATTCAGAAAGTAGCCATCAAACAACTTATTTCTGGAAGGGATATAATCTCGATGAGCCAATCCGGAACTGGAAAAACAGGAGCATTTGCTATAAGTACCTTGCACCTAGTTGATGCAAAATTGAATAAACCCCAAGTTTTAGTTATAGTTAATACTCGTGAATTAGCTATGCAAATAGGATCAGTATATAAAGGATTAAGTGAATATATGAATGTTAAAATTCATATATCTATAGGAGGAGTACGACCAGCTGATGAAGAACGAGTATTTCGTAAAGGAGTACAGGTTGTTATAGGAACCCCTGGTCGCGTGTTTGATATGATAACACGAAAGATATTTGACACTAGTAAAATTAAAGTATTAATATTAGATGAAGCAGATGAGATGTTAACAAAGGGATTTCTAGATGATATTCGTGATATATTTCATTTATTACCAGTCTCAATACAGGTCGGTTTATTCTCTGCAACTATGCCAGTAGAAACCTTACAAATAACTGAAAGATTTATGCAAAATCCAATTAAAATTATAGTCAAGAAAGAACTTATGACTTTAGAAGGAATATTGCAATATTATGTGGATGTAGGACATAATGATAATAAATTTGATGTAGTATGTGATCTCTATGAAGCATTAAATGTATCACAATCGGTAATTTTTTGTAGTACAATAAATAATGTAAATTATTTGGTGGATGAAATGAAAAGAAAAGATTTTACAGTATCTGGATTACATGGTAAAATGACATCTGAAGAACGTAATGAAATTATGAAAAATTTCAGAAAAGGAACTATTCGTTTTCTTATTGCAACTGACCTCGTCGCTAGAGGCATTGATGTTCAAGGTGTATCTGTAGTAATTAATTTTGATTTACCAAATGATCGCGAAAATTATATTCATCGTATAGGACGTGCAGGACGATTTGGTCGCAAAGGAATTGCTATATCATTAGTAACCGAAAAAGATGCTCCAGACTTAAAAGAAATAGAAAATTTCTATCATACTCAAATAGAACCTTTACCCGCCAATATTTCATCTTTAATATAATTTCATAATGATTATTTAGTTAAAGTTCAATTAATTTTCCTGTTTTAATCATACGACGCATAATTTTGCGTTCTTTTGAAAAATTATGACCCGTCCAGCCATGCCAAGAAAAGCCTAGAAGATGTATTTTATGATTAGGAAGTTTGTTCATAAGATAGTCAACTGCAACCATACCTGAACTGGGAGTAGTATGAAGATTATATTTTTCTTTGACAGGTGTACTAGATAATAATTTTAATGTTATATTATTTTTTTTTTCTATTTTAACAGTTTTCTTTGATTTAGATCCTTTTCCAATTAATATATAGTTTGCAGCATTACGCAATCTTTTACTATTTATTTTTCCATTTGAACGAATACCGATTGCACCATTATGATTTTCTCTAAAAAAAACCCAAAGATTATTTAAATTATCACTACCTGCATCATTTTTAGGCAAAATTCCTGTATTAAATCTAACTACAATATCATCTGAATCAACCTTTATTTTTCTAATATCCGGTATTTTATCTAAATTATTTGCAATTACAATAACCTTAGGCATTATTATATATATTATATTATACAATTATATTTTGATTGATAATATTATTCAAAGAAATGAATAATACTATTTGAACTATACCATTTTATAAATGGATTTTAATATATTTTTAAATGTAATTGTGTAATTTTAAGTAAATTTATATGTACAAATTTTTAATTTTTAATTTAATTATTTATTTATTGAAAAAACCAATGTATCTCATTATCAATCTTTCTACCAATAATTTCACTATTAGTATCATTAGTGAATAATAAACCAAATTTATCAATTAGAAATAATTTTGCATCAATTTTAACTAATTGCGTTGAAAGATACATATTTTGATCAAGTTCATCTAACTTATATTCTTTGATGATGCTCTTTTTTGGACCTCTTTTTTTAGGAGCAGATAGAAATTTTTTACCCTCTAGAGGACCATCAATTCGACCATAAGGACAATGTTGATGATGACAATTACAAAATACAGTATCATCTGATAATCTAGATCGATGACATTGCGAACCAGTAGCGATACGAGCTAAACATTTAGGTTTTTCGGCTGTAGCAATCTTAAGTTTAATTGCTCGCCTGATCTTTTTTTCTTTGATAACTGGAACATCAGTACTATTTTGCAAGTTCTGAACATTAATAGATTTTGAATCTAAATTGTGTTTTCTTTTCTTGAATGTTAATCCATCATTAAGATTATTAGTATTATTAGTAGTATTATCTAATTTAGATTTTTTTTTTCTCTTTTTTTCTTTCTTATGTAAATTAATAGTAAATTTTTTTTTAGTATGTGTTTTATTAAATGAATCAATCTTTCTTGATCCTCGTTTTGTGGTGTGTTTTTTAAGTATGAGACAAAGTTCTGGTTTTGACATTTTTTTGGAAGGGTGGAATAGTTAAGATAATATAATAAAAAAATAAATCAATTTTTTCCGCACCAATATAATTAACTAAAAAATGTAACACCTAAAAATAATGGTATACCTACAATAATAACAAAAATAGGTACAATAATAATACCAACAAAAACAAATCCAACTATTCTTAAATATTTCATCCAAAAAATCTTTTTACTTCCTTTATATATATATTTCGTTTTACATATATTACATGTATGATTACCTCGTTTTATCCAATTTTCAATACATCCTATATGTACATAACCGAATCTACATTTACATGGATAAAAGATAATATCTTCCTTAATAGGTTCATAACAAATATAACAATTACATGACTCATCCGAACTGGAATTAGAACTACTATTAGAAGATAATGTGATTAAATTATCTGAACTATTTGAACGTTCTGTTTGTATATGATGATGTTTTTTATGATGTTTATGATGATGTTTCTTATTATGTTTTTTTTTATGATGTTTTTTAACTAATTTATCATCTGAATTACAAGATTTATTATAGTCAGACATAAGTAACGGAGATGTTTCATTAAGAGACATTATATTTAGTTATCTATATAATTGAAATAAAAAAAAATCAAAGATAATGAAAAAAAATGATGATATAAAATACAAATAAATAATCCATTAAATTATTTATTTATCAATATGATTATATTATTATAATTGATTAATAGTTACAGTCGCATAAATAAATAAATAATCCATTAAATTATTTATTTATCAATATGATTATATTATTATAATTGATTAATAGTTACAGTCGCATAAACTTCAACATTTCCTGTAAATCCTGATGCAATACCAAATCCATTAGTCAAATTAGTAACAGTACATTGTTGTTCTAACGAATAAGTCGTAGTTGAAGTAGGTGTAATAACACAAGAAACAGTACTAGTATCACCTACATTAGTTGTAGTACTAACAACTAATCCATAAGCAATCGCAACAGAATTAGTCATATCAAAAATACGAGTTTGATGAATTCCACAATTGTATCCAACTGCAGTAGCTTTAACTTCATAAGTACCAGGTTGAACAATAAATTGTCCCGTAGCGATATTAACATTTCCACCACCATTATAAACTATAGTATTTATATCTCTTTGTAACCATGAACCGCTAGTGAAGCCACCCACGCTTGTATTTGTTGTTCTTTGGTCCGTAAGAATCCATAATGAACTAATTAAACTAGGAAATCCTCCCTGATATCCTTGGAATCCTTGAAATCCCTGAAAACCTTGAAATCCCTGAAATCCCTGAAATCCCTGAAAACCTTGAAATCCTTGAAATCCCTGAAATCCTTGAAATCCCTGAAATCCTTGAAATCCCTGAAATCCTTGAAATCCTTGAAATCCTTGAAATCCTTGAAATCCTTGAAATCCTTGAAAGCCTTGGAATCCCTGAAATCCCTGAAATCCTTGAAATCCTTGAAATCCTTGAAAGCCTTGAAATCCTTGAAAGCCTTGAAATCCTTGAAAGCCTTGAAATCCTTGAAATCCTTGAAATCCTTGGAATCCTTGAAATCCTTGGAATCCTTGGAATCCTTGGAAGCCTTGGAATCCTTGGAATCCTTGGAATCCTTGAAAGCCTTGGAAGCCTTGGAATCCTTGGAATCCTTGGAATCCTTGATAGCCTTGAAATCCTTGAAAGCCTTGAAAGCCTTGGAATCCTTGGAATCCTTGGAATCCTTGATAACCCTGAAAGCCTTGAGGTCCTTGAAAACCTTGGAATCCTTGGAATCCTTGGAATCCTTGGAATCCTTGAAAACCTTGGGGGCCTTGAAACCCTTGAGCTCCAGTTGGTCCAATTGGTCCACCTGCAGGTCCAGTTGGTCCAGTTAAACCTATTCCAGTAGGTCCAATAGGTCCATGATTACCATGATGTCCTGGATGACCGCGATGACCTCTTGGACCACCAGGATCTCCTTTAGGACCTATTGGACCGCGTCCACCACGGGGACCTTGTTTACCATAGTCACCTTGTAGACCAGGTGGACCAGGAACTCCGCGTTTACCTTTAATGCAAGGAACTACAATAGTATCAGTAATAGTATTTGTTTTGCAACAATCTTTTTGGCAATTAGGTTGACATATTTTGCGAGTCTTGTTATTTTGTTTTGTAACTTTAGATTTGCTCGACATTATATAATTTGATAAGATATTTTATAATAGATATAAATATGAAAATTTAGCGCCATCATTAGAATCATTATAATTTAGAGAAAAATTCATATGTTATTATCGATAATTGAATTCAATTTTATTTATGAGTAAAAATCATTCAATAAATTTTTTTATATAAGGATATACAAATTATAATAATTATAAAATGGTGTTTCGATATGATATCATTAATCATCTGATTAAGAAGAATAAATACGAGACATATTGTGAAATAGGTGTTGAAAGTGGAGAAAGTATCAATGCAGTCGAGTGTAAGAACAAAGATGGCGTTGATCCAGCATCAGATCATGCTACATTTAAGATGACATCAGATGAATTTTTTAGTAAGTTACCAGAAGATATTAAATATGATATTATCTTCATTGATGGGTTACATGTAGAAGATCAGGTAGATAGAGATATTCAAAATTCTTTGAATCATTTAAGTGAAAATGGTATCATAGTAGTACATGATTGCAATCCTCCAACAGAGTGGCATCAAAGAAGTCATACGGAAGCCATGAAAAACCAATGTCGTCAATGGAACGGAACCGTATGGAGATCAATTGCAAAATTAGTAGCTAATCGCGAAGATTTAGTTATTAATGTAGTTAATGATGATTGGGGATGTGGATTAATTCAAAAGAAAAAAGACAGTCCAAGTGATGGTATGTATTATTCAGAAATGAAAGAAGTAAAAAAATTACCAGAAAACTTTGATTATGCATATTTAGAAGAAAATCGTGAAAATGTATTAAATTTAATTTCAGTTGAATTATTCTTTATTTTATATTAGACATTTATATATTATAAATATATTATAACAAAGTAATTATAATATAAATATTATATTATAATTACATATAACAAAGTAATTATAATGATAATATAAAATCAATCTTCACTTTCAAATTGTCTAGCTTCCTTATTTTTTTTAATTAAATTGTTATTTTCAATCTTTTTCATTATTTCATCATCAAATTCTTTCCAATAAACAATTATTGAATTACGATGAAATGTACTTCTAAATGATGTTAAAGTATCATGTCTTTGTACAACCACTTTTAATCCAGATTTAGTTAAAATTTGAACAATACCATCAGGTATTAAGCCAAAATCGAAAATAAAAAAACCTAAATCTTTATTTTGTTCTATAATCATCATAATTTTATCTAATTCTTTTTTAGTTTCTTGTTCTTTACGTTGACGTTCATTTATTACATCTTGATGACGTTTAATTTCATCTTGTTTATGTTTAATTTCTAATTGTTTCTTCTCTTCTGGACTGATCTCAATTTTAATCTTTTTATAAAAATCGCTAACTCTATTGATTTCCTTATTTTCAAATCTTTCAGAAAAATCTCTTTTATTCATTGTTTATCTAATAATATTAGATAATCAAATCAAAAATTATTATTCCTAGTTTATTCCCATTCAATAGTGCCGGGAGGTTTAGTAGTTATATCATAAACAACTCTATTAATTCCTTTTACTTTATTTATAATTTCGGTAGAAACTTCTGTTAAAAATTCGGTAGATAAAACAGCTACATTTGCTGTCATACCATTAATACTAGTTACAGCTCTAAGAGCAACAACAGCTTCATAAGTACGACAATCACCTTGAACACCAACAGAAAGAGAATTTAATAAAATTACTCCGGCTTGCCATATTTGATCATATAAATTATGTTCTTTTAATTTTTTAGTAAAAATATCATCAGCTTCTTGTGTTAATAATACTTTTTCTTTAGTTACTTCACCTAATATTCGAATACCTAATCCTGGTCCAGGAAAAGGATGTCTATTTAGAATAATAGGATCAATTCCTAATTTTAAACCAAGTTCTCTGACTTCATCTTTGAATAAAAATCGTAAAGGTTCAACTAATTCTAAATTAAGATCTTTGGGTAAACCACCAACATTATGATGTGATTTAATATTTCCTTTACTTTCAATGACATCTGAATATATAGTTCCTTGTCCAAGCCATTTCATTTCAGGAGAATGTCTTTTAAACATATCGATAAATGTGATACCAATAATCTTTCTTTTTTGTTCTGGTTCGATAATTCCTTTTAATCTATTATAAAATACACTTGATGAATCAATTCCAATGACATTTAATTTCATATTTTCATAAGCTTGTAAAACATTTTCATATTCATTTTTTCGTAATAATCCATTATTAATAAATACTCCTCTCATATTCTTTCCTATAGCTTTTTGTATCAATACAGCCGTTACAGTAGAATCGACACCACCAGAACAAGCGACTAATACTTTATCATCTTTACCTATTTTATCAGTAAGGTTTTTAATGGTATCAGTAATATAATTATCCATAGACCATTCACGTGGTATTTTACAAATTTTAAGGAAATTATCAAATAATTTAATACCAATTTGAGTATGTGTTACTTCAGGATGAAATTGTACTCCATAAATCATACCAGTTTTATTTCTAAATGATGCTACAACTCCATTTTTTGTTCTTGATAATACTTCTAAATTTGAATTGATTGTTTGATCAATAATAATGGAATCCGAATGTGACATCCATACTTCATGTGAATCAGAAATATCCTTATATAAAGGGTCATTTTTGTTGGTTAATTGTAATAAAGTATTACCAAATTCTCTAGTAATTGAATTTTCAATTTTCATATTATGTACAAATCCTAATAATTGAGCACCATAACAAATACCTAATATAGGAATAGGTGTATTTTCAATTAAATATTCCCAAAATTGTTTATTTATCTCTTTATCATCAACTGATTTTGGACTACCAGATAAGATAATACCATATAAATTCTTATTAATTGTTTCGATATATTTTTCTAATTCATCAGGCATTATAATTTCCGTATAAACATTTAATTTACGTATCTGTTTAGCTATTAATAAAGTATATTGAGAACCATAATCAACTATAATAATTTTTGCGAAATTCATATGATTTTTTTGGTTATTAATAATAATTATATAAAAAATCAAAAAAACGAAGATGTTAATAAAATTATTTTATAAACAAAGATCTTTATAAAATTAATAAAAATAGGATTTTTCAGGACGTTCATAATCATTTAGTTTATGACAAAACAAACTAATATTCCAAGATAAAGGTGTATTTACATTATTGTTTTCACATCCTTTAATTTGATTAAATAATATATATTCACATCGATTTTCATGTAAACTAATCCAATGTATAATATGACATGACATAGAACAAAAAAAGCTAGGTTTTTCACATGTACATTTAATAGCCAACATTTCTAATGTATCCATATTTATATGTAATTCGTTACGACATTCATGACAAATAACATGTTTTTCGTTAGTTTTTCGAATCATATTGCTATCTGTATGGTCAAAAGAATCTTCTATGGATTCATTAGATAATTCATTGTTATAAAGTTCATCTAATTCGCTTTTAGATAATTTTTTAACACTATCTGAAAAAGATAATTTTACAGCTTTTTTAGGACTCCTTGGAGAAGGATTTAATGAAGTGGGAGCACTATTAAAGGTTATTCTAGGAGATATCTTTAAGAAAAGGTTTTTTTTAGAAGAAAATAAATCAGCCATTTTAGTCAAATTTTAGGTCAATTTGATATTATTTTATTATATAAATAATATCAAATATTCCTTAATCGCGAAAAGTTTTAGTAAAAATTCGATGTGAAGTACAAAAATGTTTTTCTCGATGTTCACAATCTTCTATATCAATCATATTAGGTCCTAAATAAAAACTATTATGTAATATATTTCCAGTAATATCATTAATTGTTATTCTACATGTTTCGCTACTCATTCTTTTAACTGAGCCAGTTATTTCATCATTAATTATAATAGGTACTTCGCAATAGTCGAAAAAATAAGCATCTGGAGTATGATTAGAAATCCAGACTTGTAATTCATTTAATTGTAAAAAACATTTGTTTAAAGTTAATTTAATTTTAATTGTTTGATTATTATATTCTTTATTAGGTATTTTACTTCCAACTTCTAAAGTGTTTGATTGATGATAAATATAATTTAAAATTTTTCTGGTTACAAAATCATCAAATTTGGTTCTAATTTCTTTGCCTAATTTATCTCTATGTTTAATCTTTGGAAATAAAATATTACATAATTTGGCATATCTTTCGGATAAAAAAAAAATGAATCGATCATTAACAAATATTCTAGCATTTTCTAAATTTCTAAATACACCCATTATATCAACATCATCATTATGTATATTATTTTTCTTGAACATCCATGATTGTGCCAAATATATTTCATCCATATTATTAGTATAATTTATTATATTTGTAAATATATTATATATCAAGAAATGAATATCATAGTTCAAAGTAATTTTAGGTGGAAAAATAAAATAGTTATAAAATCAATAATATATTTACAGTTCTAAATATATTATTATGAAATTTATTTCAATGCAACACACATATCCTATAATATTGAACAATAAAGAAATGATAAATTGTTATATTTATTGAAATAATAGATAGAGTAAGTTATTTTTTCTTCGTATAATATATATTGAATGTTTGCAGCTGCAGCTTTAGCAGGAGCTGGTACTCTTTATTTATTACAAAATATTACAAAAAAACAAATGAATAAACCTAGATTTGATGTTTTAGCTACAAGATCGGAGGAAAGTTTAAGTCAAGAAACCAATCAAATAATTGATATAATTACGATTGATCCAGAAACATTTCCAGTAGGTAGTTTTAAATATCGTGCTCATCGTTATCCAGGAGATATTGATATATTTGAACAAGTAAAAGCATGTTGTACTAAAGCAACAGCTAAAAATAAAATAGCGAAAAATTTAATGAATTTAGGTATAAAAATAAATAATGCTAAATCTCGTGGTGTATTTTTAGGTGATTTTAAGGCTGGTATAGACGAAAGATATAGATTCGATATTGGATCAATTGATGTGAATCTTAAATCTCCCGATACTCATATAATTGGTTATAATGGTAGTAGTATTCGTAAAAATTTACAAAATCTTTTAGCTGAAAATTTGCTAACTAAAGATGAATATTATAAATTAATTTCACTTGCCCCATTAAAGGATATAACAGCTGATCAATGGGAAATATTAAATGATACATTGCGTAAATATTACGTTATTCGTTGGTCTTTAGAAGAACTTATTGCTGGACAAAAATTTATTGGATTAGATAAAAAACTCATAAAACTAGAAGATGCTATTACTCATAATACTCTTGTGAAAATAGATATTTACGCTCCTATTAAAGGAAAATATAATGAATTAAGTAATTTTTTTCTATTAATTGTTCAATATCCAGATGGGTCAGAAGATGTACTCAATGCTAAATTAGAAGATCGTATTAAGTCTTTAAAAACAGATTTAGCAAAATATTCATCGAAAGAACATCGAAATAGTTTGAAGTTAGCTAAAAGATTATGGAATTATGCTTTAACCAAAAAGGATGAAAAATTTTATGATGAACTATATCCGTTATTCAATAGCGATGCAGCAATGTTAAGTCAAATTACGAGTGAGATTACAGTACTTTGTGATATGTTTACAAAGTTGCCTAGAGAAAATATTCCAATTAAAACTTTAATAAAACAAATCGATGGTTTCAAAGAAAGAATAATTAATACTTTTGAATTTCAATTTAATGTTACTCCTTGTTTAAATATTGTAGATAAAATAATTGAATATTATAATAAACATACAGATAATTGGGATGCTGAATTTATTGTTACAGAATTAACAGAATTATCAGATAAATTAAAAATACCAATCGAAAAATATAGTAGCGAATTTCTTAAAAAAGTTTTATCATCATAATTTGATGGACTTAATTACTACTTAGTAAGACCCCCCCCCCGGTGAGCCGGCGGACTGATGCATTCAATTGTTTAAGATCAAAGACTTAAACAATTAATTGCTGGTTTCATCGTTCGTCGCAAGTGCCTCTCTACCAACTAGAGATATAATATGATCAATGATAATTCATTTAATTATAATAGTCGATTTTTCATTGAATCTTTTGTAAAAACAACTAATTTTTAATTAAATAAATCGGAAATGCTATCTCCAGTATTAAGACGACGAATTACTTCTGCTAATAATGGTGCAACATCAATAACTATTAATTTATGACAACGTTTTTGATTTTCTTCTTGTGGTAATGAATTAGTTACGATAACTTGTTTAATATATTTAGCGTTATTTAAACGATCAATAGCAGGTCCACTTAAAATTCCATGAACTACCAAAACAATAACATCTTTGGCTCCATTTTCCATTAAAGTTTCACTCGCACGAATAATTGTCCCAGCTGTATCACACATATCATCAACAATAATACAACTTTTACCTTCAACTGATGTTCCTTTACCAATTAATTCAGTTTTTATGACAACACTTTTTTGTTGATGATCGCGAGATTTACTCATAATAATAGATGACATTTGTAATTTTTGTGCTAAGGCATCCATACGTTTAATACCTCCAGCATCAGGTGAAACCAAAATATATTGATCACTTTTAACAAGTAATTGTAAATGTTTGGTCAAAAAAGTTGTAATAGTATTCATTGCATATAAATTATCAACTGGAATTTTGAACATACCACCAATTTGACTAGCATGTAAATCTAATGTAACCACACGTGTAATTCCTGCTGTTTCAAATAAATCGGCCATTAAACGAGCTGATATAGGAGCACGTGATACATCTTTTTTATCTTGACGAGCATATGGAAAACAAGGAATTAATAGAGTAATATCATTAACTGATGAACGACGACAAGCATCAGCCATAATTAATATTTCCATTATAAAATCATTGATGGAATAATTAATTTCAGGACGAGAAACACCAGTTTGAATAATAACCATGTTACGACGTCGAATATTTTCCATAATTTGTGTATGAATTTCCAAATTATCGAATCTATCAATTTTAGATTCAACTAATGGTAAACGTAAAATATCAGAAATAGCTTTTGCTAAAATAGGATGAGATTTACCACTTAATAAACGTAAGTTTTCAATAGAAGAATTCATTTAAACCTTTTAAAATATAAAAACAAAAAATCAATTTTATTATATTTAAAAATATCCTTATATTTTACATTATATTCATTTTATTTATGAAACAACCATTTGTATGTTTTTTTGGTGTAAAATCAGTAACGGATGAACAAAAGGCAAAAATTGAAGAAATGAGTACTCCATATTTTTATGAGAATGATAATGATTTAACGAATATTATGAAAAATAAACAACCGAATGTTATTGTTTCGATAGGTGATATGAATAGTTATAAAAATATGTTACAATTACCTGGACGAGAAAGAGAAAAATGGCTACATTATAATACTTTTCAAGATTGTTTAAATAGTTTACAACAGTTAAATTATTGTTTTGTATCAAATTCAATCAAAGTACATAATCATAATAATGATTTAGTTACTATTTTTACAACATCATATAAATCCAAAGAATTTATTCAAAGACCATTTAGGACTTTATTGACACAAACTTATCAAAATTGGGAATGGATTATTTTTGATGATACAGATGGGGATGAAAATTGGAATAATCTTAAACAAATAAAAGATAAAGATCCTCGTATTCGTATTTATCGAGCTGATAAAAATAGTGGTATTATTGGTAATATGAAGAATTTAGCTTCTTCTCTTGCGAGAGGATTTCTCTTAATCGAAGTTGATCATGATGATGAATTAACGCCTAAAGCTATAGAATATTGTGTTCAAGCGGCCAAAGATTATCCAGATGCAGGATTTTTTCATTCAGATTTTGTAGAAATTTTTGAAGATGGTCGTAATTTTTCATATGGTGATAATTTTGGATTAGGTTATGGTTCTTATCGTAAAGAATGGGATGAAACACGAAAAAAATGGGTAAATGTGGTAAATGCTATTCCAATTAATGCTGCAACAGCAAGATATTTAGTAGCAAGTCCAAACCATTATCGAGCATGGCGAACAAGTGTATTTAGAGAAATGGGAGGATGGAATCCAAGTTTTCATGTAGCGGATGATTTTGAAATGATGGTAAGAAGTTTTTTAAAAACGAGAATCGTCCGTATACCTGAAAATTGTTATTTTCAATTTCGTAATGCCGGTGGTAATAATTTCACATTTATTCGTAATCAAGAAATCCAAAAATTATGGTTTACAATTTCTTCATATTATAATCAAAAAATTCATCAAAGATTAATAGAACTTGATAAACAAGAAAAAGATCAATTCGCACGCCAATTAAAACTTCAAAGTATTGCGAACTCATCTGAATCAAAAACTTCAAATTCATTAACAAGTAATACATTAATTAAATCAAATGAAAATCCAGATCCATATTTTCAAAATTGGCAAAATTGGCAACAATATGAACGTTCTTGGTTTGTAAGTAAATATGATAAACAACTTAATTATACATTGAAAACTAAAGGACGTGATGCAAAAATGCCATTGGTATCTGTAATTATTATATGTAATGAAGATAGTGATTTAGCTAATGTTAAAGCCGCAATTAAATTAGTCTTAAAACAAACTTATTCCGTTATAGAAGTAATTGTTATTGGAAATAGCTGTCTAGGATTTGAAATGAGTATGGATCGAATTTTAGATTCATCTACCAATGTTGATCGTACTAAAAAAGACCTGAAATGGTGGAATCTGCAAACAAAGAGTCTGTTGTATGGATGTCAAAATTATGCATGTAAAATGACTGCTCTTGGTGATTTATTTTGGATGGTTGATATCAATAAATTAAATGATTGTGAAAAAATTTATGAAGCAGATTTTATTACTAAATGTGTAACATCATTTAATGCTGATAAAGAATTACAATATATTCAAATGAAAAATACTAAACATGTGATGCATCGTTCTGATTTATATAAAAAATATGGCTATTGGATGAATGAAAAAGATTTATTATCTGTTTGGATTGAAAATAACGAAAAAATCAAAGAATTTTAAAAAAAAACAATTCACCATATAATGTGATAGAATATTCTTTCATGGACTATATGAATTAGTTTAATAGTTTATCATTTGATTCATTTATTATGTAAATGAATCAAATGATATTTACTTTGATTTAAAGGAATATAAATCATGAACTCCTGCATCTTTTTGAGCATTATTTGATTGAATAGCAAAATAAATAGGATTATCTGAATCTTTTGATAAATGATCATGTATTTCATGAATGGTGCGATAACCAATAACTTGAAAAGATAATTTAACGGCTTGAACTAATTCAGGAATTAATTGATGAGTACTACCTTTACAAATAACTGATCCAGAAACTCCTTGAGGTACTTTAATTCCATTATTACTAGAGAAATAACGTTCGGTAGTTTTACCACTTTGCATGGAATCAAGACTACCCATACCACGATATTTTTTTAATCTAATTCCATTCTCATGATAAATTTCTCCGGGAGCTTCATCAGTACCTGCAAACATAGAACCCATCAGAACCACATTTGCTCCTAAAGTTAAAGATTTTGAAATATGTCCACTATTAGCAATACCTCCATCTGCAATAATAGGAACAATAGGAATATTTAGTAGGGTACAATATTGTTTAGAAAATTGTGAGACTTTATAAACTGCAGTAGCTTGAGCTCGTCCAACACCTAATTGATCAGATGTAATACAAATACTACCAATACTCATTCCAACTCGAAGACCATGAACACCTGCATCAATGAGAAATTTAGCTTGACGAGCAGTAACGACATTACCACCAATAATTTGTAAATGAGGATATTTTTCTTTAATGTATTTAATAGTATTAATTTGAAAAATGGAAGCACCTTGAGAAGAATCAATGACAATAACATCAACTCCTGCTTGAACAAGAGCTTCAATACGAACTTCTGGTTGACGAGTAGTAATAGAAGCCCCAACAAGTAAACGACCTTCTGAATCCATGCTAGCGAGAGGATATTGATGAAGAGTCATAATATCTTTGCGACAAATAAGTGAAATTAAATTATGGGAAGAGGGATCAACGATGGGTAAAAATTTAAGATTATGTTCTTTGAGACAAATAATAGCATCATTTAATGTAGAGGGACTATCAAGAGTAATAAATTTTTTAATCATAATATCTTTTAAAAGGGTATTTTGAGATAAATCAGGCCAATCATATTCAACTGTGGATACAATACCAATTAATTTGGAATGTAAAGTACCTGATTCAGTAATGGGAAAGGTACTAAAAGGATGATTAGCTTGTCTTATATCAGCAATGGTATTATTAGGTGAAAAAACAATAGGAAATTGAACAAAACCATTTTTAAAAGTTTTAACGCGTCTAACTTCAGCTTGTTGTTTTTCAATAGTATTATTACAATGAATAATACCAATACCACCTTCTAATGCCATAGCAATGGCTTGTTCAGATTCAGTAACTGTATCCATAGGCGAAGAAACAAAAGGACTTTTTAGACGAATATTTTGTGTTAATTGTCCTGAAAGATCAACATCATTAGTATTAAAAGATACGAAACCAGGAAGTATGGTAATATCATTATAACTATATTCAATAGATGAAGAAAAAATTTGTTCAGCTGAGAAATCAGAAAAAGTAGTCATATATAGTTTATAATTTGATAAAATATATTTATTATATCAAAAAAAATTAATATGAAAAAAATCTATGAAAAAATGATAAATCTATGATTTATGAAACATGATAAATCTATAAAAACGGAAATCTATTAAAAAGGATAAATTTTTGATTAAAAAAAGATATAAATAAAATTGATTGAAATTTAAGGTAAAAGTTAACGTTGAATAATAAATGATTTCGGAGGATAAATTTCAAATCAAAGTTGAAGCATTCAAATTAAAAGGTCATTCATTTGATATTGATAATTTTTTTCGTGTTAAAGCGCCCCACGGTTATCGAGATATTACGACATTAACGTTATGTCTAAAAAAAGTGGGATCTTATTTAATGGCTGGATTTCATGTTGAATTACCAACATGGATAAAAACAGTAACTTTTAAATATTGTATTGATGTAATTACTATTGATGGCACAAATTCATTTAATATTATTAATGGAACTCGAAGTGCGATGTCATATGATAATGGATTATATGGAAATGGACCTGGTCCATTTGCAATGGTAGGAGAATTTAATAATAGTACAGGAGGACATCAAGATTGGGCGAAATTATTTAGTAATTATGTAAGACCTGATGGATTAATTATTTTTTCATATAAAATTACTGCTTATAAAATACAATACGAGAGTGAATCAATAATGATAGCAATGTATCGAAAATTGTATCCAAATGGAGAAGATAGTGAAATTGAAAAATTAGAAAGTGAATTAGCAATTAACGAAGAGGAATTAACTAAAAATAAAACACAAAAAGATGCATTAGAAATTGAATTAAAAAATTTCAATGATGTATTAAATAACCAGAAAATCAAAGCACAAACTTATTTAAGTGATAATGAGAAATTAATGAAAGATAATTTAAATATTCAAAAGGAATTAACTGATATGAAAAATCGTAATACTTTACTTGAAGGTCAATTAAAAACATGTAAGGCTGATACAGCATTTCAAAATTTAAATCCAGAAAAAATCCGACTTGATGGATATGATACAAATGCCAAAAGAGGATTATTGTTGCGATTAATGGAAATTCAAAGTAAAATTTCTCAAGAAATTATTAATGAAGAAATTTGTGGATTATGTAAAAAAGCCGAAAAAAAATGTGCAGTTCAACCATGCGGTCATATGGCTTTTTGTAAGAATTGTTATGATGAACAGATTCAACAATCTGAGCCAGAATTGACAAATAAAGTAAAAGATATCAGTGAAAAGGCAAAATCAGAAGAGAAAACAAAAAAACGTGAATTAAAATGTCCTGTATGTCAAGTGATTGTTGAAAAGGGAATTATAGTAAAAACATAATAATTTAACTTTGGAAAAATTGATCAATTTCAAAAGAAATAGTATTTACCAAAAAATGACGGAAGAAAATCAAATAGGAGGATTAGGTGGTTTGAAATTAGTGCCATCTAATGTGTATGAGAAAACAGAAAAAAAAGAGTTTCAATGTGATATACGATATATTAATTTATTTGGAACGGGATTATATACTACAGTAGAAATGGATCTTGTTCCAAAGATATTTGATAAGTATGGAATTCAATATTTTATTCAATATCAACGTAAAGAAATATCACCAAACTCATCAGGAATAGTTTTTGCCTTAAAAATAGTAATGCCAACAAAATATCAAGCTACAAAAATTCATTATACTATATATATATGTAAACCAACTGATGAAAAAGTAAGTTATTATTATATGAAAGGATGTTGTGAACATAAATATACATTTGATGGAAATATAAGTGGACAGAATGGTACTGGAGGATTTGGATTAGAAGATGCTCCAGTTCAAGTATCATGTGAAGATCTTGAAAACAGATATATGGGTGAAGGAAAATATGATGGTAATGTGAAAATTTGTGTAATCATAGGGGCAATAGATTTAAAATTAAAACCAGATTATATGATATATAAAATATATCAAAAAATATATCCAACAGATTTTGAACAAAGTATTATTTGTTTAACAAATGAAATAAATAATATTATAAAACAAAGAGAACAAAGTGAAATTAACATTAAACAAATTAATGAAAAGAAAGAAATAATAATCAAAGAAAAACAATATCATAATGATAATGAATATGAACCAATAGGTAAAAAGATGAGTATATTATCAGAAGTAAATGGCCGATTAAAATTACGAAAAAGATCATTACAAGAGCGAATATTACAATTAGATGAACAGTTAAGTGAAAATAATATTCATGAATTTTTAAAAAATCTTGAACCAAAGGATTATCCATTAAAATCATTTACTAAATTTGAATTAGAACAATTATTAAATAAAATTCTTCGATTACAGATAAAAATATTTAAACGATTAAATGATGAACAAAATTGTGGTATTTGTATGGAACGTCGTCCAGATTGTATCTTACGACCATGTTCACATGTATTCTGCGGAACTTGTATTGTAGAACAATTATCAACATCAAAATTATGTCCTAAATGTATGGAACCATTTACCGATCGTACAATGTTAACTATTTAAAAAATTAATAATCGTCCATATATACATTTATAGATAATTAATGATTATAAATTAATGAGTACAAAGTAATAATAATTATCAATTATTTAATTCCAAAATTTGTTCATATATATTTTTTAATTTATCTTCCATCTCAACAGCATTTTCGA
>Ga0302280_1000200_pt1 | contig 52752 bp, 76 predicted proteins | sample III_Fen_E1_1_FD_198771 | JGI IMG/M metagenome (GOLD analysis project Ga0302280, IMG submission 198771) | Peat permafrost microbial communities from Stordalen Mire near Abisko, Sweden - III_Fen_E1_1 | ecosystem: Environmental > Terrestrial > Soil > Wetlands > Permafrost | place: Sweden: Abisko... | reverse complement strand
TGAATGCATTTTTCAATGCAGTAGATGGAAGTGGAAATTTAGTAGCTGAACAACCATTTGTTGGCACTCCATTAGTCCCTACAAATACAGCAATTTTAGCTGGTGACACCATAACTACATTAGCAGATAAAACTCAAGGTCAATTTAATGCTGCAACTAACTTCCCAACAGCTAATGCATTAATGCGTTATGATGCCAATGGTAATGTAACAGTAAACACAATTGGTATAGCACATATTGAATATGATTTAACTGTCGAACAAGTTGGTGGAGTAGTGAATATTACTTTACCAAGTAATAGCCCAGGATTTATTACTATATTCCAGAGTGATACAACCAATTATAATGTAACAATTACTTTACCTACTGTAGATTCGTTGCCTCAGGACAATGATGTTAGTTATTCCATATTTAATTTATCAGTATATAGTGACATAATTGTGCAGAATTCAGAAACAGACCAAGAGGGTGCTCCCATAACATACGGCTGGATTGGGGTATATGAAGAATTTCAGAATGATTGGGAAGTATATAAATTCCCAACTGACGCAGTAAATTTAACTATTCAGGGTAATAATTTCAATGGTGCTAATCAATTAGTACAATTAAATGGCACTGCTCAATTGCCATCTATAGACAGCTCATTGACAACTATAGGAGCTTTGAGTTTAACTAATACAGCTCTTGCTAACAATGATGCTGAGGGAGTGGCATTTGGTAAAGTTCAGGGACAAATAAATGCTATTATTGCGGAAGTGATAACGCCAACAGTTAGAACTATAGCTGCTGGCACTACAACTACTATAAGTACCACAGATGTCATTATCCAAATATCTGGAGGTTCTGGGGCAACTACATTAACATTGCCCAGCGGAACGGCAATATCTCAATTTAAAGAATTTCAAATTATTGAGAACAGTGGCAATCCTGTTATTATTAAAAATAATACAGGCACAACTATTAATAATTTATTACCATACTGGCAAGTTACTGAGATATTGCAAACCGCAGGTACTACCGCAGGAGTATGGATTGGGAATAATGTACCAACTCAAAAGGCTACAAGCAATACGATATTCGGAGCTTTAACAATCCAGGCAATAACTTCTAATACCACTCTTACATCTTGGGGAGTATGCGTAGAAGCTAGTACTATTTCAACTTCTATAAATGCTACTTTGCCGCCATCATCTGGAGCTATCCCAGGGATTATAAGAATAATAAAAGTAGATAGCAATGAGAGTCCTATTTTTACTCTTACGCAAGGTGGCAACACTATTAATGGTAACACAACTGGAGGTATTACTCTTAATACAAAAGGGCAATATGTTGATTATCAATGCGATGGCTCTACTGATATAAAAATTATATCAACTAATGTCACAACTGATGCTGAAATATATGTACAAGTATCTGGAAATGATACAACAGCGCAACCGTATAACCAATTTCTGCCATTTGCCACACTCCAAGCTGCTGCTAATTCTGCAACATTAGGGGATACAATCAATGTGGGACCTAACGTTTCTGGCTATACAGATTTAACATTAGACTCTGCAAGTGTACTAACGGTAAATTTTCAGGGTCTAAACTCCCAACTTGGAAGTTTGCAGATTACAGATGAACATGGAGGAGGTGAAGAGATAAGCATCAATAATGCACTAATAAATTCAGGGCTTAGTATTTATAGTTTCAGGGACAGTATTAACACATTAATTTTTAATGGATGCATTACGAATGGCATACTTTACGATATAAGCGGTGGAACTTCAGGATTTCAAACAGGGGGTAATTATACTAATGTCAATGTTATCTCTGATATTAGATATTTTCAGGCTGGATTTGCGTCTCAAACCACAAATATATTCGACACATTTAATAGCTGTATTTTTGGGCTAGACTCTACTATAAACATGGAATTGTACGGCAATAAAATGAATGTGAGATTTTATAACTGTTACCCACTGCCTGATATATTTTGTTCTGAGGGAGCTACTACTAAGCAAATTGTATTAAATAATCACCCAAATATTTTAACTGGTGATTATTTATTAATGCTAAATGATAGTGGAGGTACTATCAATGTACCGCTATTAAATAATTTACTATATGTTGATACTACTAAAATCTGCCCAAATTTTAAAACTACGATAAACTGCGATGCTGGAGCTAGTTGCTCTATACTAAATGCATTTGACGATAGCCAAATAGCAAAATTATATGGCGGACAGTCAGCTGATATTTTAATTGATAATGACTTAAATATACATATTAATGTTACAACGGCTAATATTATACAAAATTATGAAATTATAGCTTTAACTACAGCATTAGCTTTACCACTAGCTTCTTCACCAGTTATATATTTATCTGCAACAGCACCTCAAGTTGTATATCTACCTGATAACTCTACTGCGCCACACCCAGGGCAGATGTATAGTATCTATAATCAAGGTACTGCTGCAATAACAATTGAAGACCCTAACACAACAGGAGCTCCATTCTTATTAGCTAATTTACTACCGAATACAGGAATGCCTATAACTTTTGTAAGAAATACTGCTAATACTGCGTGGGAAGTTAATACACCTACTACCCCTATTATTACTCTGACTGGGACACAGGTATTTACTTTTGGGGGAGGAGATAATGGAGAATTTGCGCTTAACTTAGTAGGCAACACAACTCGTATTAATTTACAAAATACAGTAGGTCAACCTTATACAGGACAATCTCTTAAAATTGTTAATCTCCCAACATCTTCAGGGATTGCTCAAATATTTTTAACATCAACTGGGTCGTTATGGTCAACAATAGCAGTAGGTAGTTCGTTGTCTGTTATTTATAATGGGGCTAGTTTTGTACCAATAGCAACTGCACCTATACCAACATCTGGTAGTTGGACACCTGCTGATGGTAGTGGAGCATCTTTAACTCTAACATTTGACAATAATAGGTATGTAAGTACTGGCTCTACAGTGCAAGTACAAGCAAATATCTTATATCCTACTACGGCCAATACTAACTCTGCTATGATTAGCGGATTTCCTGTCGGTACTACAGGGGGAACTACAGTTGTAATACCGATGGATACGAACGGCACTCTGGAAGTTTATGGGGGATTATCTGGCACAACCCTTAATATATTCAATGCTACTACAGGTGTAGCTGTTACTAATGCGCAATTAAGTGGATTAAAAGTGCTAATTAATAGTGGATATATACCATAATAAGAAGCTGTCAAGTAATTCTTGGCAGTCCATAATTTTTAAAAGGTACACAATGATTTCAATTATATATAATATTCTCGGCGCAACAATGTTCGGATGGTATTCTGCAATTAGGTGGACAATGTTTGCTAATCACACAACGTATTGGTGGGCATATGAACCTATAAATATGATTACTGCGATTGCTTCTATAATTTTTATTGTTCCTACATTATTCAAAATAAAAGTCGTTCATGATTATTTAGATAAAAAACATTTTTGCGCATATATGATTGGTGGCTTATTCTTTTTCTTTTTGGGTATGTTCCTATTTTATCGCAATATATATTACACATGGGAAGATTTTGTAGATTTACCGACAAATTATGCTAAGCAAACGTTTTATATAATCGTAGACTTAATGATGGTGGGTTATACTGGAATATTTATCTATAAATATCTACAATATGTACATAAGAAATTAAAAGGTATTTTAGAAAGTGATTAATATGTCTACTGATTTGCCTTGGTGGGAGATCTTTGTATTTGGTGTTGTTCTTGTGTTTGGTGTTGGTAAGATAATTGGCAAATTCAACGTAATTATCACCGAACTAAAAGAAGTAAAAGATACAGGTGTGGAAACTAAAATTGAAGTTAAAGAAATAAAAGCTACTATCAATGCAGAATTACCTCATATTAAAGACTTTATAAAAGACCATGGAGAAAGAATAAGAGACTTGGAGAAAGTTTATGCCAAAAAAACTGCTTGATTTTATTATAAAACATTCTCATTTGATAATAAGCTTATTAATTGGTTTTATATTAGTAAGTGTGTGGCATAAAGCTATTTTTGAATTAGTTAATTATTTTATATTAGTTACCATGAAAGAGCTAATGACAAATATATTTAATAATGAAAGATTAGTAGAAGCTCTGGCTGTGGGATTAGTACCAGTTATTACAAAAGGAATCTCTAAATTGTGGCAGTGGATTAATAAATAATTAACTTGTAGATTTTATACCCTAAGTTAACCATTTTCTCCATGTGGGGAATATTAATTCGCCTTTATAATATGTGTTAAAATATAATTATACCACATGGCTGACAGCCATGTCATTATATCTGCAAATACTCCATATTTAATTCTGGAAGCGGAAAAACCCGTAACGGAAAATATTATAAATTAATTCAGAAATTACTTAACTAACTATGATATAATCCTGACCGTCACGTAGACCCAACAGTGCCAACTTGCATGGATAGTCCCAAGTTGGTGCGACTATCTCCTATCTCATCTCTTCAATAACATATAAAAAATAAATCATTCCAGCATAATCAGCTACTTAAAATATATAAATATTATTAACTTTACTAACTGTTATAATGTACTAATATTAAATTAGTGCGGATAGGGTCATTCCCGAAAAGTTTAAGTCTCGAAAACGTTCGCACTATTCCAGAGATTATATCAATTCTTATCGAGACAAGGATATATTAAAAAGACACATATATCATGAATCAAATCACAGACAATGCAGTTAATACATTAAAACACCACGGTCATCATAATAATGAAGAACATTGCGCAACAACAGGTCAAGTTGAGCGTTTAGCTATTGAGGGTTATAACACAACTAATGGAACTAGCGCTCGCACTCAAGATAGCGTTTATTCAACCAGTAAAGATGGCGCAGACCAAGCTAGATATTTTGCAGGTGAATCATTAAATGGGAACCGAGCTAATTTTGCAGCTACTAAAAATGCTGAAAAAGAAATATTGGTACAAGCATCTGACGATACAATGCGCATTATTAATTCTGGTGCAGACCATTATGCTGATACTGTATCTACAGTTACATCTGGTACTGCTAGTGTAATTGGTGCAACATCTGATGGGTTTACTCGTGCTGCTACATCTGGGGCTTATCAAACATCACAAATTGTTGATAAAGTAACTGGTAGCTCTTATGAAAGTGCATTACGTGATGCAACAAACACTAGTAATATTTTATTAAGCCAAACTCTTGGTTATAAAGACGGCGTGATTAATGCAAATCTTAATGCTGCTGCAATTGGTGTACAAGCTGAGAAAATCGGAGCTGCTGGTACATTACAAGCTTCTATGATTGGCAATGATACTCAATCTAAAATGGCATCTGGATTTTGTGCTGTAGAAAAAGAAATATTAGTTAGCAACATTGCGCTTAAAGATAAATTAGCTGCACTAGAAGGTAAAGGCGATAACAATTTCTACCAAATACAAATCAAATCTGTTGAGAATGCAAAAGATGCGCAACATGATAGAGATGTTATCCATTTAGAATCTCAACGTCAAGCTGATGCTAATACTGCTAAGATTTTAGCTGATGCTGCTGCATGTTGTTGCAAAACTGAAAAGCTAATTATGGCTGAGGGTGATGCTACTAGAGAATTAATCCGCTCTATGAAAATTGACACTTTAGCTAGAGAATTATCTGATACTAAAGACAAATTGAACTTTGCTAATTTGCGTGCTAGTTTACTTCCTGCACAAACTCCCGCGGTTGTTGTTGCATAAAGTAATTATTGCACTTCTTTCTTTTATAATTATTTTACTGTTAATTATCCTTAGTCAAGTTTAACGTTTCAAATCTGACTAAGGATTTTTATGATTATCTTTCTATGTGAAATATCGTACCATAAAAATTATTATTACAAACTACTGGTTGCACCAATATAACTTCTTGCTCTGAACCATCCAGATTGGTTTTTTTACAATAAGACATAATGTTACCGTTATCATCCTGACCTAAATATACAGGACGTTCAAACTTAGTACTCGTCATATAACTCATATGCCGCCATAATTCATCAGGGTATTCTACATAGTCATTATTAGTTGTTTTAAGTTCTTTATTAAGATCTATTCTTGTAAGGTCTCTTTTCAAATATTTGTATGTTTTCATATTTACATACTTCTTTCAAACATTGCACATTCTAATTTTCTACGAAAATCTAACAATCCATCATTTCTAATAGACTTCATGCCAATTATAATATTTGGCATATCACCATTGATTATTGCTTTCTTAGTATTAACGTACCTATCAAATCTACTTCCTACACCTGTGTTATATAAGAATGAATACAACGCTATAAGTTGATTAGCATTAGGTTGCCACTTTAGATTATCTTGCATCCATTGTTGGAGATGTTTTAAGTAATGATTAGCATATTGTATAGCCTGTAATTTGGTAATTGGTGGTGTATTCATTGTTACCTTATCACCATTTGGCAAGAATGTAGTACCTAATCCAATTGTAGGGACTCTGTTACTATCGAGATAAGGAGATAAGCGCAACCCTTCATGAGCCAATAAAAATATAAATCCTTCTTGATTTATAAATGGTATGTTAATCTTCATTTGTTAATTCCTTAAAAATATCAACACTCTTATACCATTGGTATTATTGACTCAACAACATAAAAGTGTTAATTGTTAAAATTGTGTTTGATAGATGTTAAAAGTCAAAACCTATGCTTATTTTAGCAACTGGTATAACGCTACTCATATTTGTTACATTGTTATAATTAGACTGTGCTAATTGTCCATCATTTATCATGTCTGTAACTATATGTTGTGTTTTTTGGGATTTTACTTGCATCACTCCTAAGTCAGTATTAAGATACCAACCTTTATAAATATCAGCTTTATAACTCAGCCCAAGGTATGGTGAGAATGTATCAATATTCATAGTTACTGTATTAGATATCTGCACTTGTTGGGCATTATTCACTACCAACGGTTGATTCTCATTTGCGTTGCCATTTAAATAATATAATCCTCCATTAACTGATAAACCTCTCCACAATTTATAATCAAGCAATAGTCCAAAAGAATTTATATCAGCGTTAGTATTTGATAAATCAAATTGTAATTTATTAGCATTAAGTTTAATACTAAAATCAGATTGTTGGATTGGTAAAGTAACACCAATTCCATAACCTGCAACCCCAACACCTGTTTCAATTCCAAAAGCATGACACAGTGTAACAGTTCCAATTAATGTACTTAATAGTAGTTTTTTCATGAATTAATCCTTTAAAAATTATTTATTTTGATAGTTACTGCACCATTAAGCACAGGATAACCATATTTAATATGTAGTTCTTTTATTTGTTTATCGTCAACATACGCAATACCAATCAAGCTATCAAGTATACATTTATTTCCATTGTCTATATCTATTAGTCTCTTACTAGCAACTCCTTTTTTAGTTAATGCTGGATGTATAGTTATTTCCATTGCTAATAAAGCATCGACAGGTTTGTTAATAAATCCATAATTTTTTATAACAGTGTCTTTATATTTCCTTCCTGCTGGACTCAAGTATACAATTCCACGATTAGTCTTGCGCCAATAAGTATTAGCGCTTATTGGATAAGGCAACTTAAACTCCATTTCCTTACCTTTCTTCTAACCATTTATTATATTTTTCTAAATAAACATCTTTAATTTCATTACCTTTTTTTCTGATAATGCCTTTTTTAAGCCATCCGTGGATATAAATAAGCTTATAAAGCTTTTTGATATTCATGTCAGCATGTTTTAAAAACTCATCTCGTGGCATCCATGTTTCTACGCTAGTCTTAGTCATTGCTTCCTCTCTACTTCTATAATCGTTTTTACAATAGCTATCAATTCCGTCTTACAATGATTGCATTGGATTGGTATATGTAACTCTTTATAATTGTAAATAGGTGTTCCATATAGCTTTCCTTTTATTATTTGATTACACTGTAGGCATGTAACTTCATCTTTCAATTGTTCATCCATCATCATTTACCCTTTAATACAAATAATTTGTTTTAATGTATGTAATATTTTTACTAAATCTTTTTGGTTGTCCATAACTTCATCAATATTTTTATATGCTCCAGGAATCTCATCAATTATATCTGCATCTTTTCTGCATTCCACATTAGATGTTTGCTTAATTAAATCATCAATAGTAAATATTGATTTTGCTTTATTCCTAGACATTCTTCTACCTGCTCCATGAGAACAGGAGCAAAAAGACTCAATATTACCCAATCCCTCAACGATATAGCTTTTATCACCCATGCTACCAGGGATAATACCTAATTGACCTAATTTTGCAGATACAGCACCCTTTCTTGTAACTAAAACATTCTTATTAAAATGATTTTCCATTGTAGTATAATTGTGGTGACAGCTAATTTTTAAACAAGTGTCAAATCTTGATATATCTTTATCTCCATACGCATAATAAGCTATTTCTGCTAAAATATTTTTTAGCATATGTTCTCTATTTTCATAAGCATATTTTTGAGCCCAATTTATATCATGTATATAATTATCAAATTCTAAAGTATTCTGGACAAGATAAGATAAATCTGGGTCTGGTAAATCTATAAAATAAGATTTCATTAAACCCTTAGCTTTATTTATATGAACTTCTGCAATCATTTTACCTATATTTCTACTACCAGTATGTAAGACTATCCAAGCATCTGCATTTTCATCAAAACAAATTTCAATAAAATGATTTCCTCCTCCTAAAGTTCCTAATTGCAAACCAGCATTAGTTAATAATTTACCCCTATCTTTGTCAAAGCATGTTAAATCATCTCCCAGAATATCAGTTAAAATAGAACCTCTATTAGTGTCTATCATACTATGTTTATTAAATCCAACAGGTACAGCCCTTTCGATAGAATGCCTTATTAATAAAAGTTTATCCATAATAACATCAACCTTAAAAGGTAATTTTAATGCAGTCATTCCACACCCTAAATCAACCCCAACTGTAGCAGGGCATACAGCTCCCTTGGTAGCTATCACTGTACCTATTGTTGACCCTTTTCCCGCATGTACATCTGGCATTACAGCAATATGTTTGTATATAAATGGCAAATTGCTTAAATTTAACAACTGTTCTTCTGCTTCTTTTTCTATATCATTAGTCCATATTTTTACTAGATTCTTACCAGAATTTATATATTTCATTATTTACCCTCCATATTTTGTTTAAATTTAATTAATATATCTTGTAGACCTTTATACCTATTTGCACAATCTTTATAAACTACAGCATCTGCAAACAACACCTTCACAACCTCACGTTGAGAACCATTGTTTAAAGTAGGCAAATCTTCGCATGGCTGCATAAAATATGATGGTATGGTGGGTAAGTGTGGTTTATCTACATATTGCACTGTAGAGCATCCCTGCAACAATCTCATCGTTGACAGCAACGCTATGATAAGTATATTGTCAATTAGTTTCTGCATTAAGAACTCCTCAATAAGTAATCCATTTCTTTTTGGACAACATTAAATTCTGAAATAACACATTCCCAACGCTTGAGGGTTATTTCAGATATTTCCACTTCTTCTCCATTTGGGTCAAAGTAGTAACACGGATATAATTCGTCGCACTCAATTCTTACTTTTATTAGCTTTTTTTGCATGATTATTTCCCCCTTTTATTAATATCAGTAACAACATTACTTTCAAAATCACATTTGGTATTGATCGGTACTAATTGCACAACAGTTTCAGTATTAGTAATTAAACTGTTATACATTAATTTATTAGCACCCATTACTACACTAGCAATATTATTGCTATCTGTATCATTGTTTTGAGTAATTACCTGATTTTTAGCCATCTGTTTACCAGCTAATACTTCTTGTCTAACCCTTTCATCATGCACACCTGACTCATAAGACATAACTACAATCAAGCATAAAGACCCAATTCCAGCAATTGCACCTAAGATTAGATTATTCATTTTCTAAGTATCCCTTTACATAATCTTCACAATGTTTGACACATACTTCTTTTGCTTGTTCTAAAGTATTACATGTACCAAAATAAAAGGTATCGCGATAACAATCATATCTTTCTTTATAAATCTCATTGGCATTTCTAATGGGTGTCATTATAAAGTTTTGTATAATATACATCCTTTGATTTATTTTAGCAATAGATCTACAGCTTCCATGCATAAAGCTCGCATCTGTCCATTCAAGTTGTTTAATTTTCATTCTTTACATCCAAAATACATTTATAAAAGAAAATGCTATTGATTTTATTACAATATTTACACTTCCTTTTATAAATTCGTTTAATAATCTTTTATCATTTTGTACATACAAAATCCAAACCCTATACTTACACCTATGCTTAATGCAAAAATAGGTAAGTAAATAATTATTAAAAATCCATATAGTATTAAATTGTCCATTATAATCCCTTTTAAAAAGGTATATCATCACTCTGCAAGCTACTACCAGCAGCAGGCATACTCATTGGCTCATATGCTGACTCATTCTGTGACTTTGCGTCACTCTTAGAACTTAATAACTCAATTGTATTAGCCCAGACACCTTGTGTAGCGTAAGGTTCCCCACCATCTTTTGGCTTAACAACCCTAGTTGACGGCTTACCTCTTATTAGCATTTTAGTTCCTTTTTGAACATAAGGCATTATCTTATTGTCAGCATTGACAGTAACATCTAGCCACTCAGTTTTATCTTTACCAATGTTTACTCCTAAACTAAATGTATAAAATGATTTTCCCTCTTTAGTGTTTCTTAATTCTGGGTCACGTCCAACGTACCCAATTGTTGTAATTTCATGTAGCATAATTTACTCCTTAGTTATTAATTGTTTAAGTTTATTTATTTGAATTAAATTAATTATATTTTTTTGAGTTAATTTAACTATTTCATTTTTTATAAAAGAACAATATTCATCATCACAAAAAGGACACAAATTTACTGATAGAAATGGTTGCTCGTTATACTCTGAATTTTCTAAGCAAATCGTGATTTCAAAATATTTATTTTTATATACGTAGTAACATTCTTCCTTTTTAAATTTAAACCCCTGTTCCAACAGCCACTCTTTTGTAACATCAGTCATTTAGCAACTCCCAATCCACGCTTTCGCTGTAATAACCATTTGATATACCATACCAACGTAAATCAATATACCCTTTTATTGTGGCAAATTTATAATAAGTATACGTATATCTGTTGCCATCGTTATATTCTCCACAATTATCTGAAGATTCAGATATAATTAACGGAGAATTTAATAAATCTATAAAGTCTCCCACTACATCTTCTAATTCTACAGATTCGCAACAATCTTGGTCATGATACATTTTATATTTTATTCCTGTAGATAAGGTAAAAATAACCTGCTCACTACCCTTCTTCATACCCTCAATATTTACAATTATATCTCCAACTTTTATTGGTAATTCGTTAATCATTATTTACTCCTTTATAATTTAATTAATTCCTCAATATATTTACTAAACTCATTATTTGGTATGTCAAGAATTAATTTTTTAATGCGGTTCATTACCCCTGAATCTGGGTGATAATATGCATTTGATAATTCTATCTTTGCTTTTTCAATATCAATTGTTGCGTACCCAAATATAGACATATCTAACTTATATTGTAATATGTTTGTTAGCATTTTCTTCCTTCTATGGTTCTTTAAATTTATTTGTTATTTTTGCACATTAAACTAATTAAATGTGATTCTCTTATTAATTCATAGTAACTAAATAAAGCATCTCCACTTATCAATGTATCACCAGTTGTACTCTGCACTTTATATAAAAAATCTTTTGAAATTTTTAAATTTGTCTCAATAATTTGAGATTTTGGAATCCAATAGTACACAATATTTAAATTGTTTTTTTTAATTAATTTAAAACAAACCGCTTCATCTGTAGCTTGAACTATAGAATTTAGCGTTATTTTCATTAGCATATTAAGCTCCTACAACTTTAATAATATATTGTTTAATCGTGCTGTATCCATTATCTGTTCTTTAATTTGGTATAGATACCCAATATACTCATCTAACACATGACATATATCTTGTTCCATGCCATAATATCTGTACATCTTGAGTTCTTGATATTTGTTAATCAGGATTGATTTTGTTAACTCCTCAATCTTAATCTCAAATATATTATACTCAAATATAGATAATCCAGTCATCCAAAGATATAGTTTCCACTGCATAGATTCTGCGTATTTTTCTAGTTTAATCTGTCTAGTAGTTTTAATATCATGCACAACCATACCATCTATACAATCCACTTTACCAAACATATTATATTGTTTATATTCTTTAGATATTTTCATCTCACGCATAGGAGGTAACGCAACCCGACAATCTAAATATGGACTGGTTTGTACAGTCCAACCATCTTTAACAAATACATTTGGCACAGTACCGTAGTTAGCATGTTCTATATAACTATGTACTACATTACCCGCTTCCATATTGATGGCAAAGCGAGTATCTAATTTCAAAAGATTATTGATAAAGTCTTGGGTTGTATTATCCTCCGTGTCTCTATGATAAATATAACTATCTATACGTGATGGGGTTATATATCTATTAATCCAGTGATAAGCACTCATGATTAAAATATCTCATCAGTAGGTAATGTAGGAGGTTTTACGGGTTCAATTACTTTAGCTACATAACAACCTTTCTCTTTATCAGCAATAAACCCTAAGTTAATAGCATGATTATGCAATAAACCCTTTAACTCACGAATATTTGGATTAGAAGCATCAAGTTTTAAGCTTTCAACTAATGAGTTTATATCCTCAAGTTTTGAAGTATTGTTTAACTGCTCTTTAAATACTGATATTTGATTAAGCAACTCTGTTTGTTCTGCACTTAACGCATTCATATATCCGAGTGTTTTAGCAACTTCATCACCCATAAATGTATCACCTGTTGAAATATAAGGCACAACTATTGGTTTAATTCCAGCACAATTTTTACCTAAACTATGCTCTGTTGGGTCAAAAGTAATAACTCTGTTACCATCTTTAAACTCCATGTACCCCATTAAGTCACTAATCTTAAAAATCTCATCTTTAGAACTACCAACTGCATCAATTCTAACTATAGTATTATCATTCTTTGTACTTTCCTTGGCATGTCCGATTAAAATAATATTCTTTTTATAAGACTTTATTTTACCCATCCAAGCTTTGAATGCTGCATTTAAAGCCCCATACCCCTGCAATGTTAACTCCCCAGTGCCACGACCTAGCTTTGCATTACCTTTGATTAAATACAACGCTAAAACCTCTAATAAACGACCTACAGTATCTATTACTATTGTGTCATATGCTTGTAAGTCACTTTCCATTAAGTTCTCTATTTGTTGCCAATTTTCTATTGATAAACAATCTGCTCTTAGTAAACTACGTTGCATACCCTTATCAAAATCAAATAGAATTGGATTTTTAGATGTTAGAGCATATGATGTTTTACCAATTCCTGGTTGTCCATACAAAGTAACAATCATGTTCTCAGTTTTAATAACTTCGTTTTTCTTAATTATTGTAATAGCCATTTCTTACTCCTTTATTGTGTTATAAATTGCATGCGGTAGTTTGCTGTCTAAACCATTAGTAATGCGTTTAATCTCATCTAAGTTTAAACCTTTAATTTGTAAAATATATTTAGGGGTGTCGTTAATATCGGTAGTTACTTTTATTTCTACTTTATTGATAACTGCAACTTTTGGCTCTTCTTTTTCTTGAGTCTTATTATAAAAATCTATAACTGCAACATCAGAGTATCCCACAAATTTATCATATGTAAAATTTAATCCATAATCTAAATTAAGTTTATTAACTAACTCACAACGTTGAGCAACGTGTTTGGCATGTTCTGCTTTTTCACGTTCAATACGTTCTTTTTCTTGATTAACTTTTAACTCTTCAAGTTCTTGTGCTTGTGATAGTAATATAGCTTGTTGTTCTAATGAATCTATAATATCCTTATTCTTGGCTGTTTTGTTTAAATATTGATCATGTATCTGCATTTGAGAAGCATATTTTGGTAATAACTTATGTTCTATGACTATCTCTTTTATAAATTCTACAATCTGTAAACGCATATTATCCTTGCGTTTATCTTCAAATCCCTGCAATTGATTTTTCAATTTATCAACAACATCAGTAATCATGCCAGTAGCTAATTTAATCTTATCTTCAAACACAGTTAATGGCTTAGTATAATCTCTTTTAATATCCTTTCGTTTATCATCGAGTTTTTTAAATAGTTTATTAAGATTAGCAACCTCTTTTGTAATATCTGTTACAATATCTTCAGTAACCACTAAATCTTTATATTTACCCACGGTTTGTGTAGTTAATCTAATTAATTCAGCATTATCAAAATCAATCAATGCCTGTTGATAATTGACTACTATATCTAAGTTCTCTATTGTTTGTAGTTCCATACCTCCTCACTCCTTAAAATTATTTGCACGTTCCATTTGTTTTTTATAAGAATAAAATCCAAAGTAGACCTCACCATCTACTTCAAATCTTGAATCATAATCTAGAAAATAATCTGGGAAAAATGACACAGCGTACCCCTCCCAATTATCTACCCCTCCACATTCTAATAAATTTAATTTGTGGCAATCCAACAACATTTGGTTATACTTTTTCACATCAACCTCAATAGTCGCTTTACCTGTGCTAGTCATATTTATAAAGTCCATTATTTACCCTCCAAAATCTCGACTAATTTATCTAATTGCAAATTAGTTTGCATTTCTTTAGCAGCAGCATCAGCAGCATAAGCAGCAGCATAAGCAGCAGCATCAGCAGCATCAGCAGCATTGGTTAACTCTTCAAAAGTTGCAATCCCATCAATATATAATTTGAGGGTGTCAATCGCTTTTAAACTTCTCTCATAATTGCATAATATGTTACTAATGTCATTCACAATCTCCACAAATTTGTTCATCACGACCAACATAAATGTCCCACTCGAACTCAGCAGTACCACAACGTTGACATCTGCCATCGTTTCGACAATTCCACTTGTCCATTTTATTATCAATATAATCATCGTACAACATAATTTATTCCTTTCAAACGGTTACATTTTGTCACCAGTTGCCTACAAAACATAGGCAACTTATACAATATTTCTTACTCAAGAACATGCTAATCAGTTGCTAATAAATCAGTTTGTGAGGCTATCCACGGCACTTTATTACCACATGCTGTTTTCATATAAATATACGGTAATGACATTTTAGAATTTTCATCAGGAGTTTGCAATTCTAAATACATATTTTTACCATTCCAACCTTTGCGGTATATCCTATATCCTTTTTTAATAAGTTTCAATGCTTTACTAAAAGTAAATTCAATCGCATCTTCCATAGCAATTTCTCCATCATTTTTTTCACTTTTTTTATTCACCACGCTGTTATCCACCACGCTGTTATCCACCACGCTGTTATTCACCACGCTGTTATCCACCACGCTGTTATTCACGATGCTGTTATCCACGATGCTGTTATTCAGCACGCTGTTATCCGTAACTTTTCCTTTAAACTCATTTTGTAAGCAATTTTCGTCGCTAACATATCCCCCAAGCTCACCAATTGTCACATCACCAAAAGATACTAAAGCTTTAATTCTGAATAAAGTTTTACCAAGACAAATTTTTGTATCTGTTTTTATTAATTCGTATTTTTTAATCATTATAGCTTCCTTACAATTAAATTTATTGTCAATAACCACTTTTTAATGCAATCCAAAGAACATCAAACACAACGACTATAGACTCATACTATAGCGCACGTTGTATATCTAGATAGTTAAACTGCATATTATTAATTGGTTTTAAATTGTTAAAGAACTATTTTTGGTCTTTTTCTCAAGCCATGCCGTATTATAACCTGTTGGATAACTCAAGGGGTAACTATTTTTGCATGTGTGAGGTAAATAACTGTAATGCATAGTAACTATTTTATTTAAACATGGGTAATTCAAGGGGTAATTGAAATATATTTTACACTCCAACCCCAATGTGATATACTACATCCTTAAATAATACAAAGGACGCACATGTCAAAGCAAAAAGCACAGCAAAAATGGTCTAAAACTTACAATGATAAGCACGGAATGGGAACCATGAAAATAAAAAAAGAGTCTATTAAGCAATTTTCTGACTTAAAGTTGTTTTTGGGTCTTAATAATCAAACAGAAGTGGCTGAATATTTAATAAAATTTCATAAGGAGAATAGTAATGAATAATTACATAACTGGCAAACCTTATCCTACAGATGATGAGGTATTACAGATAGAAACTGAAGAATACCCTAGACCACAATTGTTAATGGATGTGAAGTATATAAATTATGAGAACTGCAAGCAATATCTACAATCATTAAACTTACCTAGCGAAGATTATGAAACACGGATTAAAATAATTGCAAAAGCATTAGATATTTTGTAGTACAATAACGGAATGTGCGATAAGAGGTTTGGTATCCGGTTATAAGCATTACATATAATAAACAGAGCCTGTAATAGGCTTAGGATGACAAAGCTATGCGTTTATTCATAGTATTACCAATTTATAGTCGTTCTGAGTTTATTACAGGCTTTTTCTTTTTAAGGATATGAAAATGAATATAAAAGAATTGCTTAATATAGAAGATATATTAAATAATGCAATTACATTTGAAAGAAAAGCATGTGTATATTTTTTAATTAATAATGATAAAGTAGTTTATGTTGGTAAAACCCATGATATTAATAATAGATTATGTTCTCACTTAAAAGATAAAATATTTAATAAATATTATTATTTTGAATGTAAAGAGGAATCATTAAATTTATTAGAAGGCTTATATATCATGAAATATAATCCCATATATAATAAAGCCAATAATATGACTTTTAAAAGTCTCTCAACAATTCAAAGTTTTATTAAAAATATAGAAATAGATAATAAAAAATTATCAAATAAATATTTTAATAAACCTTTTTTAAAAAAGATAATTAAAGAATTAGATTTAAAAATATATTCATATAATTTAAAAAGTTATATTTTAGATGAAGACGTAGAAAAAATAAAAAATAAAAAATTTTCACTTCATATGATAGAAAAAATAAAAAAAAGTGAAGAAAGGTGTAAATTATGAAATATACAATTGAGGGGTTTAGCCAAGTAAAATTATTAGAATATGGATTAAATTATAAACATGTTTTATTACTTAAGTACATTCAAACGTGTTGTTCAGTATCTAAAATGCATAGAAAAATTTTTAACGATATGTCATATACGTGGGTTAAATACGATGGATTTTTAAACGAATACCCATTTTTAGATATACCAAATTCTAAGCAAGTTGGAGTATATGTAAAACAATTGCAAGTGAAGGGATTAATAAAATTAGAGCCAGATAGAACACCTCTTGGGGTTTTTACATACATTATGCTTACCGACAAATTTTTATCTCTTAGCAGTTCTAACGTAAATAATTATATACCCTCTGCCGAAAATGATGTTTTGCACGACGATTCAATCGTAGTGGCTGGAGAAAAAATCGTAGTGGATAGTAAGAAAAATCGTAGTGGAAATGAGGTAAAATCGGAGACATATATAAATAATAATCCTATTACTATTATCCAACCTAATATTATCCCTTCTACTATTAATCAAGATAATATTTTTAATGAACAAGATTTTACTAATGATGAAATAACCCAAATTAATAAATTTTTAAAGTATAAAAAAGAAAGAAAACAATCTTATACTAAAACTGGATTAGAAGGATTGCATGAACAATTGCTTGAATTTAAATTGAAGGGTTATTCAATTATTGAAATAATTAAAACATCAATAAGTAGAAATTATTTGGGATTGTTTGAACCCAAAAAGCAATTTAATAATAACACATCTAAAACAATACAACAGACTTTAAAAGATTGTAACGCAAATTTTGTAGGAGGAGATTTTTAAAATGGAGAATTTACCAAATTTAAAACCATCAAATAATTTTATAACTAACTGTGAAATACACGGAGAAAATGTAGAATCACTTCTTAATGGTAGTTGCAGACAATGTAGACAGTTAGAAAAAGACAAAGAAAAAGCTGACAAAATAACAAAAATAAAAAACGAGATATTATCAGCATCTACAATACCTAAGCGTTATAACAATTCTACTTTTGATAATTATAAAATAACTGATTTTAAGCAAACTGAAATAATTAAACTATTAAAAACCTACTCGGGGAAAACTAATTTATTATTGCTTGGCACAACTGGTACAGGTAAAACGCATTTAGCTTGTGCAATGATTAAAAACTATATTTTAAATATGAGTTTTGATGATGATTATATTGAGAATTTTAATTTTAAGCACAGAGTTACTAGCCCCTGCTCTTATGTTAAATATTATGAAATTGCTCAAATAAAAGTGGAAGAAAAAAATAAATATATTGAACTTTTGAACTCTGAAATTTTAGTAATTGATGAAATCGGGACCAACACGACAGAATTTAAGCAAGGATTATTGTTTGAAATTATTGACTATCGTTACGATAATATGCTTCACACTGTGTTAATCAGTAACTTAGGAACTGATGCGTTTAGGTCGCTTATCTCAGCACCACTTTACAGCAGAGTAAAAGAAAATTATGCTATAGAAAGTTGCACGTGGAATGATTATCGAATTACTAAGAAATTTAACAAATAATTAACCATTTTTCCCACACGGCGAAAATGGTAGCATAATCTTAACATATGCATTAGTATGTGTTAAGATTTTAGAGTTTTGTTAACATAAGAATGGTAAAGGCGACTTATTCTCAGTGAGTGTTTTCGCTCCGTAAACGTCGCTTTTTGACTATAAAAACCTCATAGTTGCAGTGATAAAACATTGCGATTATTGAGTTTATAAATTAATTACAAAATAATTGCAAATAAAGTTGACACTCCAACCCCAAGTATTGTATAATATCGTCAGTGGTTAGGAAGTTTGCTGAATCCTTCTTCTTAACTGCTGACAGCGCACACAAATATTGTTAGGTTTGTTTGGGTGTGTTAGATTTTTTTTAAGTGTTAATGTTCTATTAAATATAAGCACTGTACGGCACTGACGGAAGTGTATTTATTATCCTCTTCCGTCCCCCAGAGCTTTTAAAGAAGCTAGGACAATAGACCTCCTAACTTCTTTAAGAGTTTTGCGAATTATAATAATATTATAAATAACTATGGTAGGTTAATGGGATAACTAGTGTAAAACTCTTTTAAGTTACATTTTGGCACAGCTCGGGACTTTCTTAAGCACAGCACATTAAGCACTTACGTTATGCTAAGTTAGTACAGCACATTAACCCACTGTGAACCCCACTTCTAGTGGGTTTTATTTTTATTATGGATGATCTCGAAGGTTCGAATCCTTCTCTCTCCACCAACTTAATAATATTTCGGTAGTTTATACGGGATATTGTGCCACATGTAGTAAACCCGTGCAATACTGTATAGTTTTAGAGTAAATTTAGTAAAAATATTTAGTAACTCAAGTACTACTACAGTGAAAAAAAGCTAAATTGAAATAAAAACGTGTAAATTACCGAAATATTATTAACAATTAGAAAGGTATTAAAATGATTACTAAAGAAATGTTAGCATTTGCGGAATTTATGGAGTTTCTAGAGGAGTTTTCAACAGAGTGCCCATGTGCAGACTGCTCACCAAAAAAAGAAAATATTAAAAAAGAAAAAGCAAAGCCAAAAGAAACTAAAAAATATTATACATTATTTGAGATTGCAGAAATATCTAAAAATTCCCCACATGGTGAAAAGGCTATAACTTTTAAAAGAAAGAATTCTAAAGAGCCATTAATATTTGCGTGTGGTGAACATACTCTATGTTATAAAGAATTAGGTGGTATAGTTCCGTGCATATTGACACCTCATGACATATTAGCTGTAGATTGGGAGATTGTCGTTTAATGATTGAGATTAAAGAATATACATTAATTGACGCAGACCGACACGATAATGATTACATTTTTATTGTTTTAAGCATTTACGCCTCCTTTTTCTTTATAAGATGTAATTAATTTGTGGAAAAATGCTTTATAAGATAGATCACCTCTTAAAAAGTCTGCATCTTCTTTATCTGTGCAATATATATCAACTTTTGTAACAATTCCTTTGAGTTTTTGTTGATATTTAGTGCAGTTTTTTTTATTTTGGAGTTTAAGTTTCTCTAATTTAGCCATTGCATTGTCTAGCAAGTTTACTGTTTCTTGTAATTTTTCTGTATCATTCATTTAGTTTAATCCTAAAAATTATTGTTGTACGCATGTAAATTTAAGAACTTTAACAGTTAACTCTGTTAATTTATGTGCTTCATTACCTGCATTTATGCATGATTGTTCAGTTTTAAACTTAGGTATATTTGTAAGTGCGACACTATCATCGCTGGATAAGATAGATGCATGTATAAATATTATTAGAGTCCACATAGTTTAATCCTTTAATTATAATTTATTGTAAATACATCGCTGTGTACTTTAGTTATTAGCATTTCAATTCTTAGTTGGTTAATAGCATTTACTTTAAAATCAAACCCAAATTTAATTATTTTACGGTGCGTGTCAATTTGATACTGTGTAACATCAATAGCAATCGGGATTGATTTTAGATATTTACTAAGTTGTTTATTTGAGCGATAGTTTTTTATTAAGTTTAGCATATTAGTTTCTTTCTTTAAATATTATAATTTGTATATAGTATTGTGTCTATAGTTTGACGTTTAAGTCCACCGCTTTTAAGTGCTAATGCGATTAGGTCAGCTCTAGCATTTTTATTATAAGCTTTTAGTATTGCGTCTGTGCAACGTATGTAAGTAACGCTAAATTGTTTTTTATCGTTAATTTTATTTAATCGTCTACAATCTTTCAGAGCTGCAACACTACTTTTATAGAAAGGTAGTTTTAAGCTTTTATCTTGTTTACAGACTATTGTATACTTATTTGACATTTTGTTTACTTTCAAAATCATTTAATAATTGATTCATAAATTGGTCACGTGTTAAATCACCTCTAAGGCTTTCAAATCTTACAGTAGTTGATTTTCTCATTGCTAAGCATGTATTAGTATCACCTTGCAACATTTTATTATTTTTACGATTAGTTAACGGCTGATATTGAGCTTTCTTATCAGCAACTAGTATATGATATTTAATGTTGTCTTCATTAAAAGTATGCATTTGTAGTAATGCTGTTTTTAAGTTCATAAATTGTACCTTTTTAAAAAATAGTTATAAGTAATTACAGTATGTTAAAAATTAGCACTTGACAAGCCGTGTTTATTAGAGTTACATTACTATATTAGCGTAGCTATAGATGCCTAACTAAAGTTATGCAACAATAGACGCATCTGCAATTGCTCATTTGTACTTACCCCCTAAAAAAATATTTTACGGCCTCCACGGCCAGAGCTTCAGCTCGGCACGAGTGGCAGGGGTTTGGGGACAGAGTCCACCAACACTCAAACTGTTTGGTGTTGGATTTATCAATAGTTGCTTAAGCATAGTTGTATTTATATCTATATATTGACTTAATTAAATCCAGTCAAAACAGTTAAACGTCTCTATTAATTCCTCTTGAAATTCATATAATTGTGCTGGATTCATGTTATCAATAGCTATTTTACTGTCTCCTATTTCTCGTAATGTGCGACATCTCATTTGATTAGCTTCATAAGATTTTGCACGCTCTATTATAGCCACAATTCTTGGTAACATTGCTATTGATCCGTTATCTAATTGACTTTGTATGCTCATTTTATTATCCTTTTTAAATTGTTTCGTTTCTTTATCTAAGTAATGTATTATAACATGTGTAGTATTACACGTGTAGTTATTTAACATAATATTAATAGATATGTTGTAAGTTACTGATTATATTGATAACTATTTTTGAGATATTTTGGCAATATCGTATATTTTGTATTATATTGCATATATATAAAAAAACTAAGATAGCGCAGCTTGTACTATCTCTCAAAATGAGATATATATTGTTTCACATGAAACGTTTATAACTATGTTATAATCAGCATAGTTATAATGGGGAGTATATAATTATGATTAGATTTGGTTTGTTATTAGTGAATTTGATAATGTTAGCATTTGCAATATGGATTGTTGCAGTTGTAGCACATCGTGACAGTATTTTAATTAGTATAGCATCATTAGCTTATTTTATAAGTATAATCACTATATCTATAGAGTGTATGATTGATAGAGTTTAACAAATGATAATTAATAAAATTCAAGAAAATCCTCAAAAAAAACAAGCATTAATACTAATTAATGTGCTATAATAATTACCTAAAGCCTTATATTTATTGCTTGGTTGGCTTATACTGCTGATTAGTATTGGCGTACTGGTCAGCAACATGTTATGTGTACAGATAAAATCAAAGACTGATGTTAATTCGTTAGTCTTTTTTTATACCTGCCGCATATTTCACATAGCACACTTTAGGGTGATTTGTCAAGTTTATTTTAAACTATTTTTTAGCTTGATTTTCACACTTGGGACTAGTGGATTGCGCCTCTTGGTGGAAACTATGGTGTGAAGCTAACATAGAAAATCAGTAAATGTCAAACTTGGGGTTGTAGTTAAATTAGTTAAGTTACTGATTTACAATGATATTGCGTATACACTACTGCCGCAATGCTTTTGGCGTTACCACTGGGGTTAATAATGGCAACATTATTGACCTAAACGCCAATATTTATACTCATATGTCATATTGATGTATAATCAGCTATTATTTCATTCACTATTACTCTTATAATAGTGAATTAACCTTGGGGTTTGAATAACGCGGAACTCTTACTCTAACAACAAATACTATGCTAGAGTTGACACAATTTCCCACCACTTAGTCAAGCGTCCTAATCTTAACGCTTTAGTTCCAGCGCAAGCATCGAACCCCTCCCAAAAATAACCTATTTTTCCAAAGCAACTGTTTAAAGCAAGCTGCGCTAGAATTCCTGAACTATTGACAATATATGAATTACTATGTTATACTCACGCCATAGATATGTTAAAGGTGACACGGATGAAATCACAATACAGGGTATTTGCAAATGTTATTCCCAGATTAGATGCTATACCGATTAAGTTATTTAGGATGATGGAGTTACGTAATATGTATAGGGATACTTATCATCATATATCGTCTACAACTATATTTGCTAATGATAGTAACAATATAAGTAATGCGCAGATATATGCTGATATGATGTATACATGGTGGCATCAGTTGAATCAAGATATTCATTTAACTATAATGGGTATTGATACTAAGTTTAAAATAAGTAGTTTTGAGAAAGAGAAGAGTTATGAAGTTTAAAAATCAAGTAAGAGATAGTTTATTATTATCTTCACAGGGTGATGAACCAGCACTTCAGTTATTGGTGAGTGGTGGAGAATTAAACGACTTAAGAAATGGTAGAGGATTTGCGTTATTTAAAATAGGTGGTTCTATTAATAACTTAGAACTAGCATCTGAAATAATGGTATACAGTAATGATAGACCTCCTATATTACCTCATCCTTTTTATTTACGAAATATGTTAGAAATGTTACTTGAGGATGGAATAGCAATAATATGTATTGATAATGGTAATACCTATAAACTAGATATATCCACTCCATTCACTAATAAAGATATGTCACCGATTATTGATGATGATGTTATTAACTTAAGACCTCCACTAGAGGGCGATAACATGTATAAATATCACGCAAATAATTTATGTGATGAAGTAGCGTTAAGCGTTAATGGCTGGACTGAATTAGTACCTGGGCTGACTCAACATAAAGGAGATAAATAATGGACATATTTAATATCAAGCATAATTCTGCATCAGTGGGAAGTAGTATTTCCTCAATAACCATCAAGGGGAATAATATCACAATTAATGGTAAATCCTATAATACTAATGATATTGTTGAAAAGAATATATCCATAGTTGTTACTGGAAATTGCAATAATATAGAAGTGGATTGTTGTGATACCATACAAGTACAAGGTGATGTTGTTCGTAATGTGGAATGCGTTAATGTAGATAAGATTCATGTAAATGGGATAGGAGGTGATGTAACCATAACTAATGGAAATGTCAATGCTATGCAAATAAATGGTAAATGTAGAACAATTAATGGAGATATAAATCATGTCTAAACCAAAAAAGATAATGGAACTCGCAGAAGATAAACAACAGATTGATGTATACGTTCAAGTTGATGTTGAAACTGATTCTAATGGTGAGATTACGAATGTTACATTCCCTAAAAAGAAACAGAATGATGAACTTGATATTCCTAAAATGATGGATGCATCTAAATTCCCAGAAACTACACCACTATACTCTAAATACAAAGAGGGTGACATGGTTGAAGTTCACGGATTACCAGAATGTGTTAACTACATGATGTATGGCAAAGTGTATAAAGTATTAGAAAACTTTACCTACGCTATTCATGGCATGAGTTACCCAGTTAATAAATCAATCATTGGTCATTCTGGTCGACTATGTAGAACGTTCCATGAGTCTAACCTTAGACTTGCAACAGTAACAGAAGTTAATTAATGAAAACTAACTTTAAACAAATCACTTGCCCCAGATGTGATGGGGTAGGGGAGATAAGAGAGGTTGTTAAGAAACGATTAACTCCAGCTACATGCTATAAATGTAATGGAACTGGTAAAATCAAAGTTAAAGAGGAAACAGTGAAACTATAATGGCAGCAATAATATCGCAAAAACCTAAAAAACTATTCGGTAAAATTAAAGTTGTATACGATAACTTCGGATTCCAAACTGAAAAAGTTAGACATGCATACTATAGCTCTGATTATAAGTTCTATAGAAATATGATAGATTACCTTTATGATATACTGCCTATTCCTAATCTGGCTCAGTATTATAATACAGTAGTACCATTTGTGGAAAGCCTAAGTAAATCTGATTTTGAATTACTTTGTCAGTTAGAACAAATGGGAAAGTTAGATGCGTTAGTTAAATTAATTAAACAGTCAGCAAAGACCTTTGAATAATGAATTTTACATTAGTTAAATACCAAGACTATAACCCTTCTAAAGAAGAATTTAACTTTATCGATAGACGTAGTAATAAAGTTTCATTTGGGTTACCTGAAATTAATCCGCTTGGATTATCTAATACTCTATTAATTAGTCATATGCATAAGTTTAAAGGAAAATTGTTTAAAGTTATATTTTATTGGCAATCATTTGGTTACTATGTGGAATACACCAAAGGTCATTATGAAATATATGATGCTACTACAGGGATTAGTACCGCCGAAATGTTTATTAATATGGAGGAAGTGCCAGACAAATATAGAGGGAAGCCAGTTCAGAAAATAAAAAATAAACGTATAATAGCAAAGTATGAAAATGTTTAATGCCGATATAATATACGATAACGAAAAAGCATCACTACAACTAGAAACATTAAGTGACGGAGATAGGTCTTATTTCGATAGATTAATTAATACCATAGTTATCCAAAGAGTGGGCAACTCTACAAGAATACAGTACGATGGTAAGATTAAAAAAATGATGACTCTGGATGCTTTTACCTCAATTTATAATGACCCTACTTGGAATATGCCTAAAAAACGTAAGTTTGAAGCATATATCATAGAAAGATATAATAATACCGATAATTTTAGTGCATGGTGTGAAAAAAGAAGATTTGACTTGACATCTAATAAAGTAACTAACCAACCATCCGTACATGATGATAAAGAGTTTAACCTAATATTTATTAGAAATGGTATCTTCTTAGATTGCTACGGAATAGATAATGTTAAACAGTCTAAACAAGTTAAGTTTATAGCGTCATCTAATAATAAAGTCCTATTTGAAAATTCCATAGTATCCTATCTTAGGTATTTCTCTAACCTTAAAAGCATTGTAAACCTCCCAGATAATAAAATAATGCGCAACATTAAAATAGAACTTAACAAAGGTAACCTAATATCTAATAATAAAGTTGAGCAAATAGCTAATGATAAAGAAACTTATTGTCTAGCATATTTTAAATTGCCCTCTCATCAATCACCAGATAATGCTTATTATGCCCCGTCATGGGATAAATTCCTATCCTTATTTAAAACTGAGTTAGAACGTAAAATATTTAGAGCTTGGATTTATAGCATATTTGTCGCTAAAGATAAAGGCAGACAGATGTTGTGGGTTGAAGGAGAAGGACATACAGGTAAATCTACAATAGCCTCGGTAATAGGTGAAATATTGGCTGAATATAACCAATTATTATTTAATAGCATAGAAGTACAACCGTTTGAAAAAATAAACTTAGTTAATTTTGATCGCTGTAGATTCGCTGTCCTATCTAATCAATTAGATCCTAATTTGATGACCAGAAAAGAAATAATGGTGCTGACAGGTAATGACTATACTCAGATAAAAAAACTCTATCATGACCCAGAAAATAAAAAATTATTAGTAAAAATTATGATAAATAGTAACATAGCACCCAATTATAGTGATAAAATAGCTCACGAGGCTACTAGAATGATACATTTAAAAATGGATGAATCACTTATTGAACAATCTCGCAAAACATGGGATATGGATACCCAAACTCATAATAGATTACTTAAAAAAGAGTTCCCAGAATTTATGAAGCAAGCCTCAATAGATTACCAACAATTAATGCAGTCAAATGGACTCATTAAAACTAAAATATAAAAGGAAACTAATATGCAAAATTTAATGGTTAACTTTCTAGGTACATGGAGCAATACTACAAACTACTCTTATCTAGATCTAGGCGATATTATATTAACTCCAGTTGTTGAAACTGGACTTACTCCATCAGTTACCTATTTAGGTGCTTTATATGTAGGTAATAATTCTGCAAACCCAACATTAGGGATGGTTCCATCAAGTGATACAGCTTGGACTATCGTTGCAACCACTGAATCTGGAGCAGCTGTTTTAGCAACGCCATTAACAGGATTAGTACCTGCATCAGGAACTCCTACTGCAACTAGTACTATTCTAGGAGCTTTCAACAACTTAGTATATAGCCAAACCAATTTACCAGCAAGCACCCTAGCAACTACATTAACTGGACTAGTTCCAGCGTCAGGTACACCGACATCAGCTAGTACAATCTTAGGAGCCTTTAATAATTTGGTTTATAGTCAAACTAATATGGCGGCAAGCACTTTAGCTACTCCACTAACAGGGTTAACTGTTGCATCAGGAACTCCAATTGCTGCATCTACTATTTTACAAGCAATGGGATATTTAACTTATAAAACTTATGCAACTATCGCAACAGCAAGTATTATATCAATTCCAGTAAATTCACCATTAATCTTTACTGGAGCAGTTCCTAGCACTTCTAGTAATATTAGTGTAGTTACTAGTACTGGGATTATTACATTACCAGTTAACAAAACCCTTACAGTAATGGCTAACCTCTTAGTAAGTAGCGACGCTGGGTCTATGGCTACTTTTACAATTACAGGGTCAACAAATGCTGTAGTGTCTGGTACAGTAGCGATGAGTATATCGCCAAACACAACTAATTACCCGATTACTTTAATAGCAACTGTGACGACTACTGGAGGAACCCCTACAATTTCTATCAATAGCTCTGCTGTAACTGGTACTTTGTTATCAACTAATATTGCTATACTAATAAATGGTTAAAAATGAGTAATATACAAGCATATTCTAAGTCTAAACAAAGTAGTAAGATTAAAACTGATTATGAGCCTATATTTTGTGATTTGTATATAGAATATGCTCGTGAATTTATTAATCCCGATGGATTCTGGGGTAAATATAATATCGATGAATCCATGAAAGAAATTTGGATTAAAGAATATCCAGACTTCAAGAAAGCTGTAGCTCTAATCCCTAATATTACTATTGATGTACTTAATCAAGGAGTAAAAAAAGTGTTAGAGGGTGCAGCTGCACATGGAGATATTAAAACAATTACCCAAATTATGCTTAAAATGATAGATTTTCAGTTCAGAACAGGTAAAGAATCTGGTGATATTAAAGATAAAGCTCGTACCAATAAAATGGCTAAAGATTCATCAGATCTAAGTATGGATGCAGATGATGAAGATTCTGCACGGGATTTCATGAATAAATATAAGGAAAATCTATAATGCCAGTTCCAGTTATTAAAAAAGAAGCTGAAAAACACGGAGTTTCAAAAGAACATACCGAGTCAATGTGGGAAAAAGCAAAATCCCAAGCTGATAAAGAGTATGGAAAAGAAAAAAATAGTGAGTATTGGGCAGAAGTTATGTCTATATTCAAAAGTATGATGAAAGACAAAAAATGACATATGCAGTATTTAAAGATAATAAATTTGTTAAAACTTTATCCAATAATGATGAAAGTTTAATCCAATATCAAATTGATCCTGACTTTATGACTTATGATATTGGGGTATTTAATGTTGATTATAAGAATTATCACTGGTTATTAGATATAAATGGGGATGTCAAATATTTTATAAAATTTGCCAAAGGATTAGAAATGAAATTAGGTTATTTTGAATATTCATTTTTAACTCGTCTTAAATATTTATTTACAGGTAAATTACCTCATATGAAAGGATTACCATGTCACTAATATTAGAAACGGCACTTAATGAATTATTATTATCTACCCCAGCAACAATTTTGTTACAAAGTGGAATTAATGCTCAACTTACTCGACAAGAATACTACACCCCTTATGTGGCTGATGTAAACCCTCAACTATATGTGCCAATATTCTACTTTAATACAGTTACAGGTCAAGTTACCATTGGTAATACCCAAGATTTAAGCTTTACCATGAATGACCTTTATACAGCCAATGATTGGATTGTATTAAATCAGATAATATATAACTTTACAGCTGATCTGGTTTTAGGAAGTGCAACAATAACTAATGCGAGTATTACATTAACTGCCGGTGAATTTATCTCAGGTTATGGAATCCCATTAGGAACCACAGTTGTTAGCGGGAGTGCTGGAACTTATGTACTTAGTAATCCATCTACTATTACTTTAGTTGGTAGTACATTGCATATGTCAACTTCTCCATCAACATGATTAATCATTCTCGTTTAAATCAAATATTAACTAAAAAGGATAGTGGACAAAAACTATCCCCTTTAGATATTCAAGATTTTAACAAGATTACTCGTCAACTTAAAACTCAAGACTATGCTTCATTTTGTAGAGCAATGAGACCAACTTATAAATGGGCGTGGTTTCAAGATTATATAATTCAACAAATAAATTCAGCGGTAAATAAAAAGAATGGTCGTATCATGTGCCAAATGCCGCAGCAGCACTCCAAGAGTGAGCTAATGGGTAGATTAATGGTTCCATACATTTTTGGCAAATGTCCTGAGTGGAAAATAATGTATGTCACTTTTAGTGATGATAGAGCGAAAGAAGTATCCGCAGATATATTGAGCCTCATAGCCGATGATAATTATAATAAGCTATTCCCTAATGTGGTATTAAAAGATAATATTAAAGAAGAAGTTAGAACCGCTACTAAACGCAGCAATAAACTCTCTATTAGCAATTTTACTAACGTTAATAGTAAACGTGGAGAATTTAAAGGGGTAGGTATTGAGGGTTCCACATCTGGTTATGATGCCAATTTAATTATATTAGATGATTTCTTTAGTGGACCAGCAGAATATAATAGCCCAATTATTAGAGAGAAGCGTTGGAAGATATTTACTGAGAATATCCTAAAACGTCAACAAAAAGACACAATTATTCTAATTATGTCTACACAATGGCATGAAGATGATATTATTGGTAGATTAAAGAAATATATAGAGATTAAAGATCCAAATGCTCCTGATTGGGAAGTAATAGTATTTAATGCAGAAAAAGATGAAAGAGATTATCCATACGATCATAGAAAGATTGGTGAATACCTCTGGCCAGAGGAGAGACTAGATGTATACTTAGAGGGTAAAGTAATTGACCCTATAGGATGGCAAACAACTTATCAAAATATGCCTCCTAGTAGTAGTGGAGTTGTATTTGACGCAACTTGCTTTAGATGGTATGATACTTGGGAAGACCCAAATAATATGCGTGTTATAATTAGTGTTGACCCTAATTATAAAAAAGAAAGTAAAAAAGGGGATGAAAGTGCTATTGTTGTATTAGGATTTAAAAGTAATAAAGTATATTTGTTAGACTTTTCATCCGTTAATAAAGTGGATATTATTGATAATATTAATCGAATAATGGCATTTATACATAAATATCCTAATTATTACTCTGTAGTTATAGAGAATAAAGCACAGGGGGAGGATATTAAAACTATTATGCAGCGCAATGGGATTAGTAAAATAATAGACTATATCCCTATACAAAGTAAAATATATAGAGCGCAAACAATGATTCCATATTGTAGAGCTGGTCAATTTTATTTACCTACTCCCCAAGCTAAAGACAGAGATGGAAAATTAATATGCCCAGACATACAAAGAGTAGTAAATGAATTTATGACATTTACAGGTCAAGATGGTTTAAAAGATAATATTGTTGATGCATGTTCACAGGCATTTATTGAGTTTAATTATCTACTAGAACCAATAAAATTAGAAAAAACAGATTATAATGTGAAGAATCCATTCAGTTTAGGTAAAGGATTAACTAAAATTAGTAGACCTTTTTTGGTAGGAAATAATGAGCAAAAGAAAAAAACAAACTCCCCGTATAGACAAAAATCCATCCGTACAGGTTACTAGTAATAATGTACCTAGGGTTGAAAAAGGGGGAAGAATAGTTATACCTGCACATAAAGGTATATCATTTAAAGAACAGTTAAAAAACTTAGTTACTAGTGGTGAGAAATTACTTGATGATACGAACAGAGAAGTATTCGCTAATTTTATAGGGATTGGAGACTTAGTAAAGGCTAAAAAGGGAACAACTATACCTTTTATATCTACAATTGCTGGGAATTTCTTAGTTAACCCATGCCCTATTAATATATCTACTTTTCAAAAGATGTCGCAAACAGATGACACTATCCAACGTGGATTAACTTTGATGGTATCAGATATTGTTAATAGAGTCGGCGAATACTATAATGCAGATAGGAAAGTACAAGATTTTGTTCGTTACGCATTTAAACACATGAATGGCGGTAAAGATGAGTTAATTAGAAAAATCTGTACCTCTATCTGGGCTGGTTTCTGGGTTGGAGTTATAGAAGATTCACGAGATAAAAACGGTTATACAGTTATTGACAATATCCGTCATCTACCTCAAGTTTCTATACAATTTACAGCGACCTTACAAGGTGATATAGAAAACATATGGCAATATGTATACAACTACCCTTATACAGGCACTCAAAATGCATTGAGTACAGGTTTTGGATTTGGAGGATTAGCAGGTGGAGTTGATAGTTGGAATGGTGGAGTAGGGTTTGGATTAGATAACGCATCATCATTAGGCAATATGGATTATCCATTTAGAACCAATTTCATAAATACTTTTGGCTTGATTCAATTAGAGAGAGAAAAAACATTACATTTTGCATATGGATCTTTAAATGGCAAGATAAGCCCATACGGAGAATCTATAGAGCAGGCACTCTATTATATTTGGTTAAGAAAAACAATATGTATTCGACTCCAACAATCAGCTATGGGTAGATGTGCTAATCCTATGGTGGTTGTATACGCCGATGCTCAGAAAGCTATATATAACCTAGGACAAGGGGATTTAAATGCTGTAGAGGCTGCGTATGATGTAATGGCGAGCTATAGTGAAGATTCTGCTATTATATTACCTGGACGTAAAGGTGAAATATATGATATTGATGTAGTAGATAATAAAGGGAATTTTACTGTTTATGATACAGCTTTGAAAGCTCTTGATGCTAGTTTAGAAAAAGGTCATTTAATTCCAGAAGGTATTTTTAGTACAGCAACTACATTTGCAGGAGCTACAGCACAAAATAGTATATTTACTAAATTAATGGCTGGGATATCTACTGAAATGGTATCTCACGTAATGATTAACCAAGTAGTAAAATTTTTAATTCATGAAAATTTTGGCACAAAATATGATTTAGGCTATTTCGAATCACAATTGCAAAATATTGATGATAAGCTTAAGTATCAGAAATTATATCAAGGGATGACTTTAGATGGATATATGAGTAATACTAATGGTGAAGATATTAATAAAGTTCGCAAGACTCTTGGTGAATCAACCATTGAGGGTAAAGAATTAGAAGAATTGATTAAACAAAATAAAGAAAAAGAACTCACTGAGAAAAATGATAATAGTAAAAAGAATAACGCCAAAGAATCTGGCGACCATTATACAAAAAGGAGTATAGCTGATGTCTAATATAAAATTAATGAATTGTGGATTTTCAACTTCATTAGGTAAATCAAGTTCTGATAATTCTGAATTAGATGTAAGAGTTATGGGGTTAAGGCCTGGTACTTATTATGATATGAATGGAACAGAGGTTATTGTAGATTCTAAAACCATTCATAGCATTTGTGATACATATAACGAACATGTAAAACAATTATTTGAAAATGATAAGATTCTAACCCCTGATATAGAAAAAGTTGGCATAGAGTCATTTGATAATCGCAATGCGCCTAATCAATTAGACCATGATGATGGAACTGTTCTTAAGACAGTTGGTAATATCATTGGATTTATGGAAGTGCAAGATATAAACGAAACTCCTCATTTGTTTATGAAAGTTAGGGTAAAAGGCACTGAGAATGTACTACCAGTAAAAGATAAGCGTAGACGCAATGTGTCCGTTCAATATAATCCAGAGACTTATGAGTTTGTGGAAATATCTTGGGTGGTAAAGGGAGCTGCTGTAGAAGCTAGAGCCATGCTGTCTAAGCCACAAAATTCTCTCACTTTGGATAATAATTTTTCTATCAAAATGAAAGAAAAACTTGACAAAATGAGACATGATTATGATATAATACAACAAACCGAGCATAAATTATTGTTTCAAAAGCAAGAATTAGAGAAAAAGTTAGCTTTAAAGAAATATCTAGTTGCATTATGTGTAAATGGAAAAATTAATAGAGCTACTGCTGATTTTGTAGAACATGAAATAGAGGTTAAAAAAATAGATAATCCTATAGAAGTTGTAAGACTTATGGAGTCTATTTTGCCTCATGATAAATTTAAACCTCAATATTATAAACTTAAAAATAATAAGGAAGATACAGTTATGAGTGAGCAAAATACTCCATACAACGTACATGATTTTCTTGCATCTGTTTGTTTATCTAAAGAAGATAAAAAGAAACTAGGTAAAGAAGAAGACGAAAAAGAAGAGAAGAAATTATCTGAAGAAAAAGAAAAAACCGAAAAATATAGTAAAGAGCATTCCTTAAAGCATAAAGAGTTGATGTCTAAAATGGCAGAGTCTTATGAAAAAGGCGATGTTGAGATGGCTAAAAAATATCATGAAAAAGCTAGTAAATTATCAGAAGATTGTGCTGATGGCATGTATAATTTAAGCGCATATGAAGTTGAAGAAGATAGCAAGAAATCTGATGAAGTTAAAAAAATGTCGGCTCAGATTGCAGAATTAACCACGGCATTAGCTAAAAACAAAGATGAACAGAATATCGCTTTAGGTAAATTTAAAGATGAGCAAATGGCTGTATTGTCAAGTTTTACTGAGAAGCTAAGTGGAGAATTTAATAGTTCAGATATAAAAGTTCTTTTGTCTGAAATATCTAAAATGAAAGAGAGTAAATAATGAAGCTATACCCTCAGATTAATAATAATTATGCTGGCGCTACTTTTGGCATCCCTAATAGTATTAGAGGACCAGTGCCTGTTGTATCATCAAACCAAATTGATTTAACTAAACAAACTGACGTAACAAAATATGTTGTTGGTACTTTAATGGCTAAATCTTCTACGTATGCGACTACTTCTAATTTGCAAATATTCGATAGTACACTACAGTCTACTCGTGCTTTTGCTGGAGTTTTCTTCGATGAAGCAGCAAGTTCAGATGCATTTGTTCCTGTAAGTGGAGAGATAACTTCTGGATTCTTCGAAATTGCTACGCAGATGAATATTGGTACATTATTTAATTATCTTGCATTAACTGGTTTTAATTCAGGAACTACAGACATTGATTATTTAATAACTAATGGTTATGCATCAGTGCAGACTATAGTTGAGGGCGGAGTGCCTGTAAAATGGGTACAATTTACTAACATGATTACAGGAGCATAATAGATGAATAACTCAATGTTACATTTGAAAGTTAACAAACCTAAGATCCCAATGTTGGAATCGGTAATGTTTAAGTCTGAGTCTGAAAAAGAAGCAGCTATTGAAGAAGTGTTTCTAAGGGTTGGAGTTAAAACAATTGGAGATATTATTGCTCCCATTACCCATGAAGAAAGCAAAAATGGGAAAATTCCTAGCAATATTAAATTTGCTTTTAAAGAAGGCTCAAAATTAGCGGAAAAATCTAAATTTTCTCAAAATAGCTTTTCTAGTGTTAAATTAGGAACTACTGGAAGTGATTATTTAGATGGTACTAGTTTGATTACTGGTGTAATTGAACAGGTTACTCCTGTGGTGGAAAATGAAGTTATAGCTAAAATGTTCCCAGAAGGTGAATATGAAGCTAATAAGTTATTTATGGATGTATGGCAACCAATTACTGGTATGACGCATCAGAATGCTATGGACACACCCGTACAAGTAGTTCAAAAAAGAGGATTCCAAACAGAAGAATGGCTGCCTCCATTTGCGATAGAAATGATTCAGATTAACCAAAATGAAGCATTAAACTTACGTGACCCAGGGAATCAAAATCTGGCGATTCGTGGATTAGCGGCTTGTATGTCTAAATGGTCAGCACAGTTAACGCATCGTGGCGGAACAAGACGTATGAATGATATTTACCAAGCTATCTTTACTGGTAGTTATACTTGGCAAGATCAATCCATTAGCTATGGTATCCCCTCAGGTAACAGATTTACAGCTGGTGCATTGAATGGAGTATGGGGTAGTGTATCAGGAAGTAATATAGTTCCTAATGCTAACTCAAACCCAATATTAGATTTAATCACTATTCGTAACTTATTGTTAATTCTTTATAAGAATTTAAATGTTACTTTAATTATGAATCCAATAACTGGATCATTATTTAACCAGAATCCTACAGTTATTAATCGTGTAAATACGCAATATTCAGATAGAATTATGCAAAAACATGGAGATAACAATCCTAATAGCGTAAAAAGTGTTTTATCATATTATTTAGGTGCTGATTTAGATATTGATGTTATGTATGATGCAAGTGCTTATATTGCTGATGTTAATGACCCTAATGGTCATGCAGCAGGAACAACTAATTATTTACTTCCTACTGGTCAAATTTGGATTAAAGTTGACACTAATGCATTCGGTGCGCCATATGGAGAGTATGCTTATAGTTTAGCAGCTCAAAATGGTGGAATGCAAAATGCAAGACCTGGTAAATTCTTCCAAATTATTGATAGTATGGCATCTAATACAATTCAGGGGGTTACCCAACCAATGATTGCATTGATGAATGGATGGCGTGGTGGTGTTAGATTACCTCGTTACTTCGACGTTTTTACTTTTAATGTATTGTCATAAGGATATTAAATGACCCAAGATAAAGCAAAACCAAGTAAAATGGTTAAATTAAAGTTTAACCAAATTTCGGTTAATCAAAAGTATCTTAAAAAGAATGATAGTGGAAAATCTTTATGGGATGAGGCAAGAGAAGAATATATTGCTAATTTCATAAAGAACCCAATGTTTGGTGGAATGTATAAATTTGTACCTAATGAAGACTCTGTAATCCAGAATATGTTAGTGCAAAAATATGGTCAACCATATGTATTTAATAGAGCTACTAGAATTAATGGTATAGCATATACACTTGATGAAATTAGAGAAATGACAGATAAAGAAAGATCTGGATTGCCATTTTATGAAATGTCAATGGAAGATGCTTTATTTTATATAGACCCAGCACAAACTAAAACGGTTCCTAGAGATGACACTATTAGAGTTTATAAATACGAACAAGACTTTAAGCGTGATTGTCTTAAAATACCTCTAGCTGAGATTGTAGATTAATGAGTTTCTATACCCCTAAATATATAACCTTACAAATGGTCAAGTCTAGTCTTGATGGTAAGGTAACATTTAGCAATACTAATACTAAGTATCTATCCGATAATCAAGTATTAGATAATATTGAAGATGCTGAATCTTGGGTAGAGAGGATATTAAGTCGTCAATATATTATAAATCCTGCACTAATGGGAGTAAATGGAGAGCCATTTAATGAGATAGTTCCTCCGTCTACTTCCAAAGCTATCCAAAAATTATGTGTACTTCAAGCGTGTATATATATCATGGAAACCGAATTTGGTAAAAGTGAGGGTACACGTGGAGAGTCATACTTAGAGAACTACATACAACGCTTTGAACGTTTAGAACATGATATATTGGGTAAAGACCCAAAAAGTGACCAATACTTATTCCCTCCATTCCCAGGGTTAATGCTAGACCCTCAGTCATCTTTTTATCAAAAAGGTGTCGCAAGACCAATGGTGGTTGGAGTAGGGTCAAGACCAGTTACAGAAAATGGCAGATTAAACGAGCGCGCAATACAAGGACAGATAAACCCATTTAGAAATTGGTTTTACAATAATATGGGCAGATATGGACGTACTAGATAAATTTAAAGAACGATTAGTTGCTGAATTGGATGTTGCTTTACCTATAGTATGCCAAGAGTTAGAAGATATGAAAAAGTCATATTTCAGTCCTCAAGGTAAAGAAGGTTGGCAACCATTAAAAGAAAACACAGTTAAGAGAAAAAACAGAAGATCACCTAATCATGCAAATAGTTTTAACTTAGAGTATGGATATTTAAGAAATTCAATCAATATTGATTATCAGTTATCTCAAAATGAGATAGAAATAATTGTAACAGCTAACCATCGTGAGGGAGATGGGGCTATTAACAGATTGATTTATGATTATGGTAGAGATTTTTTCAACTTTGATGAAAAAGAAATAGCTTTTATAGTTAGAAGATTGCGAGAATTAATTGCAGAGTCCTTTAGATAACGATAGTAGTGCTGCATTACTATCAATGGCAGATTTTACTTGGATAACTTATCTAGGTACAAATAGGATATGCCCTGCTATTAAGCAGGCTCTTCTAGCTAATCCATATATTTTACAAGCATTCGGAAATGAAGCATCAATAACAAGTTATAAGCGTGATGACTTTACAATTACCTCGTTACCCGCAATGGTAATATATGAGCCATCAGCAAAGACATCTAGTAGATTCTACTCAGATGTGGGACAAATATGTATAGATATATTCTTACCGATTAGATTAGACAGAGAAGATAGCACTTCAGTATTAGTTACTCTAGGTCATGCATTTAAAAATATACTACAAAGTATTCCATTTTGGACTATTTTGAATGATGCAATGGTTCCTTTGCCAAATCCAAATGCAGATAATTACGATGATATAGTTAGATATAAAGAAGAGTTTGGTAGTCCATTAGTGGAATTTGGCAAACAAATAGACATTGTATTTCCTACTAGATATAAATTATCTGAAATTGGTGATGCTTGGAAATTAGAGATTAGAACTAACTATCAATTTGATATGTCAAATTATTATGATATGTTACAAAGAATAGGTGTAGAGGGTCAAGTAGATCCTAATAAAATTATATATAATTTATTTCAATATTTTTCTGATTACGCTTATCCTAAACCTTATTTATTCTCATAAGAGAGGAACAAAATGATTAATCTTAATACTAGGATCCCCAGTGTACAGGGACAGCAATTTCAAATTGCATCACCAGGACTCCCAAATTCACAAAATAACATTTATCTTTTTGGTAATAGAAAGCCCTTAGATACTCCAAATAGCGGAACTGTAACCTTTGGTGCGGCTTCACATGTTGATGTAATTACTCTAGCTGCTAAAAATCAAGCTATCGTATATTACTCTGAGGGCGCTACATTAGTAAACCCTTTGCTTAGTGTTGAAGTTTCTGGTACATTTGATGATAGTACAGCTACCGTTACAGGTACATTTGTTAGTGCAGCAGTTGGTTCATTTGTAGTAAGTTCAGTAACTTATGATAGTTATATAATTTTACAAGCTACAGCATTTGCTACTATTACTACTGGTGATATTATTGCAGTAACTTATGCAAATATGGGACTACCTATATTAAAGCCACAATCTGGGTTTCCAATGTATCAATATTATAATTGCTATCAATTGCCGACTCAATACCTAAATGATGCTGCAGGCACATTAGAATATTTTGTATCCTGTGGATTTACTGTACAAACAGGTTACAGCGCTACAGAAACCTTGTTAGGTTCGGCTCATGTAGATACAACAACTTTAGCATCTCAAAGTAAAGTAATTGTATACTTCACCAGTAGTGCTTCACTAATTCAGCCCTTGGTAGGGGCTGGGATAAGTGGTACATTTAATGATACCACTGCATCTATTACTGGAGCATTTATCAGCGCAACAGTGGCTACAACCGTGATTAGTAGTGTGACATACGATAGTTATATAATTCTACAATCAAACGGATTTGCAAGTGTAGCCGCAGCTGATGTCCTACAAATTAGTTTTGTTAATAGTAATTTATTAGTTCCAGATGCAAATTATACAGAACCTTTTATTATGAATATTTATCAAGGTATTGCAGCAAGTTTAATTCCATTAAACCAGAATTCAACTGTTGCAACTCCAAATGTATACTTTTCATTTTTACCTAATGCAACAGATAGTGGATTATTTGGACCCACATCTAATGCATTAACTTTAACTGTTCCAACTGTTGTATCTGGGTCAGTTGTTACTTTTGCAATCCCATCATTGAATGTGGCATATATTCCATTATCGGCATTGGGTAATACTACAATAACGCAAGCAACAAGTTTAGCTGTAGGAACAGTGGTAAGTGCAGTAGTGAATGGTGGGGTTTTAAATGTAACATTATCTAATGTAACTGGCACATTTAATACAACCAATTTATGTACACTACAGTTGGATGCATTACAAACAATATTTACTTTTCAGCAAAAGTTATTCGCTTATAAAAAAATATCATTACAACAATTTTCTTTGCCATATCAAATTAATACGAATACAGACATTACTACTACATATAAGCCTGCATTTGATTATGTTGCAACTTTAAACTTACCTGCGGCTACTCAAAATGGTCAAGGAGTGTGCTTTATATGTTTTGCTAATTTAACAATCCCAGTTAATACAGCAGTTATGAGTTTGCCTAGTAATGTTAATAATTACCAATTTGAGCCTATTTACTACCCTTATAACCCATCAATTGGGGAATTGCCATGTAGTGCTGGTCAATTATCAGCAGCCTTTGCTATGGTAATTGGTAGTAATGTATCTCCATTGAATCCACAAGGTGGCGTTATCATAAATGGTCTACCTACTTCTGCTAATAATAACACATATATTGATGTGTCTATATCTGGTCCAGCAGATTCAATATTACAAATTGGCTGGAATGTGATAGCGGTGAATAATAATACTCAAGCTTACGTAATTAACCCAATAACAGGACAAATAACTTTTCCTGGATTACCAACTCCTGATAGAGAAAATTATCCTATTTATGTGTGGCAAACTGTAGATTATTTAAAATTAGGATTATACTTAATTTGTTCTACTATAGGTTTGGGGCAAGTTAGGCAGAATACTACAATATTAACTAAACTCAAAAGTAATATTATTGCATTTATGTTAACTATGCAGAATGCAGGGATGTTATTAAATGTAATTCAAAATCAAGCATTCGTAACTATAGTGCAAGACCCTAATAATCCATTAGGAGTTGATATTGTAATTCCTATGCAAATTATCCCAGGATTAGAAAATATATTTTACACAATTAATATATTTAGTAGCACAGTTAACCTTCAACAAGCTGCATAAAGGAGTTAAATTATGGCTGCAAAAGGAATTTATTTCGATAGGTTTAATGTACTTTTAGGGGCAAACTCTATACTTGGTAAACCAGGCAATATAGTATCGGTAGCAATATCTCGTGATGGGGGTATTTCATGGGTGGATGGTTTTAGTGAAGACCATTACTCATCAGGAACTATTTTAGGCAATAAACATACTATACTTAGAATATCAGGTAATTTACAAGCGGACTCTTTGCCTGTAGACTTCAGCTCATTAGATTATGATTCTTCATCTTACAATATGACATTAATAGCTGCTGCTGGTAATTATGCAAGTAATGTATATGCTGGTGGTAATGTATATCTATTAACTAATATAGCGTGGGCTTCTGATGACATAACAGCTTCTTCAGGAATTAATGTTAAAGAGGATTTAGTGTTTTATGTGCGTGGTGATACCGATTGGATTGGTGGAGTATAAATGAATAATGGAAAATCATATATAGATGAATACACCTCTCAAGATGAGAGATTTAACCAACCAGGGGTGAAAGCTGAATTAATAGCTAATCATGGATTAGATTTTGAACGTGTAGTTAAGATTGGTAAAGGTACTCGTACTATTCATCAAGTAAATATAAACGGTATAGATGTTCCTATGCGTCTATTATCTATGGAAGAAACAGCAAAACTCCAACACCAGACTATAATTGATATGAAAACTAAATACCCTGAGTTTAAAGGATTGTTATATAATCTGAACTTTGAGAGAATATTTAATATTAAACAGATTAGTAGAGCTACTACAGTTTGTAAAGAATCCGCTAATTGTAAAGAAATACCTGATACTAGATATTTTACAGAAGATGAAATTAGTGGAATGACGGCGGTTGAATTTGCCTCTTTATTAAATGCATATATAAAATTAGAAGCTGATTATAATCCAGTGATTGACGAAATTAGTGAAGAGTCTATAGTTCAACTCATGGAGGAATTATGCGACCCAGAAAAAAAGTCAATTACTATAGCTGGATTGACTTCTGCTCAGATGTCAAAAGTATTGGAGAAAACATACGAAATGCTGATAAAACTAGAGGAGAATACGTCTATCATCAAATCCTTACAAGATATGTTATCCATAAACGAGGACGAGAAGACACTAAACAGCAATTAAAATCATTTGGTAATAACACTATATCTTTAAAAGATGCAATGACTAACAATAATAGGTAAATAAGATGCAAGAAAAATTAGTATTTCAATTAGATGCAACATCTTCAGGTGGTGGAGAACATGCGGTTAATAATGATAAACTAATATCTGCTATTGATAGTCTTGCATCTCAAATGGGTTCTTTTAGTGGAAGTATGAAAGAATTCATAACTAAAAGCAACAATTATAATAAAGACAAAAATACTCACATGCCTAGGTCTTATGCTCAGGAGACATCCCGATTAAACGTTCAAACAAAAATCCCAGCTCAACAATTAGTTGCTGAAACTGCTAGATTTGCAGCAAATCAAAAAACTGCAGATTTACAAATAAAAACAGCCGCTGATAAATATAAAGCAGACCGTCAAGCATCAGAAGCTCAAAAAAATAGAGACCATCAGATTGCAATACAAAATAATAGAAATGGTTCAGATGCAGCGAACTATAAGAGAAAAACTGATTATCTAGCATTAGCTAATCAAGGAATAACTCAACGTCTTGGATTACAAAACCAAGTAGCGGGTACAAGATTACAGAATACACAAGCAAGAGCCTCAATATTGCTTAATCCTGATAGAATAGCTAATGATGCTGCTAAAAATGCAAACAACGCTGCTAAAATATCACATCTTAATTCTCCAGAGGTATTAGCTAATGCAACTTTAAATGCTCAATCCAGAAATATTTCGGCAGGTTCTAATGCTGATAAAAATCAAGCATTATTAAAAAAACAAGATAACCTTTCAGCATTAATGGATAAAGCCAATGAATATGAAAAATCAGGTGATTCTAAGTTTGCCAAAGAATTGTTGCGTAATATATCTACAGACTTAAATGGTGCGATTAAAAAATCCGCTACGAGTAAACTATCCCAGATTGTCGCTCTTAGCTCTATACCAATTGCAGGTAGAGCATTTGATAAACTAATGGGAGCTGATGTAACCGCTGGTAGTGCTATGATGCAAAACCCAATAACAAACGGGTTCAACTATGGCTCACAGGTAAGTGGTGTAATGAATGCTGATACACAACGTAAAAATGCATATGTTGAGGGAATAAGTGCAGGAGTTGGCGGAGTTGTTGGTAAGTTTGCACCAGTTACTGGGGTTGGGGTAATGGCAGCTGGTCAAGCTTATGCGTCTTATAATAGTGCTGGTAATGCATTAAAATCACAAGCATGGGAAACTGCTACTAATAATACCATGAGTGGTGAGGCATTAGGAGCAACCAATCAAAGAGCTTCTAACTTATCTGGTGGTGGATATTCAGTTACAGATGCGCAATATCCATTAGTTACTGCAATGAAGAAAGCAGCTGGAGCGTATAATAAGAATTTTAAGGCTATAGACCAATTAACTGATTATACTATTGCAGCACAACTTACTATGCAACAATCCACTAGCATGGCGGCATCAACAGCATTTTTAACTAAAGGAATGAACACTTCTCAATCTAAAGATTTTGTTAACAATATGACGAGCAAGTTTAGTGCTTATGGAGTATCTGACCCAGCAGCAGCAGCAGTTAATGCAATTACACTTAAACAATCGGGAATGAGTTCTAGTGCTGCAATTGATACCATTGCACGTTCAACTGGTTTGAATCCAGGAATGCAAAGTATGCAGGCTGCTTATTATGGAGATACAATATCTGGAAGAACCATGGACAACTATTTGGCTAAGACTTTAGCTGGAGTTGATCTACCCAATCTAATGTCAGGTAAAGGGGATCCAAAAGCAGCAGAATACAGAAAAAATTTATTACAGGCTCAAAAAGATAAAAACCCATTTGGTGGTGGCATAACGGCGATGTGGTTTGATAGGAAACATAATTTATCTAATTATCAGGAAGCAGAAGCACCAACATCAGTAAATGGTAATGTAACATCAACTAAAACACAACGTGGATTTATAGCCGCTACCAATGCATTAACAGCAGAAAATTCAAAAGATTTTACAATAGGCAAAGGGTTTGCTATGGTAAATGAAGAAGCAACTCATACTTCATTTAGCCTTAAAGATTTAGCCCAATCCTTAATTCATGCAACCACTCAGGTAGACTTGCTAAGTTCAGTTATAGGAAGAATGAGTAAAAATAATGGTAGCACATCAGTTTCTTCATCAACAAATCAGATGCCTAAGCCTAAGAGTGGTACTACTGGCAGTATGTATACTAGACCTAAGGTATCTGTAGGAGGATCTTTATAATATGGCTTTATCAGTATTAGGTATTACTTCAGCAGTTGAACAATTAGCTACCGCCCTTGGGCTAGATAGCTGGCAGATACAAACAGGTTCTTATAATGGTGTAGCATTCCACACCGTGCCATCTACCTTAAAAAGGTTAGGCAATGAGTTACTCAATATTGATGCTTTAGTTGGGGCAACAGAATCATTGCTCGGAGTTACCAATAACCAACAAGACAATATGAAATTGCCTTATGGTACTAATACCGTAAGTACGGCAATCTCTGATGGCATGAGAAGTAAGATTATTACGCATAGCATCCCAAATGGTGCGGATGTATTTGAAGATATGGGATGGCATGGAGAAACATTTAGTATCCAAGGTATTATTTGGGGAGGGTCATATACCCAAGCATTAGATAATTTATTAAATGTTATAACTAATCCAGCAGCAGCATCAGAAGATGATAGATATGTATTAGTGCATCCAATATTAGGGACTATCCAGAATGTAAGACTATTGTCATTACAGAAAATGCATAATCCTAAATTATGGAGATCTTGTCAGTATCAGTTTAACTTTATGAGTACACAGCCCTTAAGTTATAATACTAGTAATGTGGTTCAAGGAGGAATAACATTAGTTGGTGCTATTACTGCAATACTAACGATTACTAGCTCTCTGGCAACTATATGGGGAGAAGCTAGTGCATTATTAAATGCTTTTGGTTCAAAAGGTAATACTAATAGTGTTAGACAATCTATCCAGAATAGTCAGAAATCAGTATTGAGTACAGTTAATACTTCTTTAGTGGTTACTAAATTATTAGTGTCTAATCTAAAACCAGCAGGATTTAATAGTGTTCCATTAAATAATACTATAACCACTCCAACAAATGATATTCCATCTTTATATTACTTTAATAGCAACATGACCCCCACAGATGTAAATACTATATTAACTTTCAATAATGCTAACATTGAAAGCTGCATGACTATACTTAATCAGATAAATGTTAATGCGATATATGATTCTATTACAAGTTTAATTGCCCTACAATCACAGATGAATAAATTGTCTTTATCTTTACTAAATGGGTTTTATGGTACTACTAAACAATTTATTGTTCCGTATGATAGTAATTTATTTGATATATGTTTTTTAAATAACTTAGATTATTTTAGTCAATCAAATTCTATATTACAATTAAATAAAAGCGTTATTTTTAGTACAAACTATATAGCTAAAAATACGCCTCTCATATTACCAATTTCACCGAATAAGAAGATTAGACAATAATGGCAAATGTAAACTATACTATAACAATAGAACCTATCATGACGAATGGAGATAATGACTTAGGTAAATACCTTACCCTTGGAGACGGTCAACGGGTAGATACTATTATATTTGAAATATTAAATGGGATACAACAAACCACATTACAATATATGGGAGATGAAGTTAGGTATTATGGTGAAAATGATTTAAGTTATTCTGATCTAATTAATGTGTATAATCCCATAGCGATTACCAAGATTAATGTATCAAATAATATATTTAGCCCAATTGGACAATGTTTTATAGAAGTTAAGATTAATTCTAATCGAGGTAAGTATGTATTTAGTAATCCATTATGCAATTTATTTAGAGCCAATGACATAATACGTATTAGTTATACCACTGAAAATGGATTTATAAACGATAGTTATAACCCACAATTAATTGTTGGAACTATAGAAGCCCCTATTAAAATTAATAGTGACATAGATGGGACATTGTTAAGAATACCTATAGGTTATTTACCAAATATATTAGCTAGAAGTCAATTAGTACAAACACAATCAGATTCAAAAAGTCAAGGTACACAATTAACCAGTATACTTACTCAGAATTTTCAATTTGGTAATTTATTAACACAATTAATTGAAGAGACCTATATTAGCCAAACAGTAACCAATACTAGATATTTTGCGGGATATACAGATACTGTATCAGAAAAGATTGCTACTGGAAAACCAGATACTAAAACTCCGCAATCTACCTCAGGAAGTGCTATAGGAGCAAATTCTTGGGTTTTGGCTACTACCCCACCAACAGGGTCAAAATTAGACTGTATATTGCAGTTATTATACCCATATCAGCGTGTATTTTATGTTAGTCCTGCTGGGGATTTTACTATTACCCCACTAAGTACATTTTTTGACACTGATGAAGATTGGAGCTTGAATTTTGATAATGATAGGATACCAAGTGGGATAGGTATAACAGGAGTATATTTAGAGAAAAATACAGCAGTTATCCAAAATAGAGCATATTGTACATTTAATCAATTATTCACTGAGTTTAATTTGTCAACTAATGCAGGTAATAATGCATCTAATGCGCCATTCTCTATTGCAACACCTCCGCATAATATATTTCCTAGAGCTTATGATTTTGTACAAAGTGGTTTAGCTTTGCAAACTCTATTTGATATTGAAGCAATAGATGGAGATGCCATACTACAAAATAGTGGTTTATTAAATACTGCAATTAATATAGCTAACGGCGTTGATGGTACAAGTGGGGTTGTAGGAATGAAGTCTATGTTGAACATTGATAATCAAAATATACATTTAACCAATAGTAATACCAACTTAGAATGGATTAAATTTTTAATGTCTCTTTATGCAAGTAGGAAGTTAGCCGAAAGTTTATTGCAAGATATGCTAGTAAATGTTACAATGCCTACAGTATCTACTTTTAATGAAGAATTAGGAAGGTTGAGGATTTTACCCTTGAATCAGATGGTGCAAATGTTTAATGTACAAAATGATAATTTTGATGGATTAACAGAATTGTTTTGTTATGGCTTCTCCATTGAGTGGAGTTTAGAAACTGGATCAGTTACTACATTAAATTTATGCAAGCCTTATGTATTTACTGCATTATGGGCTGACCAATTACAGGAGATTACATAATGATATATGCTGGCTATACTACTAATGGAACATTAAATTATGCTCCATCTCCTGCGGTAACAGTTACAGTGAATTATAGCACCGTTAATGGCTATGCTAAATCTGTTCCAGTACCGACCCCTTATGGTTATATAGCTATTCCTGATGATAATTCTACTTGCATATATAATGGAATGGGTGATTTTAATGCATCAGCGGTTACAGGATATACTAATCAATTATCAGAAGATAGGAATGTAGCGGGATTATTAAAGGGTGAAGTGGCACTACTAAGTAAAGGTAATTATACATTCCAAATAAAGAATGATAAATTATATATGGTATTTACTAATGCGGCAATGGATGTTGTAAGCACACGTGTAGCTATAGATGAGAATGTTAATACTCTATCCATAGATACTATAGCAGAGATTGCAGCATTAGAAACGAAAGTAAATGTTATGATTGGGGTTATTAATCAATTAGTTAATACAATCCCCACATTACAGGCAGGAGTGGGAGGAACCTTAGCATCTACAAGTACAACGCCAATTCCTGCTTATATCCCCACCACTAATTACACAAGAGACCAAACATTTGTTAATCAATCTCCCAGCAAAATGTTTGTAGATACCAATGGTGAGATAATATCATGAGCCAATTAGCAACATTTATAAGTTTTAAAACACATGATTATGTGGCAGAGAATGGTATACTACAACAAAGGTTGGCAGTATTAACAGAAGCATATACTAGATCAGTTACTCCGTTAGGTAGTTATCAATTTGATACTACATTTGGAAGTGAAATACCTCTACTAATTAATAATAGGACCGTATTGATAACCTCTAAAATATTAACTACCATGCAAAATGCATGTTTAAAACCCATGATAGATTCAGGAAGAGTGTTGGCTATAACAACTTCGGTAACTACTATAACTAACAATAAAGCATTTATAAATTGTGACATTTTAGATAATAATCAAAATACTTATTCATTGCCTTTATCATTTATAACGAGATAATATGAATCCAAATATACCACAAAGTCAGGCACAATTAGTACAAGTATATGATAATGCTATAACAACATTAAACCCTAATTTAGCACCTGCAATACAAGGTTCTGATTTATATTTTAAAGCTAATGCCACATCACAAATTGGAGCTAATATAATTCAAGATATACAACTTGTAGCTAATAATATATTTGCTGCGAGTTCAAGTGGAGTATACTTAGATAAACATGCAGGAGCATTAGGGATGACACCACGTATGGGGGGATTGCCATCTCAATGTTCAGCACCTTTACAAGTTGGAACTGGGGGTTCTACATTCCTTGCTAACTATACTATATTAGCTGGCACAACTATGCAAGATGCAATTACCAATAATCAATATATAACTACTGTTGATGTTGAGGTCGCAATAGGAGATACTATTGTAGATACACTATTACCAATAATATCAGTAAATTTGGGGACTGGAACTGAAAGCCCCCCTAATGATGTTTTAACTTTTACAACCCCTATAGTAATTAGTAGTATGCAAACCATAACATCGTGCGCAGTTCCTGCTACAGGAATGGTGCTTGGATCAAATGTGGAAAATGATAATACTTTTGCAGCTAGAATATTTAATTATTCATTGAATCCAAGAGGTGGTGGAAGTATTGGAGATTATTATGCATGGTGCTTCCTTGGCTCTCCAAATGTAACTCAAGTGCAGATATTTACTACAAATTCTATTGGAACCAATAATATCGTTTTCCCTATAATATTAGAGGGTAACCCAGATCCTAATTACTATATTGATGGCAATATATCTAATGGGTTTGCAGAAGCTGTGGCTCCTATACAGCGTAATGCATCATTAATAGATATTGCAAGTGTACAATCTTATATTGACAATGTAAATCCAGTTAATGCCAACCCAGATGTCTTAACCGCAGCTACTTATGAGTTTAATGCTACCATTCCAGAGGCTGGTACTTATTTTAATGTGTATGTGAGCCTTAGTGCAGGATTAACATTATCTACACAGCTTACATTGCCAAATTTACCTTCTCCTGGGTATATTACAGTTGAAGCAATTATTCAAAGAGAATTTAGAAGAGCAATAATATCATCCCCTCTTGGGGGTTCTGCTATTCCTTATAACGGAGTCACTGATCAAAGAATCCCAATAAGCTTTATTGAAGATACCATTATGCAAGGGCTAGCTAATAATAGCAATTTGCAGGGTAATTTTGCATCTTTATTGTTGGGGATTCAAATTGCATACTTTCCTGGTGGAATATCTAATCCTACTACTGGTTATATATCAGTTCCAAGCTTACAAGATTCTAACGAGTTTGTCTTTATCCCAACACTAGGAACTTATGAAGCATTAATAGTGTATGATATAGATGTAAGCATTTTAAATGTTATATTGGCAGGTACATAATGGGAAACAATAAATTAGTATTTTATTTATTTCCTAACCCATCATATATAGGAACATTATCCCCATTTCAAATTGGTTGGATTGCTAATGATTATAGTATAATTAATGTTACTCTTGATGCAGCAATTCAAATATTACAACCTACAGTAGGCGCATCTATTATAGATATAGACAGCGCTACTAATACTGCAAGTTTATTTGTGCAGGGCAGCACTCAAAATATAACAGTATATTTAAAAATCACATATTTAAATAATCCTCCGCAATATTTTTCTTTATGTTTTGTGCAGAATTTATCATTGCCCACTATAAATAATTTATATAGAAACTTTATAAGTTACTTACCCAAAGGTGTTTATACCACCTCTAATAATCCTAACTCTCCAGTATTTTGTGATAATACAGCTACTGCTACTACATTAGCGCAGATATACGATAGCTCTTTGCTGCAAACTATACTATCTGATACTCAGAGTGTCGCATTTACTGATTTAACTACAGTATCTGCTAATTTATTTCCCAACAGTGGTAATCCAGCATGGGAACAAGCATTATTAGGAACTAATGCTTTATATTACCAGAGTAATACAAATTATCCTGCGTTATTACAATTATTATATCAAACCAATATAAATAATAACACCAATCCATATTTTTTAGCTTATAATATCTCTCAATATATAAATTTTAGACTAGGAGTAAAAAAGTTTGTATTAATAGGGGAATCTACAATTAATAATATTAGCGCCTCTTTTATTTTAAATTTAAATAAATTAGGGCAATGTATATTTAATGGAGGTAATGATTTCCCTGGGGTAAATGATTATACTATTTCAATATTTATATTAGCCGATAGTAATGTGTTATCAAATGAATTTAAGACAGAACTAAATTGGTTTATAAGAAGACTAGTTCCTCCTTATTTATTATTAAATGTATATTACACATATACAGCTGATGACCTACATTTGGCTTATATTGCAGACACTTATCTTGGAGACCCAAGACAAAATAATGTGGCATGTATTCAGTATAATCCTAATAAATTAGCTCAAGCATTGGGATATAGTGGTATTTCTAGTAGTGGTGATATTACAGACTTTATAGTATCCTTAAGTCCTATTCCAAGTGGAAACACCTTAACACATGGAACAGATTATACGGTTACAATAACACCCATATCTGCTGAACCTATAGTATTACCAGAACCTATAGTATATTATACCCAATTTTATACCCAAGATTCTATTTTATTAAGCACGTACTTTGACGGTACAAATGAACATTTCGTGGCGAATACTACGGGAACGGTTGAAATTAATATATATCTAGGAGTAATATATAAAAATATTACTTACACAATTATTTAAAGGATAAATATGTCAAATTTTAAAATACAAGCATTTAGGAACTTAGAAAATGTAAATGCAGATAATATGACTACATTTTATAATAACACTCCACAAGAACTAACTTCATTTTTCCCAATTACACCATGTATATGTAATGGAGTAGGGAATATTATTAATAATTTTGGGCAAGTTGGAACTAGTAATGTATTTGCATTTACAAATGGTGTAGTTAGATTCCCAGATCAGACTATTCCAGTATTGACAACAATAGCTCCATGCTTTGCCACTTATAATTCAGCATCAGTTACGGTAACGTCCCCAAGCTCCCCTGGATCTCAGTATTATATTGTGGCTAATGTAACATTTACTGCGTTAGATACATACAATAGCCAAACATCGGTAGCAATATTAGGCACAGCAATGACATTGGCACAAATAGCAGCAGCATCAAATCCATTGGCTTATATGCCAATATGTGCAATAACTAATACCTCAGGGGTATATACAGTATTTATTGATTCTAATTGTGCGCAGAATTATGGGTTAAATTACGGAGTTACCTCATTAGTTAATTCTGATGCAAGTGGCAATATATATACAGTTAATGCTACATCAACAGGATGTAATTTAATCGCAGGTACTGGTCATATGATACAGCCACCTAATGGTAGGGCATATTCAGGTAATCCGAGTGGTGCGCAAATTGGCGGTAGTGCTACATACGCCACATTAGCTGATTTGCCTATCCTACCTGCCCCAATATCAATAACTGCTAATGGTAGCACTAGAGCGTATTATACTGGTGGTAGCGCTACAGTAACTGACCCTGCATTGACATTTGCCTATATATCGGAATTGCCTGTGGTGACTAATAATATTAGAGGAAAGGTAGCAGTAGTTGGGGATCAAAATATATACATGAATGCTACTTTCAATGGTTCTACATGGAATGGGAATGTAGGAGGGGTTATTGATTTAGCTGGAATAGATGTAAGCACTTATAATTTTAGCATTGATCTAAACTCCACACTTGGAATAACTGGGGCGACTGGGGTGGGAGGGTTTTCATATAGTACTGCAAATTTCCCCGTATCGTTGCCCTCAATTAACGATCAAGTTATAATATGTGCATCTAGTATAGCATCTTTTACGCTTTCTTTTTCTGCTGCTACTAGTGGAGCAGGAGCTTTAAGAGCATACTTCAACTTTGCATTTACCGCCACATCTATAACATAAGGGAAACAATATGCAATCAGGATACTATTTAACAATAATAAATAATGAAATATATGTTTTAATGAGTCATGATAAAGAACCATTAAACGCAGAGGACAATAGCTGGTATAGACTAAAAATCACGCAAGAAGATTACAATATATACATACAAGCATTGAAAGATAAAAAAGAAATCTATATTGATGCCGATGGTAATCCACAAACAAGATATAAGTTAAAGGACAAATAAATGAGGGCAAATTTTGTAATTGCGGCAGCAAATGGCACATATACTAGTCCTATAAATAAAAATATAAATACACTAGATACTTTTGGTAATATAATTACTTTTGAGTTTTATAATGATGCAGCGTTAACTATTCCATCAACTGGGATGACAGGTTCAATAACTGTAAATGGTAAAATGTCTGCTAATTCTATTTGGCAGAATATTCCAAATAGTAGTGTACCAACTACAATTGATGTAGCAAACGCATTATCATTATCAGTGAATCAAGCTGTTTATCAACTTCAGATTATAACAAATACACTTGCTAATACAAACTTTGTAAATATAATTTTAGATAGCACAAAATCAACTTAGGAGATTATTATGTCTGGATTTACTGGCGGAATAGGATACACCCCTCTTAGTAGTGGAGGGTCTGGAGGAAGCTCTGGCAATACATTCCCTGTAACTGTAGCAACTACGGCTAATATTAGTCTAACATCTGCACCTACAACGATAGACGGTTATACTTTAGTATTAAACGATACTATACTAGTAAAAAACCAAACACCTGATTCAGGGAGTGGCAATCCAGCAGATGGTATATATAATTTTAATGGAGTGGGAAATCCTTTAACTAGGAATCCTCAATATACAGTATGGATTAATTTTGTTGGATTAACTGTTCTTGTGGGGAACGGAGGACAAAAAAATATTCCATGGGCATCATCAGCACAGCCTGGAGGAACTATTGATGTCACTAATTTATTATTTTTAAATGCTTCAGAGGGTAATTTTGAAGCAACTGGTGGCATAACTAAAACTGGCAATAATATTACATTAACGACTGTTGCCGAGGTGCAGAATGCATTTTTCAATGCAGTAGATGGAAGTGGAAATTTAGTAGCTGAACAACCATTTGTTGGCACTCCATTAGTCCCTACAAATACAGCAATTTTAGCTGGTGACACCATAACTACATT
>Ga0302280_1000196_pt1 | contig 52990 bp, 57 predicted proteins | sample III_Fen_E1_1_FD_198771 | JGI IMG/M metagenome (GOLD analysis project Ga0302280, IMG submission 198771) | Peat permafrost microbial communities from Stordalen Mire near Abisko, Sweden - III_Fen_E1_1 | ecosystem: Environmental > Terrestrial > Soil > Wetlands > Permafrost | place: Sweden: Abisko... | reverse complement strand
AAGTGACAAACCATACGTGGTATATTTTTTTCGAAGATAATGGCCGACTCCAATCAAGATAAGACCGAATAGACAACCCATGGAAACGCGTGCGCCTTGTGAAATCAAATTATTTTCAAATGCGTATCGAAGAAAGAAACCGACACCAAGAAGCACAGCAATAACACCAACGAATGTGAAAACTCTGCTTCCAAGCTTGAATTCAGCATCAGAACCATTTGCAGGAGTTGGCGTAGCCGCGACAGGTTGCGTGACCGGTACAATCGGTGTCATCGGCGGCGGAGTCGGAATAGGCGCGGCAACAGGAGTAACCGAAACGGTCGGTGCAATAGACTCCGGATTTTTAATTGCCTTAATTTTCTTATCCAAAACATTCAACCGATACAGTGTGTAAATAAAAATAGCGATGACAATAATATATATCATGTCGATGATTATACCTTGATATTTTCGATATTTAAAGGTATTATGTTATCCACATTATCGCCATTTTGGCGCATGCATTGCATTTATGACTTTTTCATCTCTACTTCTCTATACGAGCATTTTTTGCGGTCTTTATTTCCAGATTTTCCTTCTGGTCACCTTTTTTGAAGCACAAGGAAAAGAGAAAAGGGACCGACAACTTGTACAAATAAAGACATCGACACTACCAACTGTCTCCATGATCGTCCCTTGCTGGAATGAATCCAAAACTGTCGAAAATACCCTCATTTCACTTCTCAATCTCGACTATCCAAAAGAAAAATTATCAGTTCTGATCGTCGATGATGGGAGTAAAGACGACACATACGCAGTCGCAATGCAGGCAGCGTCACGTCTCAATAAACAAGAGGGTCTGGCTCGAATTGAAGTCGTCACGCAAAAAAATGGTGGAAAATATACGGCTCTCAATCGTGGTATTGCGATCGCACAAACAAAAGGCACACAATTCATCGGTTGTCTCGACGCTGATTCGTTTGTCGATAAACACGCTCTCGTCCGCATGATTCCCTATTTCAATAATCCGGAAATTATGGCTGTCACACCAGCAATGCGCGTGCACGAACCAAAAAATATTCTGCAATACATACAGCGTGCAGAATATAATGTCGGTATCTTCACGAAACGTGTCTTCGGAATGTTGAATTCAATTTACGTCACCCCTGGTCCATTTTCAATTTTCCGCACATCCGTTTTCAAACAAATTGGCGTATTCAAAGAAGCTCACAATACCGAAGATATGGAAATCGCCTTTCGTATTCAATCCTTTGGTCATCGAATCGCCAATTGTCACAATGCATTTGTCTATACAAAAACTCCAGAAACTATCAAAAAACTTCATACGCAGCGCACACGTTGGACATACGGTTTCCTCAAAAATGCTATCGACTACAAACATATTTTCTTTAATAAAAAATACGGCCATATGGGACGTTTTGTTTTGCCGGCAGCAATTGTAGGCCTCGCTCTATCACTCGCTATCGCCGCAGACTTCATTTATCACATCGTAAAATCTGTTACGACAACAGTTCATAAAATATCAATCATTGGTTTTACCGCTCCGCATTTTACTTTCAATTGGTTTTTTATAAATACTGAAACAACATCAATTCTGGCAATTGTACTTCTCGCAATAACCATAACTATCGTGACGATCGGAAAATATATTGCAGAAGGCAGTGCAAAACCTTCGCGCGATATGCTATATTTCATCGTCTTCTATGGTTTTCTAGCACCGCTCTGGTTATCAAAAGCCGTCTACAACGTCGCACTATCGAGAAAAACACCATGGAGATAAATGGAATGAATCCAAAAAAATATCTCATCGTTCTCGCAATCACATGCGCAGTTTTTTTGACAGGTTTTTTGGCAAGCAACTATTTGAATAATCAGAAGATAGACAGCATCAAAAATACCGAAGATCAAATTTCCCTCGACATACTATCAAGCGAAGCACAATACCAACTTCTCGAACAATCGTCGTGCGACATCGTTACTGGTTCGATTCTCTCCGACGAGCTCAACACGCTGGCCGACAAACTTTCATATGCCGAATCACAAGAAGGCTTCAGCAGTGCTGATGTGCAATCCCTCAAAGAAAATTACTCTCTTCTTGAAATAAAAGACTATCTTTTGATGCAGCAAATTTATAATAAATGTGGAGCGACACCGACATCAATTTTGTATTTCTACTCAAACAAAGGCAACTGTACAGATTGTACAGACCAAGGTTACGTCTTGACCGCATTACGTCAAGAATATCCGGAACTACGCGTCTACGCATTTGATTACAATCTCGATCTCGATGCGGTCAAAACCCTCATTACTCTGTATCATATTCCATCGGTTTTGCCAGCGCTCGTTATGAACGGAAAAGTCTATGACGGTTTCCAGAGCATAGCTCAAATACAAGCTGCATTGCCATCACTTACACTGCAGGCTTCTTCGACAGCCTCGTCGACTATGAATTCTTCACCAACCTCTTTCTCCTCAAATACAAACAGATAGCGGTTATAAACAACAACGTCGATGTAGTTGCCGACAACAAACAGTACTGGCAAAAATGATGTAGAACGAAAGCCTGCAGTATGAAAAAATAAAGGGACGCCAAAAAACCTATCGGCGTAACTGCGAGAGCTGCATGATATGCCCTGACATTTTTCTTTCCAGTCACTGGATCAGTTGTAGAATTTATAAACGTAAATAAAGCAATTAAAACAAAAAGATAATATGCAACGCCAAAAATAGAAACTGGAATTCCGGCGACAGTTGAATACGCGCTTGTCAAAACAACTTCACATGAACCTACAAAACACGGTGGCGCCACATTTTGATAATGATCAATCGTCAAATACGTAGCATCACAAAAGCCAATCAAAGCGAAAACTACCAAGAAAATCGTCGCCCATCGTGGAGCTATATTATTTTGCAGGGGTTGTTGAGGAGATAGTGTCATCAATTAATTGTTTAAAAGCAGCATAACTTTGAGGATTCGTAATTCGTACTCCGTTTATGAAAAATGTCGGAGTATAGTCAAGATTGTTCTGCTGAGCCTGCTTCAAATCGGATACTACTCTGTTATATACATCAGGAGACGTTAAATCTTTCAAAAACTGCGTCGTATTAATACCAATTTTTGAAGCGTATCCTTCAAATATTGATGTCGGATCAGGTACATTCACCCAATCATTTTGATTGGTATACAACATATCATGCATAGCCCAATACTGACCCTGTAAACCAGCGGCACCGGCAGCTTCTGCAGAAATCATAGCATTAGCGTGCTGTGGAAGTGGAAAATTACGGAAAATAAAATAAACACGTGATGGACCTTCGGCGGCAAGAAGTTGTTGCAAAACTGGATGGAAAGCACCACATGATGGACATTCATAATCTCCATATTCAACAAGTGTAACAGGAGCAGTACTTGAACCGATCGACCAATCGGACGACGTCACGGGATTATTGAGAGTCACGGGGGCATTTGAATCGGTAATACCCTGCGCTTTTTTGTTCGCAGCGATCAAACCAAAAATGATCAGACCAATGATAATAATAAAACCTCCCCACGTTAGTATTTTTTTAAGTTTTTGACTCATAGTATTTGAATTTGAATATTACTTTTTCATTATACACTCGCGGTCGGACTTGCGCTACCGGTACCACTTACTGGAGCTGGATTTGTCGCAACAACCTGCTGTATATTCGAACTTCGCATCAATACTTTCTGTAATTCATCGGCATACGCGCGTTCAACCTGCTGAAAAAATCCTGAGGATTCCTCTTCAGGAACGCCAGCCTCTCCTGCTTTTGCATACGCAGTATCCTCGTGTCCCGCAGTTAAAACAGACAATGATGCGACGCCAAACATTCTCTCAATATAACTTTCTTCGATATTCACATCCTGAATTTGGCGGTACGGTATCGACATTTCAGACCGATTGACGATACCCGTTCGAATATGGAGAGCATAATCATCAAGCATAAATTGGTGGCACGCATAATTATATTTTGCCATTGAAAGCGCACCGATAGCATATAGAAACATCAAAATTAATCCGGGTAACAAAACATCAAGACCTGCTGGAGAACCAACACCAAGAGAGAAAGAAACCAAAATGACCGCGATAACCCCTATAAAGAAAATAATCCCATCGCACACAAGCGAATAATAAAAAGCCTTCAAACCGAACTTATAATAGGTACCGTTGGTAAAAGTCGGATTCATGGCGCTATTGTAGCAAAAAACGTCAAATGATGCGAAAATGGATAAATGAAAGGTTTATGGTCCTATAGTGTCGGGATTTTTATGAAATTAGCTGGTTTTGTCTTTATCATCGTCATGATAGACATACTTTTTATACCTGACAAACAAAGCGGTCTTGGTATGGTTCTCCCTGATCCTGTCCTTGTCACTTCCCCACAATTCATCCAAAGTCTCGGCCGTCTATTAAATATCCCAATCGAACATGGTGAAACTGTGACACCAATCACAAAAGGTCAAGAATTCCTGCCAATTCTTTTATCTGCAATCAATAATGCATCATCTTCTATCGATATCACGACATATCCCTGGTCTGAAGGTATCATGAGTACAAAAGTAATCACCGCTCTGACTGGCGCAGCAAAACGCGGAGTGCAGGTGCGTGTATTGATTGATGCTCTTGGTGGACATACTATATCGGACGCCGACCTGCTTCCACTTCGAAATGCCGGAGCAAAAATCGAACATTATCATCAATTTTCAATCATCAATCCTCTTCAATATGACGAACGAGATCATATGCGTTCTATTGTTATCGATGGTACTACAGGTTTCCTCGGTGGCATGGGCATCGGCGACGATTGGCTCGGTGACGGAGTGACGAGTGGTTGGAGTGACATGATGTTTGAAGTAAAAGATACTATGGCGCAAAGCCTACAGAGCGCTTTCGCCGCATTGTGGAATTCAACGACAGGTGAAGTGCTTGCCGGATCTCTTTTCTATCCCCCATTTTCGATTGCTTCAACAACAAATGTCTACTTGCAAGCCGTGAGCATCCCTTCAAAAAATCTCGAACCTGTTCGTGATATATTTTTGTATTCAATATTAAATGCACAAAAAAGTATTCATATTATCAGTCCATTTATCATCCCGAATTCCGATATACTCGCGGCGCTGGAAAATAAAGCCCGATCCGGCGTCGACGTCGAAATACTCTCGCCTGGCGACAAATCAAATTCATCACTCCTGCGCGATGCGTGGCGATCTGACTATGCGGGATTGCTCGCCGCCGGTGTAAAAATATACGAATACGAACCGCAAATGATACATACAAAAATAATGGTTGTTGATGGTACATGGTCTGTCATCGGTTCAGCCAATCTCGACAATCGTTCAGAGGAATTAAACGATGAAAATATTATGGGAATTGATGATCCAGTTTTAGCAGGACAACTTGAAACCGTATTTACTCAAGATATTACACACTCAAATCAGATCATGCAAAATCAGTGGAATTCAAAAAGCTGGATATCAAAAATCGGATACGATACCATTGAGCTATTCGCAAAACAACTTTAATTTAAGCTCAATTAATGCAGTGAGGAATTGCTCAATGTATCGAGGGCATTTTTAAAATCGCCGACATAATGATTAAATGCCGGAATAACGCCGATAATGTTCAGAATCCATCCAATTATAACAATCAAAACGACCGCACCCGTAACATAGCCCAATCCATAAAAAACTCCTCCAATAAACTGCGTCCAGTGACGATCTTTTCGCGACAACGTATCAAGTTTATTTTCCAATATTGAGAGGTGCTCTTTTAATTCCGGTTCAATCATATTTGATATATTAATTTAATATTATGTTAAATTGTAGCACATCACAGATGATATAGACAAAAATTAAATATAATGATACAGTATTTCTCGGCACATGAACACTACTCTTGGTATACACACCTTGAGTACAACAAAAAAACAATAGATAACGGCATTGATTAAATTATGAGCAAAGAATTGATAGTAGAAAAGAGATTTTACTGCAAGGATGGCGAAGTTTCATTTATGGTATTAGGGCCAGTTCCACACAGACCTGGATTCTGGCAGGTACGTCAAAGTGCCATGTCATTCGGTTTCCGTGAAGGCAGGATGGCAGAAAAACCACCAATCGAAATGCACGAGTCGAAACTCATAGAATTAAAACTGAAGCAAATCGCCAATGAAACAGCAAAAACTTTACGGACAGTCGGGGGCTCTGGACCAAAACCGAGAAGCCGAAAACTCCGTGATAACAAACCGATCAGGAGAGTACTACCCGCTAAATTCTCCCTGATCCACCAAGCACTCTTGCGGATCAAAGCCGAAAGCGAACAAGAAACGGCTTAAAAATGCACACTTCAAAAACTTTCCCCACCTCACGGCGGGGAATTTTTATATAGTACTTTTGTCGAAATTAATCAACTCTTCCGGCATTTCTTCACTAAAGAAAATTCTCGACATGCGATATATTCCGTATGAAATGAAAAACGCCGAGAGAACGTCAATCGTATAGTGCAGATGAGTCAAGAGCACTACAACACCAAAGAAAACAGACGCTAACATAAATATTGAACGAAGCCATACTCGGTCATAATAGAGAAAAGCCATAAGAAATGGCAGACCTGTATGTCCCGAAAAAAAGAAGTCATTTCCAAGAAAAAAAGATGAAAACATTTTTTGCCCGATAATATCTTCGATAAAAGATGTAGTGCTCGGATTAACAACTGCATGAACTGGAAACGGACCGATATGTGTGAGAGTAATAAAAACCGATCTAACAATAACAAATATCGCTATAGTCTTTAGGGAAAACGGCATTCGCTTCGGATCCCATAAAAGTACATACGCGATAAATACAACAAGAATCATTGCACCGTTGACGAAAAACCCATCAAGATCAAATACAGGAGTGTTGCTCAAGATAATATCAGTTACGGAATTACTAACTGTTTCATTGACATAATTTACTGCATACGAATCAATAACAAACGCCGCTCCAAGCATTGCCAGAGATATGAGTATCGAAATAATAAACTGCTTGTTACAGAAGCATTCCTTATATCGCGTTAGTAGTTTTTTAATCATAATATAGCTTCAATTATAGCAGGTCTTTCGCTATATAAAACCTAAGCAAAACCAGGAAAAAAATCAGTTTTAATATGCGATTCCGATACTCCCAAATTACGTAAGGTCTCTTGGAAACCGACAACCATAGCGTGCGGTCCGGAAATATAAAAATATCGCTCTTTAAAATCGGGTACTTCGGACATAATCATCCTATCATTGATTGCGCCGCTATATCCAACACTGTTTTGATCTGTAATCGCATATATAGTTTTAATTCCCAGAGCATGAGAAGCTTCATTAAAAAGAGTTTCGTATGCAATATCAGCCGCAGTCCTATTTGAATAGAACAGCACAATATCCCTTTTTTCGCCGGTATCAAGCAAATATTTAATCATGCTTCTAAAAGGTGTAATGCCGATTCCGCCAGCAATAAAAACGAGTTTCTTTTTCTTGTTTCGAGGCATAACGAAATCACCAGAGAGCTGGGACGCAACCATAACATCCCCTCTTTTCATTTCCAAAAGATGTTTTTTAAATGTGCTTGGATTTGGATATAATTTCACTCCGATAGCAAAATCCTCCTCCGTAGGCGAAGACGCAATTGTGAAATACCGTCTATTTCCTCGGCTATCAACTCCGGAACGATCGAGCGTCCACTCGAGATACTGCCCCGGCTTGAACTTCATTTTTTGTTTTGAAGAAAAAACGAAATCATAAACATTATCAGCCAAAGAAATTCTGTCTTTTAATTTCAAAATTAATTTTTGTTTCGGACTTGCGAGATATGAAAATATATTTCCGACAACAAGAGCTATTTCAGGTGTCGAATATATAGAGCCGACATGAATTGACGGTGCAAAGAGAAAACCGACAAAACCGCCGTATATGATTCGCAACCAACGGCGCGGTGGTGTCGTTAAAGGTTCAGTCAGCATTACAAAAGCAAAGAAAAAGACCGGGGTTCTAACAAGAAACATCCAAAAGTTTGGGAAAAACGTGCTGAAGTTCGATACGGTTGAAAAAAGGGTGGTGACTGTAGCGACGAGCAGAAAACTGAAGACGAGATCAAAACGCAATATCTTTCTGGTCAACATTAATCCCCCAACGAGCACAAACGGCAACATCCACAGTGTCCCAATCCACCAGCTTGCCGAGCCATTGATTGCATATGCAGTGAGGACAACCGCAAACGCCGCAGGATTGAAAATATGTTTTCGTTTAATGGCAAAAATATATTTTGAAGCCATTGCCCAGACCGATGCCCACGCCGCGAGATTGAAAAAAACCATATCATGCGGCGACGATATCGGGTTTATGATAAGCACAAGTATAAGAGCAGTAATATATGCCGACTCCACATTTGTTGGAGCATTAAATGCCCACGCAAAAATGATATTCGTTAACAGACAAACCGTCGTGATAAATAGTACTGAAAACAAAAGAGCCAACGGGCTATATGGCAGAAGACCAAAAAAACTGAGTCCAATCGCGACGACAACCAATATGATCAAATAATACAAAACAACTTTGTACATTGTAATTTTGTTCAAAAAATTGTCGATGATTTTAAGCATTTTATTTAATGTATGAATTGAAATGAGTCGTCATCGTGGCTATGCCGTTTTTATCTATACTGTATCCTTCAAAACCATCAAGATTTTCTATAAACATAATCCCTTTTTTGCCCATAGCAAAAGCTGCCGTCGCAAATCTGTCTGCCTCATAAACATTTGGTCCGACAACGGTCAAGCTGACAATTTCATTATCTGTCGGTTTTTTCGAATGAGGATTATAAATGTGATTACCGCGAACATACGTTCCGGATGTTGCAACACCTTTATCTTTAATAGATAGAACTTTGATGACTTCAGTTTCGGGCTTAAAAGGGCTTCTGATACCGACAGACCAAATTTCACCGTGTTCATTTGTACCGGAAGTCTGTATATCCCCTCCAGCATCAATATAAAAACGACTAAAACCTTTTTCAAGAAGTATTTTCGCAGCATTATAAATTGCCCAGCCCTTTACCAAACCTGAAGGGTCATACTTGCCCTGCGGAGTTTTAATGTCGAAATAACCATTGGTCTTTTTTTTCGTCTCTTCAGATAAAATAAAAACTTCTCTCATATCAGGACTGTACCCTTGCGAATCTATCAAACCTTTATTTATTTTACTGATTTCACTTGTGTCTTTATATGTACTAAATGTTTCATCAACATATGTGAAGTATGAAAAAATTGTTTCAAAAATTTCTTCGGTAACATGTGCGTCAGCTATATCGACCGTAATAGTCATCCCCATGATAATTTTATATCGCTTCATATCGAAAGTTTACGAATTTGCAGCCTGTGCAAGAGCGGAGCTCAATGACTGTTGAAATGCACCACTTGAATCTGTTGCTCCGGAAACTGTATCGACATTTGCGCTCTGAGCCTGAATCGCCTCCTGCTGGAGAATCGGCATGGCTTGTTGATTAATATATTGTGAAGTTCTCCGGTCATGAGGATAATCCAAAAATTGAACACTGGTAATTGCACCACTTGCAATGGTCACTTCAACCTGAATATTTCCATAATATGCATTGGCGCTCTGACCAATATATTGACCATTTTTATATCGACCGGTATTGGTTGTAGCAACTGGGACTGGTACAGGTGTAGGAATAGGCTTTTTGACAGGTGTTGAAACAGGAACAGAGATCGGCACAGATACCGCTACAGTAACTGGATTTACAGGTGTCGTTACAGGTACTGTATTAATAGCAAGTGATGTTGTCTGGCTCGTTGTTACGATATTCTGATTTTGATAACTATAAGCAGAGTACACTCCAAAAGTAGCCACAAGAAAGAGTGAAAGTATGTATTTTCTCATATGTACATAATACAGTATCTTCCTAGATTTGTTTCATATCTTTCGAAGAAATATGTAATAATAGCAGTATGATGAAATATCATACGCTCATCATAAGCGACCTACACCTCGGCTCTCGTATCTGCCGCACCGATAAAATAATGAGTGTTTTAAACGACTTCAATTTCAAAAACCTGATCATTAACGGAGATCTTTTCGATACCAACACGACTACGAAATTCAAAGAAAACCACTGGCATATACTGTCAAAAATTTCATCACTAGCTGAACATAAAAATGTGCTTCTAGTTGGAGGAAATCATGGCCGGAGACTCGATCCTCTGGCTGAAAAAATGGGTATCACGATTGTCGAACATTATAGTTTCAAAATCGGGGACAAAAGATTCCTTTGTCTGCATGGTGATGAATTTGATATGTATGTGCGCAATCTTCCTATTACATCGGATCTCTTCACCAAAATATATTATTTGATTCAACAGGTTGGCGGCAAAAAACAAAGCCTCTCAATGATAGTCAAACGCGCCAGCAAACAGATACTTGGAATTTCTCGGCGACAACAGCGTCTGGCTCTGGAATACGGACGTATGCACAATGCCAACGTCATAATTTGTTCGCATACCCACATACCACATATGAGTAAAGAAGATGAAAACGTATTTCTTAATACCGGATCATTCTGCGACAATCCATCGACATTCATTACAATTGAGAAGAACGGCGCTATGCAACTGCACGAACTTTAAATTAAATTTAATTCCTTATTTGCGAAATGAGATCCGCTGTTATACGACCAGATTCTACAATTGTCGGTAAGCCGCTGCCTGGGTGAGTCCCTCCACCAACGAGATACAAACCATCTACTTCTTTAAATTTATTATGCGGACGAAGATACAGCATCTGCCCTACCGTATGAGATAGATTAAAAACTGCACCTTTGTAGACATTTATTTTACTTTCCCAATCGCTCGGAGAAATAATCCTCTCGACTTCGATATGATTTTCAATGTCTTTCATTTCTGTTTTTTCGGATATCATTTTTATTATCAAATCTCGATATTGTTTTTTCTGCACAGTCCAATCAATTGACGCGTCCAAATTCGGAACTGGAACGAGAACATATATAGTCGATTTCCCTTCGGGAGCGAGAGTTGCATCAGTCACAGAGGCATTTTGAATATAAAACGACGGATCTTCCGGCAATTCTTTTGAATTAAAAATTTGCTCTATGTTATGTTTATAGTCTTTTGCGAAAAAAATATTGTGATGCGGAATGTCGTATTTTTTATCCAATCCCAAATACAGCATAAAGGTTGAGCACGAATATGGTCGTCGAGCCAGTTCTTTATCGGTCCATTTTCCTCGTGAAGATTCCGGTAATAATTCCTTCATGCCCGCCGCAAAATCAACATTCATAATAACAAAATCGGCTTTGTCAGTAGTTCCATCTTCAAATATAACACCAACTGCCCTATTATCTTCCAATAAAATTTTTTGTATCGGCTTATTCAAAACGACTCGACCTCCGTCTTCCTTGATGATATTAGCCATTACTTCAGTTATTTTATGAACACCGCCGATGGGATGAAAAATTCCAAAGGCATGCTCTATATATGAAAGGATCGAAAAAGCTCCAGGACACTGCCACGGCGACATGCCCAAATATTTTGCTTGAAATGTCATCGATATGCGCATATCTTCGTGTTTGAAATATTTTGCCATCACGTCGTAAACCGAAGTGAAATTCTGCATGCGAGGAAAAGCTTTTACAAGTTTCAATCTCAAATAATTATACCAATGCAAATAAGGGACTTTCAGACACGGATACATATAATCAAATTTTATTTTTTGTTCTTTCAAATACTGTTCGTAGCCTACTTCGTCGCCCGGAAAAAGTCGCGCAATTTCCTGCTTTAATTTTTCTTTATCAAATGGAACGACGAAATTTCTACCGTCGTCAAAACGTAATCTGTACATCGTTTCGAGTCGTCTCATGTCCAAATAATCCGAAACCTTTCGACCGGTATTTTTAAAAACATCGTCAAAAGCTTGTGGTAGCATGACAAATGTCGGACCTAATTCAAAAGTAAAACCATCGACTTTTATAGCCGAAGTCCTTCCACCGACATATGTCTGTTTTTCATACACAACGACGTCATAGCCGCGATGAGCGAGAATCATAGCAGAAGAAAGCCCTCCAGGGCCTGCACCTATAATTATTACTTTTTTCTTTTTCTCAGCCATCGTCTTTTTTAATATGTCCCGCATTTTAACATATTTACGAAACCAAATCCGCTGACTTTCTAGAATTTATTGCTACTAAAAGAATAGTCAAACCACTGACAAGAAAAGGAAACCAAACTTGAGAAATCCAAGGAACCGGAATTAAAAACAGTACATCTTGGGTCGTTAATGATTCCGGCCAGCGAGTAACAATCCACAAGCCGACATAATAAAAGAGATCCCAAAAAGCAAATGCCCAAAGAAAAAGAATAAAGCGCTCTCTATATCTACGTGCAGAGAGCAAACCAATCGATGTCAACATAACCATCGTAGCGGCTTCACGGAAAAATTCAACAGTAAATAAACCAGTCGGAATTGTCTTTAAAAGATGGCTCGGATTATAACTTCCAGCATTATTTATTATGTCAGACAATGTACCCGTATAATTTGGAAGAAAACCGAGCGCTGCGCGTAAATAAATTACAACTGATGCTTCCACAAAACCAAAAGCAATTCCAAAAATAGCAACCAACAATAATTGTTGTTTGCTTATGGAAAATTTATTTTTTCTTGAAAGAAGAAAAACCGCAACTGGAACGCACATCAGCAAGTTTACCCACCACGGCGTTGCCCAAAGAATAAATCCGTTCATAATTTTATTAAATGAATTGTAACACAAACTTCTTTAAGACGATGTGCCTGTTTGAAATATCTATTCCAAAACCGCCGTGACAATAAGCCTTTCGCTGAATGTCCCCTGCTGTGGAAGCCATGTTCCCGCACACGTGATAAGCACGAGCCGAGAAGTTCCATTTGATGTCATAACAGGCGTCATTGACGCGTCTTTATTCATGAGCGTCAAAGAAACGACAGTATAATGATGCGTCGTGCCATTCGCTGACAGGACTTGTATATCGTCACCCATCTGTATCATATGCAAATTTTGGAAAACGCCAGGCGTTGGTAATTTTCGAGCATTTGTACCGCTTTCATAATGGCCATCAATAATAGTATTTCCGATTTCTCCAGGAATTGAACTGTATTTATACCAACCAACATTAGAAAAATTATTTGGAGCAGCCATATGGCCGGAATGTGTAATACCAAGTGTATCAACATTAGCGTCAATATGTAGCGACGGGATCACGAGACGAACCGGAACGGCCACAGATACTGTCGGCGAATTCAAAGTCGCAGCTGAAGCTATTGTTGCAGGTAGTACCCACAATGAAGACAACGTCAAAGACATCGTGCATAAAAAACGTACACATTTTTTTAGAAGATTCATTGTTGACCGGCATTGTACAGCCCGACAAAAATAATGCAAGAATTAATTATGTCGTAATACATTTACCTCTGTTACGTCATATGTCACACAGAAATAATTTTATGTCTAAACTAACTGCAAAAAAACGTAAAAATCTCAAAAAATCTTCTTTTGCTATCCCTAGCAAACGTTCATACCCAATCGAAGATAAAACTCATGCAAAAAATGCTCTTGCTCGTGTCAGTCAATTCGGAACATCCACACAAAAAACTAAAGTTCGCGCAGCTATACTTCGTAAATATCCAAATATTGGCAAAGATTAAAATTTATACTTATTTTCCAAGAAATACTCTTGTAATCGATCCGAAATACCCTGCTACAGGTGTAATACCATTCGCTTTCTGGAAACGAATGATCGCTGCTCGGGTCAAATTACCAAACGTTGTTGTTTCATTTCCAAGAGAACCCGGACCGGATGATGCAATAATAAATCCATGAGAATTAAGATACATCTGCAATGCGCGAACATCTGGACCAATCGAGCCGACAGTCAAATTGCGAGTAAATGTAAATATTGGAGTGATTTGATTTGATGAACTAGATGAAACCGTAACTGTCTGTTTGAGTGAATTAATATATGCAGTAGCACTTGCCGAAGGTGCCAAAATTGAAGACAATTCCTGCGCCGTAACAGCAGGTGAAGAAAAACCGCCCCCACCCGATGCGTATACTACTGTTGGTAACTGGCTGACCGGATTTGTATTTAGCGTGTAATTGGAAGAATTTACAGTAAAAGCTGGTGACATTTTAGTCACGGTACTATTGCCAAGATTCGCTACCCACATATTTATGCCGTCAAAAGCTATACCATGCGGACTAACTGCGAAACCGGCGTACGTTGTAGTTGCACCGCTTGGAGATATTTCGGTAACGCTATTACTGCCCGCGTTAGCTACCCACATATTGACACCATCGAAGGCTATACCGAGAGGACTAATCCCTGTGCCTGCAGAAAGGATTGGTGTGCCAGACGGTGATACCTTAGTTACGCCCCCGTACGTATTCACAGCCCACATATTCGTACCATCAAAAGCAATATTTATATTATATCCCGCAACCGAATACGTGTTTGTCGTACCAGTTGGGGATACTTTAGTAATAGTTCCATTAGTATTGGCAGTCCACATGTTGGTACCGTCGAAAGCGAGACCGTTTGGATTACCTGCAACCAAGTAGGTTGTTGTTGCTCCAGTTGGAGATATTTTAGTCACGGTACTACTGCTATAACTTGTTGTCCACATATTTGTTCCATCAAAAGCGATGTCATTGGGTGAACTAATTCCTGAATAAACAGTTGTTGTGCCAGTCGGAGATATTTTGTTGACGCTATTACCGCCAGAATTCGCTATCCACATGTTGGTGCCATCAAAAGCAATACTATCCGGATTTGATCCGACTCCAGCATACGTTGTCGTCGCACCTGCCGCAGTGATCTTCGTAGCGCTATTATCACCATTATTTGCTGTCCACATATTCGTACCATCAAAAGCAATACTATCCGGATTTGATCCGACCATATAGGTCGTTGTTGCAAAAGGCATATTTACCGTTATCGTATTACTGTTTGATGATACATTCGCCGTTGGCGTAAATGTCGCCGTGTAAACGAGAGGATTTGAAGTCGACGCAAGATTCGAGATAACCCCGTTTGAAGTTGTAATTTCACTCGTATTAAACGAAGCGGGAATTGATGAAGATGAGAACGTAAAAGTAACCGTCGCACTCTGCCCTGCCGAGAGTACATAACTGCTCATCGAAATAGTGAGAGGAGTCGGCTCAGTATTCACCGTGTAGTTCGAAGACGATCCAGAAACCGGGAGATATACTTTGGTGACGCTACTATCATTATAATTCGCCGTCCACATGTTGGTGCCATCAAAGGCAATGCCAGATGGACCATTTCCAATACCAGCATAGGTCGTCGTTGTACCTGTCGGAGATATTTTGGTAACGCTATTGTTTCCATAATTCGCCGTCCACATGTTGGTGCCGTCAAAAGCAATGCCGTTAGGGTCCGTTCCGCCACCAATTGAGTATGTCGTGGTGGCACCGGTCGGAGATATTTTGGTAACACTGTTTCCAGCACCATTCGCCGTCCACATGTTGGTACCATCAAAAGCGATACCCTGAGGGCCTGACCCAATACCTGCGTAAGTCGTCGTTGCCCCAGCCGGAGTTATTTTGGTAACAGTGTTATTATTTATGTTGGAAGACCACATATTAATGCCATCAAAAGCAATCCATGATGGAGATGTCGCGGCACCAACCGCATATGTAGTCGTGGCGCCGGCCGGAGTTATCTTGGTAACGCTGTTTCCAGTATTATTAGCTATCCACATATTGGTACCATCAAAGGCAATACCTACAGGACCAACTCCAACATTTGTATATGTCGTCGTTGCGCCAGTCGGGGATATTTTGGTAACAGTATTGTTATTATTTGCCACCCACATATTGCTGCCATCAAAGGCAAGACCGCCGGGATACGTTCCCGTACCAGCATATGTCGTCGTTGCGCCAGTCGGGGATATTTTTGTGACACTGTTCCCAAGATTATTCCCTGTCCACATGTTGGTGCCGTCGAAAGCGATACTTTGCGGACCAGCTCCCGCTCCAATTGAATATGTCGAGGTAGCCAGGGGTATATTCACCGAAATCACATTTGCGGTAGCCACATAATTGGCGGTTGGAATAAATGTAGCCGTATAGACGAGCGGATTTGATGTTTGCGTAAGATTTGAGATCGTTCCGTTCGAAGCTGTGATATTACTTGCATTAAAAGTCGGAGAAGGTGCTGAAGGAAATGTCAGGGTCACCGTCGCTGTCTGCCCTTTAGTTAGATTGTAGTTACTGAGAGCGATCTGAACTTGCCATGGATTTTGGCTAGCGGGTGCGACGGGGAGAATTCCGGAGAATGCAAAAGCGGGCGTGAGTGGTGCCAACATTATCGACGCCGCAACGAGACACGCGCCTAATTTTTTAAATGATCCGATACACAACTTTCTAATTTTCTTCATGCAAATAATTATACCATAGGAGGAAATCATCTTCGATAGAATCGGAGCGTATTGATCCTTTTATACCGCTCAATATAGACCTAAAAAAACGTGGGTCAGTATCCAAACGCTATTATAAGTATTCTAGAAAATACGGCTTATATGGAGGAATTGCAAAATAAGTATCTGGGTATAAAATCCCTGAACTAGCCGTTTTTATGATACTATTTCATGAATACAAATATGCAACCGTCTATTTTCAATTTCAATAAAGAAATTCTTTTCGGCGAATTCGGGGCTCTTATATTTGCAAATATTACAGCACCAATTATCGCGAACCTTACACAAAACACTACACTCATTTCAGCCTCAGCGGTAATTGCAACCCTTTGTGGTGGTGCGTCATTTTGGTTGGTCACTCGCATTTACCATAGGAAAAAAAGTAATGATTTTGAAGTGCGTAAAATCAAAAGCGACATAAACTACTTTACCCCAGCCGCAATTATATTCGGATTGCTTGTATACGATCCAGCGATCTATTTCATTTCCAACTACCTTTTAAATTCAAAATATATTGTCGAGCTTTCGGTTGTTTCCGGACAAATAGTAGCTTTCTCACTCTTTCTTCTCTGTATGAACATCTATAGGCTGTTTTTATTAAAATACAAACTCAAGCACTTATAAAAATAATCTATAAAGCCTGCAATTGATCTCGTTTGATTTTTTCAAGAATACTTATAAGCGTCGTTTCCTCATCTGCCGGATCAAAATTATATTTTTCGAGAGCTGTCCGATAATCAGGTAAATGTTTTAAAAAAGATTCAATCTCGTCCTTTTTTACATTTTCAGAAAATTCTCCGATAGAGAATTTCCTAAGAATACGGGCATTATAAGCCTGTTCAAATTGATTCTTGAGCGGAACTCCAAAATAAGGTTTCTTCAAAAGGAAGGCGTCCGCAATCAAAGAAAAACCCGTTGTGGCAATTATAGCTTTGCAGGTCCTTAAATCTTCAATATATTCTGCACCGCCGGAAGCACGGTATGTAATATTTCCATCAACACCTATTCTGCCGCCACAATAAACAATGCATTTTTCAGGCATTGTTTTGAGAACCTCAATTAATTTATGATTGGGTTTCGTTAAATACAAGAAAATATGATCAGCTACAATAGGTTTCATTTTTCTTGTCTCAGACTGAACGATAGGAAAAACGTAGTACAAGTTATTTTTTGAGGGAGTAATTTTATTGAATGATTTCAAAATATAATATGCCGCTCCCCACGTGCACAGACGCGTTGACCATTGTGTGATTTTGAAATCAAACCATTTGACACCTTCGGGTTTTCGTATATAAAGGAGTTCATTCTGATTATCGATGCTAATCAGCGGCTTGCGAAAAATATGCGAAATAAGCGTCGTATAAGGTTCAAAAGCTGTAATAAAAACATCGGGCTCAAAATCAGAGATTTCTTTTTTTAGTCGTCTCCAATTTTTTATGTAAAAGCCTACAATATGAAGATTTTTGAAAAAAGTATGCACAATCGAAACGTCTCCCTTCGGGGTAACTTCAAGATGAACGCCCTCGATACGTGAGGCACCAAGAGGACCGAGAAAACTGAAAGCTCGGTCTCCGTATGTGAGAATCTTCACCGTATGTCCTTCACATTTCAAACGAGACACTAACTCCAATGTCTCGAACACATGACCCAATCCTTCGCCGGAAACGCCATAAATGATCTTCATCCTAATGGTAATCTTATTTGTTACTTAAAATAGATTGCGCTTCCTGAACTGCCTCATCTGTTCCAATGTCACCTTTACTGAGTTTGTCTACCACCTGACCAAGCAAGAAAAATTCACTGTCGTTGGCACCCATTACTGCAATTTGTTGTCTGATTCCGGCAATAGTGGCAAGAGCATTTTCAAGACTAACGGAAGTTTTTGCGAGTGTCTCAGTTTCCATAGCACTAAGTATACTACTTCTTGAATAAAAGTTCGATTCTTAATAGAGTTAAAATATAGCAAATACAAACTTTTTTCGAACCTACGAGGGTCAGTATCCAAACGCTATTATAAGTATTCTCAAAAATACGGCTTACATGGACGCTCTGTATACTCAGTTTTTGAGTATTAAAACTGTCTGTACACACAGGGTGTGATTTGGTTTATGGATTAAAACCAATAATTTAGAAATACCACTGTCCATTCGTTTCCAACATATCCACACTGACATTTTCAGGACTACCGTTGGGAAGAGTGGCGACAAATGTAATCTTAACTACTGTCATATTCTGATTGAACGTCCACGTAGTGCTAGGACTTCTAAGTATATCTTCAGTAGTCAGACCAGCCACCTGATTATAAACAGCTACAAGTTTCTGCAAATCTGAATCGGACAAGTTAGTTACCTGTTGTTGCAACTGCGAACCAGCTGGGGCTCCGTCTAAAAGATGTTGGCGAATTGCAGGAAGATTTCCGGACGCATACAACGCTTTTGCTGAAAGAAAATCAGTTATAACCAAATTTTGTAAAGTCGGATCAACCTGATTACCTTGCTCTGTGACATAATTTTGTAATCCATTTTTAGAATCATAATTAAAATTTGCTGAATGTAATGAAACATTAAAACCAGCACCTAGATATGTATTTGACAAAATACCTATAATTAAAGTGAGTACAACAATACCAAATAAAGCAAAACCACTTCTTTTATGCTTTATCACCACTACTGTTTTCGCAAACATATCATGAAGTGTTTGCTTCTTTGGAGTGAACCCCGCAATAATATAACCAATAAAAATGATAAATGCTGACAATATCGCATAGACTCTTCTCAAAAGTGCCTTTCCATAAGTTACGCGCTGACCATTAATGTCTGTAATTTTTATTCCCGCTATATATTTTCCGACAGTAGCCTGAAGTGGAGACGCTTCAAGAAAACAATAGTAGAGAGCTATGATTATAAAACTGCCAATGAATTCTTCTAAGATGACTAGAAAAAAGCCCGCGGAAAAAACCGAACTGCTTGCCAAAACACCTAAAATTTGTGATTGAAATAGTGAACTGAAAGGCAATGAAGCCCAGTGCGATACAATAATAAGTATAAGAAGATCTATAAGCCAAGCGGTAAGACGTCTCCAAAATCCTGCATATTTTACATCACTTGAAACCGCTACAGTAGTATTCGTTTGTATGTTTTCCATACAAATAATTTTAACATAACAGTTCGATTCCTGTTAGTTCTAAAAAGCTAACAGAATCAAGGGTTTTCGAACCTACGAGGGTGCCGTCGTAGAGGATGTTAGAACTATTTTCGAGAGGAGGGATGATGCAACAATCTATATCCCCTCGCCAATCAACGCCCTCGTCATCGGACCGAAATAGCCAGTTGATGGCAATCCATGCGCTTTCTGAAATTTGATAAGAGCGGCCTTTGTCAGACTGCCAAATTTGTCGGTTTCGTTGCCGAGAGAGCCGGGGCCTGATGAAGTAATAATAAAACCGTGGGTGTTGAGATACTGCTGGAGCAGAAGGACTTCGGGATCAATCGTGCCGATTGAGAGATTTTTAGTAAAAATAATTGACGCTAACGAAGTCGCTGGAATTGAAGTAGGGGCCAAAGGTGTACTTACGGGGGTCGACGCGACATGATAACCGCGCGACTGCAAATATGCGGTAGTTGCCGGGCTTGGTGCGAGAATTGAGGCGAGATCGGAAAGCGAGACAGTGCCTCCTCCGCCACCGCTTGAATACGCAACCGGCGGCGCACTACTACCGACAGTCGTCGTAAACGTCATATCGGATGAAGTGGCAGGTGTCGAAGAGCCGTCAATCGACTCGATTTCAAAATGATATGTCATACCCGAAGAAAGACCAGAGAGCGTCACCGAATGACTTGTTGACAATGTCGGGTTCAAGGCCGATGAAAATGCATACGGAATACTTGTACCGTAAAAGACCTGCGATGTAGTATGTTCGTCGGTGGTCCATGTGATCGTCGCACCTGAAGAAGACGGCGTGCCGGTTGCAATTCCCGAAATATTCGGCGGCAAATAGAGAATTATCGGCGAAGCGTTCGCCCAACTTTGATCATTTGTAAACGTGATCGTTCTTTGGCCGCCGGGAATAGGGTCATTATTGAAATCAGGGATGGTTTGATATTGAACGATAAACGGCTGTGACACATCACCTACTGAGAGCGTTAATGGTTCTGAGAGAACCGTGTCGGGATTCAAACCGTCTGCCCACAACACTTCACTGCCGTCGGGATAAAGGCCAAAAACCCCATCGGAAAATGTCAGGTTCGCCGGTCCAAATGTACTGCCCCCAACCGGAGAAACGTAAAATATCACGGAGTTGCCGGATGGAGACGTGCTTATCGTCGTGCTCGAAACAGCATAGCCGGTCGCAAATGGAGTAGAAGCTCCGTTGTATTCATATGCGCCAATATCGGTCGGACCGTAACGGTAAAAGCCGCGCTGGTCGAGTGTCGGCACAGGCACGCCAGCATTTGCCGTGGTTGTACCAGCATCGATAGCACTGCTTCCGGACAATAGTGCAACAGTCTGTACTCCATTTGTCGCCCCATTTGTCCCAAGAGTAGACATATTTAAACTCGGCAAAGTGCCCGTTTGATCCCCTGTCGCATTCCACGTTTTGTGCGCACTCACGCCGACAATATTGTAGCCATTGTCATGAACAGTACTCGCCGTCGTCGCATCATATGCATAAAAATCATCGACCGCCGAACTACTTGAATTATCGGCTATTATTGTATTCTCAACCGAAAGCGTCTCACCGGCGCTGCCGTCGGATGTATATAAAATACCACCCGCGCCCGCCGAAGCAACGTTGCCGTATATAGTCGTGTTGGTAATCACACCGGTAACATTTTGAATATTGAGAGCACCACCATAGGAATTCGTAGTATTGTCATAAAAAGTAGAGTTGGTGATGGTGAGGGTTCCTGTTCTCATACCCAAGGCGCCGCTCGGCTGTGAATAACTGTATGGATTTGTAGTAGGAACACTTGTATTTGTGGTGTTGTTTGCAAATGTCGATGCATTGATAGTAACTGTGTCAGCATTTGCTTCGGCATATACTCCCGCTGATCCATAAAATAGCGAGCCGTCATAGTTGTTTGAAATAGTGGAAGTCGAAATAATAAGGGTCGAGGCATTGCCTGCGCAAAAAATACCACCCGCCGTCGAATATGCGACTATAAAAGTAGAGTTATAGTTCACCGCAGAATTTTGCAGTGTAAGCTTGCCGTTATTGGTAATTCCTCCGCCGACATATCCCGTCAGTCCGGCAACAGCACCGTAGCGCACAGTGAGATTATTCAGGGTCACCGTCGCCCCCGATGCTATGGTCAACACAGATCCATACGCAAATGACTGAGATTCTTGAGTCGATGAGCCTTCGAGGAACGTTGTGCTCGTCCCCTGTCCAGTGACGGTTATATTTTTTGAAATGGTAAAGCCGGCACTATTCGTGCTCGTCGCGCCTGTTTCCGCCGGATTTGACCAACTGAATGTGCCCGTAATATTTAACGTATCCCCCGATGTGCTCGCCACTGTATATCCTTTTGTGAACGTCGCGTATGGAGTACCCGACGAACCGTTGCCAGTTGAGTCATTGCCTGTCGAACTGTTTACGTAAATCGTTGACGCCGATGCGATGGAAGTCCACAAAAAAATACCCGAAAAAATCACTGCGAACAGTGCGGACTTTTTACGCATATTCATGGCAAAATTATACCACACTCGAGTGGGGTGACTACTGGGAATTGAACCCAGATTGAGAGCTCCACAAGCTCCAGTGTTAACCTTTACACCATAGCCACCATATCTGAAATGGCTTCGGCCTTCGCCATAATCAGTGTGCTCGGGAGAGGATTCGAACCTCCATAGCCTTGCGGCCGCTACCACCTCAAGGTAGTGCGTCTAGCCAGTTTCGCCACCCGAGCATTTTCCAACAACTCACTAAAATACCTAACGAGTATAGCCGAAACTGACCTGTTTTACAACTTTTCTTTTTTAAAATGGGCAACAAAAAACCGCTCGCGCGGTTTTTAAAATTATGTTGCGACCTCTTCTGCGGCTGCCGTTTCCTTCGGAGCAACTTTCGCTTCCTTGTGGGCAGTCGACATGTCGACGCCGGCGATTTTCGTGTCAGTATTCTGTCCCGGTTCGAGAGCGAGCATTTTTCGCATGTTGTGACGAATTTCCTTCGAAGCCTTTTCGCGAATGTAATAGAGTTTCGCGCGGCGGACCTTTGAGCGACGAATGACTTCAATTTTGTCGATCATTGGAGAGTACAATGGGAAAATCTTTTCAACACCCACACCGTCGACGACTTTTCGAACAGTGAAGGTTGCGCCGGCTTCGGTGCCGTGTTTCTGAGCGAGAACCAATCCTTCAAAAGCCTGGAGACGGACCTTGTCCTTTTCCTTGATTTTCTGCCAAACACGAATAGTCTCACCCGCGCGAACATTGAGGGCTTTTCGGTCTTCGATATTGACTGCTGTTATTGGGCTTTTTGCCATAAAAATTGGGATTTTTGTCGCGCGTTTCCGGCGCTTTTCTCTAAGTAATGTTTGTGTAATCTATCACGAGACCCAGTTCCTTGCAAGCTTTTTTGAAATCGGCTGGTACCGGAGCGGTTACGGTGACGGCTTCACCATTCATTTTATTGAAGGTCAGCGAGTATGCATGGAGCGCCGTACGCCCAAAATCAAGGGCGCACGGACGTTCCGGAGCATACAACGAATCGCAAATGACCGGATGGTTGATAGCCTTCATGTGCACGCGGATCTGGTGAGTTCGGCCGGTTTTCGGCTCGACCAATATATATGAATAACCGTTACCGCTTCGTCGGCCGGTTCCGTCGTCCAATCCCCCGCTCGTGCCCAAAACTGTATACCATGTTTCAGCATCGCGCATTTCTCCGCGGGCGCCGCGCTGTGCCGACCATTTTCTGAAATCATTTTTGCTGCGGCCGATCGGACGATTGATCGTCCCGTATTTGTCTTCGAATTGTCCGTATACGAACGCGAGATATTTTTTCGTCACGACGCGTTCTTTGAATTGTTCCTTCAGCGAGTTGTACGATTTTTGGTTTTTTGCGATCAAAATTACGCCCGAAGTCCCGCGGTCGAGGCGATGCACGATGCCTGGCCGGTCAATGACTGTTCCATTTGTCATGATGATCGGCTCGCCCACTTTTGCCGTCTTAGGATATTTTTTAAGAATCCAGTCGGTGAGGACCTGTTCCTTTTTTTTGGCTTTTATCGCCTTGCCTTTCGCGTCCGTTTTCGGCGCATTGATGTCCGCCATCTGTTTTCCGTCGTCATGCACGACCAAACCGGCCGGTTTGTTGACCGCCACAAAGTCCTTGTCTTCGTAGAGAATGTCGCTTTTTCGTATGATTTCCATGCTATTTCACTTATAGTTCATACTATGCTAGTATTCGTAAAAACGCCAGAAGATCGGCACGACTCATGTTTTGGCGAAAATTTTTCAAAAAAATTGCGCGATTAGCTCAGTTGGTAGAGCAATCCATTTACACTGGAAAGGTCGCAGGTTCGAGTCCTGCATCGCGCACAAAAAAACTTTAACAATGAAACCAACGCGCTGGAAACTGTACACTGATGGCGAAGATACGTGGCAAGCAATGATTGCGGCATGTGAAAAAGCCGAGCACTCAATTGACCTTGAGCAATATATTTTCGTTAATGATGAAATCGGCAAAAAAATAATAGATGTCTGCGTACGCAAGGCCGCTCAAGGTGTGCACGTGCGATTTCTCTGGGACGCAGCAGGAAGCTTTAATTTGTTTGGTTCAGCATTGGCCGGCGAGCTTCGTACAAAAGGCATTGACCTCGTTTTCTTCAAAACTCTCATCCCCGGTTTTTTCAAAGTCCCCGATTATCGGTCATGGTTTTTCCGAGATCACAGGAAAACACTCATTATCGACGGTACGATTGGATTCACCGGAGGTGTCGGCGTCTGGGAAAAATTCCGCACGTGGCGCGACACACATATTCAAATCGAAGGTCCCGTCGTTACCGACATGCAGGCCGCATTCGACGCAATGTGGACACGCGCAACCCATGACCATGAGAACGAAAAAGAGCGAAAAGAAGAGCGTAAAAAAAATCGCCGTATCCGAAAAGCCCTACGCAAGACCGAACAGCGAAAAATGAGCCGAAATGGCTCGGAATTTTCATATATCACCAACAATCCCCTTCCCGGAAAACGTAAACTATATCACGCACTCGTTGACGCTATTCGTGGAGCGCACAAAAACGTCTTTATCGTCACGCCATATTTTGTGCCGACCAGTAGGCTCGCCCGCGTCATTCGTCTTGCAGCTTACCGCGGCGTCGACGTCCGCATCATCATACCGAAAGCGAGCAACCACCCCGTCGTCGATATCGGCGCACGTTCATATTTTCAGGGCATGCTCGATTCAGGCGTCAGACTATATCTCTATACTGGTAGTTCCGAAGATAATGGCATGATTCACAGTAAAATTGCAGTCATTGACGAACGCTGGACAACGCTCGGAACGTTGAACCTCGACACAATCAGTCTCCTCTACAATTTCGAAGCAAACATCGTCTCCACCAACCGCGAATTCGCAAAAGAAATCGGCGAACTGTTTTGGAATAGCCTGCGCCGCTCCGATCTTCTCGACAAAAAAGAATGGGAAAATCGTCTATTCTTGCTCAAAACTCCGGAATTTGTGGTGAAATTCATCCGCAAATTTTTGTAAAAATCACAAAAAAATTCTTTGCAACTTTGAAGAAGTTGTGATATAAATAGAACCTCAATAAACCTTTTTTAAACCTTTGAGCACTCCACGAGTCAGAATCAATCACTTCATAAAGTCGCCTGAAATGCGAGTCATCACCGAAGATGGCGAGAACCTCGGTGTTTTGACATTGCAGCAGGCTTTGACCGAAGCTGGCAAGCGAAATCTTGATTTGATTGAAATTTCCCCATCAGCCGTTCCTCCAGTTGCAAAAATCATGGATTATGGTAAATTTCAGTACACCGAGAAAAGGAAGGCGAAGGTGGCAAAATCACGCACCGTAGTCTCCGATCTCAAGAACATTCAGGTCAAAATAGGCACCGGCGAGCACGATTTGGAGCTGAAGGCAAAAAAAGCGTCCGAATGGCTCAAGGAAGGACACCGCGTCAGAATTGACCTGTTCCTCATCGGCCGCTCTAAATATATGGATTTTAAGTTTCTGAAGGAACGGCTCGACCGAATTTTCAAGCTTATCACGACGGAATACCGCGTCGCCGAAGAGCCTAAAAAAGGCCCGAAGGGACTGACGACTGTCATTGAAAAGAAGTAACGAAGTGGCCTCTGCGCCGAAAAAATAACCAAAAAAATATGAAAACAAACAAATCATTTGCAAAGCGTCTTAAAGTCACTCGTCGTGGCAAAATTTTGGCGCGCGGCACCGGCCAGAACCACTTCAATTCAAAGGAAAGCCGCCGTTCGCAACTCGCAAAAAAGCGAATGCAGGACTTCCCTATGAACAACAAGGACAAAAGTCAGTTTTTGGTCAATCTTTAATTATAATTTTTAATAAAATACCATGACACGAGTAAAGAAAGGAGTTAATGCGCTGAAGACCCGAAAAAATATCCTCAAAGATGTGAAGGGTTACCGTTTCCGCCGTTCGAAAACGGAACGCGCCGCATATGAAGCAATTTCACACGCCGGAGCATACGCATTCGCACACCGCCGCGACAAAAAAGGCGATTTCCGACGCCTCTGGAACGTCAAAATCAATGCCGGTCTCCGCGCTCTCGATCCAAAAAATTCCTACAGCAAATTCATGGGCAAAATGAAGAAATCAGGCATCGCCCTCGACCGAAAGGCTCTCGCAACCCTCGCTGAACATAATCCGAAAGCGTTTGAGGCGGTTGTGAAGAAGGTTGCTTAATCATCTCTTTTATAAAAATCAAAAAAAAGACCTCCACTCGGGGGTCTTTTTATTTGCGTGGTATAATTCTGGCATGAAGAAAATAAAATCGAATCCTGATACAGCGGTATTAATTTTAAGATTAATAATTGGAATTACTTATTTGGAACTTTTGATGCTTTCTTTTGCTTCTTTTGAACTTCAACTAATATCAGCTCTGGCTTTAATTGTATATTTTCTGGGGTCAATACTTTTGATTCTTGGACTTTTTACACGTTCTATCTCGGCAATCTTTGTATTATTCATACTCTTTACTGATGTAGCTTTTGGGCATATAAATTCACTGAATTCTTTGGTTCAAGTGTTGCTAGATGTTCGTATTTGGACATTTGTTGCAATCTGGTTAATCGGATCAGGAAAATATTCTTTAGACTACAAATTCTTTAATAAGAATGCGGTTCAGAATTTATAAATCATACACTTGTTCCTTCTCCGGATACAAAGCCTTCACGCCCAATTCATCGCGCAATCTTTGTGCTAAAAATGTGGAGGCTTTCGGCTCGCCCATGACGACGAAGACTCGTTTCAGGGTTTCTTGCGCGGTGGCGACGAATTCGACGAGATGGTCGGAGTCTTTGTGCGCGGAATAGCCGAGAATCGTTTCGATCTGCGCCTGGATATTGATCGGCACGCCGGCAATTGTCAGATGTTTCGCCCCGTCGGCGATGGTTCGACCCAGCGTCCCGACGCCCTGATAGCCCACAAATATAATGGTATTTTTCGGATCGGAGAGATACATAACCTCATGATGCAACATGCGGCCTCCGGTCGACATTCCCGAACCGGCGAGAATGATTTTCGGCGATTTTGCGTGGTCGATGCCGCGCGACATGTCGGCAGTGACCGTAAATTCAAGTTTCGGAAAATTAAAAAGTGTTTCTCCGGCGCGGATTTCGGCCTGAATGGCGTCGTTGAAAAGATTTTCGCTTTTTCGATAAATATCGGTGACCGCAATCGCGAGCGGCGAGTCGACGAAAACAGGCATCGACGGAATCAGTTTCCCTTCAACCAATTTTTCCAATTCATACAGAATGACCTGCGTGCGCTCCAGCGAAAATGACGGAATCAAAACCGTGCCGCCGCGCTTCGCTGTTTCGTTGATAATGTCCTCCAATTTTTTACGGCGCTCGTCCTTCGGCTCGTGATTTCGGTCGCCGTAAACGCTTTCCATTACTAAATATTGTGTACCAGTGACAGGTTCAGTGTCGCGAAGGAGTGGCGTCGGCGAATTGCCGAGATCGCCGGTGAACACAATATTTTTTGCAGAAGCGTCAGCGGGGGCGGCAGGGTCCTTGTACGTGAAGCGATACATCGTCGATCCAAGAATATGCCCAGCATCACGCAAATAGACGCTCAGACCGCTTGATCCGTCCCCTACCGGCGTCTCAACATGATACGGAATCGTCTGCCACATCGGAAAAACGAGGTTCACGTCCTCTTGATTATACAAAGGCTCCAAGCCTTCCCGTGCGGCTTCCTTCGTCAACAATCCCAGCGCGTCCGCCAAAATCAGTTTCGCCAGTTCGCGCGTTTCGAGCGTCGAATAAATCACGCCTTTGAAACCATCCTTCACCAGTTTTGGAATACGTCCGACATGATCGAGGTGTGCGTGAGTTATGAAAAGATAGTCGATGCTCGCGACATCATACGCAAAAGGCTGTCGATTCTCATCCTCGGCCATTTTTTCACCCTGTGCCAGACCGCAATCAACTAAAATCCGCAATGCGCCCGCTTCCAGCAAAAAATTCGCGCCCGTCACTTCGCCGATGCCTGAATAAAATATGACGCGAAAAGGATTATTCGAATTGTTCATGGGGATATTGTAACACGCAAATGTTTTCCCAAATAAAAATACCTCACGGGCAGTTCGCTAAGCGAGGTATTTTTATTAGGTTATCAGAGTATTAGACCTGGATGAATCCAGGTGGGTTTCCTCAGGGTCAACGCCTGAGCGCGACTCAATGTGAACCACGAAGGTTCGTTGGAATCCCAAAATATAAGTTAAGGGTTAATACTCCGATAACCTATATTCATTATAGTCTAGCCCAACAAGTCATCAAGATTGACATCGTACAAAATGCGTTCTTGAACGAGGGTGTAGTCGACGATTTTTGAAGACGCAACGCCGTCGGAGAACCAATGTGCAATTTCATCCTCCGCTTCCTTCTCTGAACCCGATGCGTGTACTAAATTACGAATGCAGCGCGAATCCAAATCCGTCATTTGATATGAATCGATGACAAAATCGCCGCGAATCGTGCCAACGTCCGAGGTCAGCGGCTCTGTTCCGCCGGTTAATTTGCGAACAATCGCAACAGCATGCGCGCCCTGCCATACCATGACGATGACGGGGCCGGCTGTCATATATTTTACGAGCCTCCCGAGTAAAATTTCCGTGACTTTGTGCGGATCGGTGTGCGGAGGCTTCAAACCTTTGTCGATATATCCTTTTATCGTCTTTTCTCCGGTAATTCGACGCCACTCGGGGTCAAGCGTGTAATGTTTTTCAATCAAATCGGAGGTTGGCACCGTCATTTTCATTGCGGTCAATTTCAAACCGGCGCGTTCATAACGTCCAATAATTTCCCCAATCAAACCACGCTGAATTCCGTCCGGCTTTATGATAACCAGTGTTCGCTCTTGCTTGATATGCTTTTTTATTTCGGACATTATAATTATATTACTGAAATTTCTGAGCGTACGTTTCAAGAGCGTCCATCATGCCTTCGACACCTTTTTGTGCGTGCTCTAAAAATATTTTATTGAATTCCGGATCATTTTTTGCGAGACTTTTTGTTATGTCCGTCAACAATTCAGCATGATCGTGCGGATTGCTCTGTTTTTCATACATATGAACCAAAATATCCCAAAATTGCTCGATTTCTTGTGGAGCTTTTACGGTATCCAGCTTATTTGAATTTTCTTTCACTTTCTTCATACACCTATAATACCATAAACTTAAACAGTCAAAATTTCAGCATCACCTTTTGTTATTAAAATGGTGTGCTCGAAGTGAGCGCTTGGCAAACCGTCGGCTGTGAAAATAGTATAACCATCAACATCAATGAAAACGTCCTTGTCGCCCAAATTAAACATCGGCTCGACGGCGAGCGTCATACCGGGACGCAACGATTCGCCTTTGTCTTTACCACTAGAGCCTCCAGTGACGCCGGAAACATAATTCGGAACATACGGATCTTCGTGCACACCATAGCCGACGCCGTGACCGACCAATTCCTCGACAACTCCGTAACCTTTGCCATTATTTCCACCCTTACCGACGCGCTCAACAGCCGTTGCAATATCGATAATATGTTTGCCACCCTTTGCCGCCTTTATACCAGCCAAAAGAGCTTTTTTAGTCGTTTCAATGAGTTCGGCGAGCTTTGGTTCAATTTCACCAACCGGCACAGTTACAGCCATATCAGTGAAAAGTCCTCGATGAACTAAACTGAAATCGAGACTGACAATATCCCCTTCCTGTAATTCTCGATTACCTTCAGTTGGAATTCCATGGACCACTTCTTCATTGACCGAAACACAAATACTTGCGGGATATGGACGCTGTGCTCCGTGAGGTTTGAAGTTAAGAAGTGCGGATTTATCGCCATCCGGTTTTCCAGTTTTTGGATTTTTATCAAATTCGGCAATCAGTCGAACCGCAGCCGCATCAAGATCACGAGTAAAAACACCCGGCTTCACCAATTTCACCAATTCACGCATAATAGCCGCGTGTCTGCGGCCACCTTCACGCATAATTGCGATTTCTTCTTTTGTTTTGATGGTTACCATATGAGAAATTAAGTAAAATATGAAAATCTATTTCTTCGGCATTATTTTCTCAGTCAATTCTTTGAAAACAGCCTTGATATCCTGCTCTCCATTTAATTCGATAAAATTATAAGCCGGATTATTACGATAAAATTCGACTGTCAGCGAAACTTCTTTTTCAAACCAACTCAGACGCGAATTGATGTCTTTTTCATTATCGTCACGACGACCACGAATAAGTAAATGTTGTTTCGACCAGTCGGCGCTGACATTGATATACACAACGTTTGGCTTTTCAATACCATAAAATCCGAAAATCGAATGGAGGACACCTGCCTCGTGAGGCCGGCGTGGTGTTCCATCGAAAATGAGATGTTCGCCACCGGTATATTGCTTCACCAGCATATTCACCCACATATATACACCGAGAAATTCTGGCTGAAGACCTCCCTGATCATTGATGACTTTCGATAGACGCGCAGTCTGTGTGGTTCCCATAATAAAATTACGAAATTCGTAGCCGCTCTGAACATACAGAACACTGCCCTCGCCGCTTCCCACCTTCAAAAAATCCGCAAGCAATTTTGCCTGCGTCCCCTTGCCTGACCCCGACCGGCCTATGAAAATAAAGGCTTTTTTATTCGTTTTGTCCATGTTGTTGAATAGTTAGAGTATAGCATTTGAGGTGGGACTAGTAAAAACGCAGACAACACTATTTGGAAAGAACATCCGCAAGCGAGAAGTCGCTGAGGACGAGGAAGATTTTAGTAAAAATCTTCCGTTTCTTGAAAAACAGTGTTGTCTGCGTTTTTAATACTCCCGCATCGAAACCTGTGCATCCACTCTCTTCAACAAATCGAGAACTACCGAAACAACGATGAGGAGCGCCGTACCACCGATGGCCAATGTCGTATTATTCGTAACCGACTGCATGATGAGAGGAAGAACCGCGACGACACCGAGGAATACCGCACCGACGAGAGTAATTCGCGTCACGACTTTGCCGAGATATAGAATAGTGGACTCACCTGGTCGGATGCCGGGGATGAATGCACCACCCTTCTGAAGATTCTCAGAAATCATTTTTGGATCGAATGTCACCGCAGTGTAAAAGAATGTAAACAAAGCGACAAGGATGAAGTAGAGGCTGTCATAGAACCATGGGTTTGCCAAAAACGCGCTGACCGCGGTCGCAATTGCCGAAACCGTATGATTCGCATTATTAACGAGGAAGTTGGCGATAACTCGCGGGAATAGCAAAATTGAAAGGGCAAAAATAATTGGGATAACGCCGGCCTGATTCAAACGCAACGGAAGGTATGTTGAAACACCACCGTAAACTTTATTACCACGAACCTGCTTGGCATAAGTGACAGGAACTGGACGTTCTGCCTCTGAAACATACACGACACCGACGATGACAATCAACGCTACGACGAGTGCGACGATATAAATTGGTAATTGCGCTGAATTAAATGTAGTGAAAAATTGTCCGAGATTTGTCGGCAATGCTGCCACGATTCCGGCGAAAATAATGAGTGACACACCGTTGCCAATACCGAATTCTGAAATGAGCTCACCGATCCACATAAGGAATATTGAACCCGCACTAATGACAAGAATGTTTGTGATAAGTGAAAGTCCTGAAAGAGGTGCGATGACATTTTGGCTCTGAAGTAATTTAATAAAACCAAGAGCCTGAATCGCCGCCAAAGGAACCGCAAGCAATCGCGAATACTGCGCCAACTTCAAACGGCCGCGCTCGCCCTCTTCCTGAAACATCTCCTTCATTTTTGGAGACATCATGGTCAAAAGTTGCATAATAATTGAACCGGTAATGTATGGGCCGACGCCGAGCATCACGATAGAAAAGTGCGAAATACCTCCACCCGAGAAAACATTAAAAAGACCGAGGAGTTGATTGCCCGAGAGAAATTTCTGGAGTGCAACAACGTTAATTCCCGGAATTGGAATAGCTGCTAGAAGGCGGAATACGAAAAGCGCAAAAAATACGAAAGTAATTCTCTTTCGCAAGACCGAATCCGTGAAGATAACTTTCAATTTTTGCGTAAATTTTTGCATATGATCCTTTATTATTCGGCTATGCCGTTTAGACCTACATTGTAACAGAGCCGCCTGCTTTTTCTATAACAGCCTTTGCGCCTGCTGAAATGATGACGCCGGAGACTACGAGCTTCTTTGAAACACTTCCCTTTTTTGCATCGCCTGCATCAATTTTTCCGCCAATGATTTTGATTTTTGGAATTTTTCCGCTGACCATTTGAACGAGTTTTTTCTCAACGAGAGTTTTTGGAGTAACTGAGTCGCCTGCTTTGAATGCAGTTTCAACAGCTGAAAGAGTGACCGACCATGGCTTGATAGCGAATGATTTGAAAGGGCTGACTCCACGACCGCGTAGTTTTGGAATTCTCTTGATGAAATCGCGAACTTCAGGACGGTTTTTGTGTCCTGCACGCGCGTTTTGGCCTTTTGTGCCTCGGCCTGATGTTTTGCCGCGCTTTCCCCCGCGACCGACCAACATGACGGGCTTGTTTTTATGAATTGGTTTTACATCGTGTATTTGCATGGTATTTTTTATTATTTTGCCGCTGACTTTGAAACTGGCATTGGGCGAATCGCAAATCGCGCCGGTTTTGAAGATTTTGAAATTTTTCCAAGAGCAAGTACTGTTCCCCGCGCAATGTTCAATTTATTTTTTGAGCTCGAGAGGAGTTTCGCACAGACATCCTTGACCCCTGCGAGTTCAATTACGTTTCGAACGGCTGAACCGGCGACCACTCCGCGGCCTTTTGCTGGGATGATTGAAACAACACAGCTAGCGTATTTTGCATCAACAGCATGAGCGATCGACATGTTTGGAAGAAGATTCAATTTGACCATGTGCTTTTTCGCGTCACGGGTTGCCTTATCGATTGCAAGTGAAGTGTCACCCGCTTTTCCAAGACCTACACCTACGCGGCCTTTTTTATCACCAGAAACCACAGCAACGCTGAAGCTGAATCGGCGACCACCGGATGCAACTCGAGTCACACGTCGAATATTGATGATTTTCGTATCAAATTCAGGCTTGACTCGTTCGCGTCCGCCGTCTCGTGACGGTCGGCGACCGCCCGTTGAACGTCCTCGCGGAGCACGATTATTGTCGCGTGAAGCGAAAGAGCCGACTGGCGCAATTGGTGTAGTAGTTGAAGCGATTGGCGCTGTTGCCATCGAAGCTGTCGTATTTATTGTTGTATCTTTGTTTTCCATGTTTTTATTAAAAATGTTTCAAGGCCTAAAATATCAATCCGCCTTCGCGCGCAGAATCCGCAACGGCTTTGATTTTACCGGTATAGAGATATCCTCCGCGATCAAACACGACCTTTGTAATTTTTGCAGCTTTGCCTTTCTTTGCAATTTCAATTCCGACAGCTTTTGCATCAGCAGCATTTGCCTGAGCGAGAGTGTTTCCCTTCACGTCATCGATGAGCTGGGCATAAATGAATTTGTTCGAGCGAAAAACAGAAAGGCGTGGGCGTTCTGCTGTACCAGAAATAGTAGAACGAATACGCTTGTGGCGTCGTGCTATTTTCTGTTGTTTTAGTTTGCTTGTATTCATGATTTTGATTTAAATGCTCGCGGTTTAACCCGCGCGCCGATTTTTTAGACCGACTTCTTGCCCTGCTTGCGGCGGACAACTTCGTTATCATATCGAACACCCTTGCCCTTGTATGGTTCAGGCTTCTTGAGTGCGCGAACTTGTGCAACGAACTGACCAACTTTTTCAACATCAATTCCAGAAACTGTAATGATGTTTTTATCCGCTGTTACCTTCAAACCATCTGGAATTGGAACCTTGATCTGATGAGAGAAACCAAGAGCGAGCTGGAGCTCTTTACCCTTAACATCTGATTTGAAACCGATTCCTTCGACGATGAGCTTTTTCTCGAAAGCCTTATTCACGCCGTTTAGCATGTTATTAATGTGTGCCGAGTATGTTCCCCAGAGAGCCTGGAGATCGAGAGATTTTCGAACTGGAGCGAGAGTAATAACTCCGTTATCGATTTTGATTTCGATATCAGTTCGGAATGTTCGAGAAAGTTCGCCGAGTGGACCTTTCACATGGAAAACACCATGAGCGACGGTCGCTGTCGTTTTTTCAGGCACTTTTAGTTCTCTTTTTCCAATTCTTGACATGTTATTATTTAAAATTAATTTTCAGCTCTTTTTACCAAATTTTGAAGAGTACTTCGCCGCCGACCTTTTGTTTTTTCGCCTCGACATCGAGCATAATGCCCTTTGGTGTCGACAGAACAACGTTTCCGAAACCGTTTTTGAATGGGCGAATGTCTTTTGCCTTCTGATAAATGCGGCGTGAAGGTTTTGAAACACGGTCAACGCCTTTTACGACAGGCTCGATGATTGAAATTGCACCATTAGCCTCGGCAATTCCACCAATGTATGCCAATTCAATTTCTAGGGTCTTGACCACTTTCTTGCCCTCTTGTGTTACAGCCTTGATATAGCCAGCCTTGTGAAGAGTATGCGCGATTGATTCCTTGAGCGCAGAATATGGCATTGAAACGTTCTGTTTCTTTGCATCGCTCGCATTTTTAATGCGGATTATGAAATCTGAGATAGGATCGGTTACCATGATGATTTTTTAATGCCAGGAATAACGCCTTCGTTTGCGAATTCACGGAAACAAATACGGCATAGGTCGAAATCGCGCATATAGCCGTTTTTTCGACCACATCGGAAGCAACGTCGAACGACACGCGACTTGAATTTCGGTGTCTTTGCTGCTCGTGCTTTTACTGATGTCTTTGCCATATTTTAGTGGTTTTTTGAAGCGATTCTCCTCTATAAAAAACAAAATCTGTTGGTTAGCTTCCTTTTTGGCGGTTTAATCCACCGTACAGCCTGCTTCCAACGAATAATGTTTATTTAGTTGTGTCCCGACATATTAGCAGAGGGCCAAAAAGAAGTCAACTAAAACAAATAAACGGTGACATTATTTGACATACACAAATTATCATGCTAAAATCTTAAACAAAATTACCTTAACGACTGCTATTTGAAACCCCCAACAAAAGATATTAATTATGAAAAAGATGCTGCCAAGCGTCACGCTCATAGGTCTTGATTGCATAAATCTCGATAGACTCGTCATAGCTGCCGACATTTGCCGGCAGAACTTTGACTTCGCCGAGGTGAAGCTTCTGACTTCCCTTCCTTCAAACAGGCCGGAAATTGTTCCGATCAATCCGGTTTTGTGTATTGAAGACTATTCCTATTTTGTCATTTCTGAAATGCACCGTTACATCCATACTGCTTACGCGCTCGTTATACAGCACGACGGCTTTATCCTAAATCCGGATGCGTGGAGTGATAAATTCTTGGAATACGATTACATCGGCGCCCCATGGCCCCATCTCAGTCCTGATATTCGGGTCGGCAACGGAGGCTTCAGCCTTCGGAGTAAAAAACTGATGGAATTGACGGCACAAAAAATTGAAGAAAACTACGAAGAAACGGGTGCCGTCAATTGTCATCCGGAAGATCTTTGGATCTGTCGCGACGAACGACTCTTCTTTGAATCATTCAAAATACGGTTCGCCCCGGAACACATTGCCAAAAAATTTAGTTTTGAAGGTGACTGGCGTCTCTGGAATAGATGGAACGGTCAATTTGGTTTTCATGGCGGAAAATGGAACACCGACATTTCCCGCTGGATCGCTAAAAATCGCGATTATCGGTGGAATCGTTTCACCGGACGGATCTCAAAAAAATAACAAGCAAACTTAAACAAACAGCGATTGCAATGCAATCGCTGTTTTCTTTATTTCAATCTATTCCAGAAAGGTTTTAATAGGTGGGCATAGCGCTCATTTGACATGAAGCATCAGAACCGGTGTCAACCGCCACGCCATTACCTGCCTTACCCGTATTATCAACACAAAAATTAGAACCTGGGGTGGACAGCGGAGCGGATACAGCATAGCTTTGACCTTCCGCGTAACATGTTGGCGTGTTATTGGTAAGACTCGACAAAGAGCTCTGAATATTTGGATCAGTAAACATACCGGACGAACAACCTTTTGCAATTGAATATGAATTATTATTGTTACCATAATAAATCTCGGCACTCGCCCTCATTTCACTTACAAGTTCCATAACACGCGCGTCTTGTCCTTTTTTCTGTGCCACACCCAATTGACGCGCTGTATTCAATGAAACCAAAACAATCGAAGACAATATACCGAGAATTGCGATAAGCGGCAGAATTGTCGCAATAATAATTCCAACAACCAGTCCTGCTCCGTGAGGTTTCTCAGGATTTTTGTAGACAACGACGCTATGTGCGAACATATCGTGAAGCGCTCGCTTTCTATCAGTAAAACCCGCGATAATAAAACCGATTGAAAAAATAAGACCTGAAATAAATTTTCCAATTGTTTCTCGGAGAAGTACTCTGCCAAATGAAAGTCTTCCAAAAGTATCCGATTGAACGCGAATACCGACCAACATTTTACCGAGAGTTGCACCTGCATAATGTGTCATAAGGACAAAATAAATCCAGAATATAAAAAGTATCGCAAAATCTGAAAAAAATATTGCGAGATTATTCTGACCACCTGCAGCTACACTTATAAGACCCAAAGCTATCGAAGATAAAATACCTACTGGAATAGCAATAATTAAATAATCAATAACATAAGCAACATATCGAACCCAAAAACCCGCATACTTTACAGGGGTAACGGGAGCAACTGGAGCTGTATTTATCGGGGTCTGTATTGGAGCTTGAATTATTGGTGCTGCACTTACAGGAGCCACATTCACATCTATATCTACCATAGTTTTGTATTATTTATAAATAGTAAATTACAAGGTAAGTATATCCTTTTATCAAAAAAGGCCAACAATGAGGTTGTGGAAAAGAAAAAAATCGAAAAAATTAATGAATTGGGGCAGACCCTGCTCCGGTCGCAATATTAATAAGACCCCATATGCTTAATACAACAACAAGCAAAACTATCGGACCCAAAAAACTCCAGAGCATCCAATATTTGAGTTTACTTTTTTTCGCAGGATCAGGCTGATTTGAAGTAACAACTGCCAATATTACCCCGCTAATAATTCCTATTGGGAACAATATAGTTAATAACGTTATGATTAATACTGCGATGGTGTTTATTATGTTAATGATAGCCATATAATTTGTTGAAATAAGTATACCCTACTCGTTAAAATGCTCAACCACAAAAAAGAACACCCTGTGGACGATGTTCTTTGTTGTTTTCATTAGTTTGTGAGTGATTTTGACGAACATTGAATTTTTTCGCCGTTTTAATTCTACTATTCCCCTTTCTTTGCCTTTCCAACGCGGCGTCGAGAAACGATAAATACGTTCGAGTATTTCTTTGGCGTGCGGGTTTTCTGACCTTTTCCAGATGGCTTTCCCCATCGAGTTTTAGCGCGGCGGAGTCCTCGGCCTTGGCGGCCTTCACCTCCTCCGTGTGGATGATCTACCGGGTTCTGTGCAGTACCGCGAACTGTTGGTCGGATTCCGAGCCATCGCGAACGTCCTGCCTTTCCGATATTGACGAGGCGGTTTTCGTCGTTTGAAACGGTACCTACTGTTGCCCATGAAAGTTCATTCACTTTTCGAACTTCAGTTGAAGGCATTTTCACGTGAGTATAACCTGCATCGTTTGCAATGACCTGGGCGAATGATCCTGCTGAGCGTACGAGTTTCGCGCCGCCGTTTGGATGGATTTCAATATTGTAAATAAATGTACCGACTGGGATTTTTTTGAGAGGAAGTCGATTTCCGGCTGCGATTTCAGCAGTTTCAGAAATGATGAATTTATCACCAACTTTCATGCCCTTTGGAACCAAAACATATCGTTTTGCGCCGTCCAAATACTGTGCGAGAGCGATGAAGCCAGTTCGAAACGGATCGTATTCAATCGTAATCAATGTTGCAGGAACATTTTTCTTGTCGTATGTGAAATCGATGTCGCGATAGAGTTTTTTTGTTCCCCCACCCTTGTGGCGAACCGTGATGCGACCGAAAGCATTACGCCCCATGTCGCGCTTCATACCCTTTGTCAAAGGTTTGTACGGCTCATTCGTCGTCAAGTATTTCTTGAACGGAATGGTTGTCATGTGACGTCGTGATGGTGTTGATGGGTGATATGATTTCATGTTTTTTTATTAAAATTTATTCGTTCGCCGCAAGATTATGCAAGGTCGATCTTGTCGCCTTTTTTCAAGCTGACATACGCTTTCTTGTAGCCGGCTTTGAACGCATATCGTCCACGATATACGATAGTTTTACCAGGGACGTTAATGAGACGAACATCAGTCGGCGTTACTTTATGGTCTTTCTTGATTGCATGTGCAACTGCGTGTTTTGTTGCAGTCTCAATTACTTTGAATGTATAGATATTTCCCTTTTCGTTCAAGAAGTTAGCCTTTTCTGTGATGTGTGCACCGAGGATAACAGAACCAGCGACCGCGGTAACCGTAGGAGCAACAACGGCGACTTCTTTCTTTGTTTCCTTCGCAACAACCGGAGCTTTTGTCTCCAATTTCTTTGCTTTTGGCGCTTTCGAAACTTTTACAGCTTTAATCGCCGCCTTTTCTGAAGGTTTCTGATTTTCGCTTTTTTTTGTTGTTGATTTTCCGAAGATAGCCATGTGATTATTTTAAATTTTTGTTGTGTCGATTACTGTCGTCGCGCCTCGAGAGCCGCAAGCGATTCCGCCGGATTCGTGATCACAATGTATTTGTGATTCAAAGCCGAAAGAGGGTTAATCGTTCGCAAATCCTCGATCTGGACGTTTCCGAAGTTGCCGAAGCTCTTCACGACCGAAGATTCCTTCTTGTCGAGAGCGATAAGCGCTGCATTCTTTGGCTTTGTCGCCAATTTTTCAAAGCCCTTCACTTTCGACAATGCGGCGAGAACTACCTTTGCATCCTTTGCCTTTGGTGCAGCGAATGAAAGCGAGTCGATGAAAAGAATTTCACCATCGCGGAATTTCTTTGAAAGAATCGTATAAAGCGCATGCGTACGGGCCTTTTTGTTGATTTTTCGAGAGTAATTTTTGTCGTTTCGAGGACCGTGTGCGACACCTCCACCAACCCAGATAGGCGATCGAGTAGAACCGTGACGAGCGCGACCAGTACCCTTCTGCTGCCAAGGCTTTTTGCCTCCTCCGCGTACGTCCGCGCGCGTTTTCGTGTGGGCAATCGGATCGCGTTCATTTGAACGCATCGCAAGCATGACCTGGTGAACGAGGTCGGCATTCCATGATACGCCGAATACAGCTTCAGGAAGTTTGATTGTTCCCGCTGATTGGCCTTTTTGATTGTAGATTGGTGTTTCCATTTTGGTATTTCAGTGTATCAATTATGCGCCGATGACTTCGACCAATGTGCCGCGTCGTCCCGGAATAGCTCCGGAAATATACAGTTCATTCGTAGCCGCGTCAATGTGAACGACCTTGAGGTTCTTCACCGTGATACGATCGCCGCCCATGCGTCCGGCCATGCGCATTTTCTTTGGAACTTTGTTTCGAAGACCTCCGCCGATCGATCCCGCTTCGCGTTCAGAGTGTTTCTGACCGTGCGTTCGAGGACCTCCGCCGAAACCATGGCGTTTAACTACACCTTGGAAACCCTTTCCTTTCGAAATAGCGCTCACTTCGACGACATCACCTTCCTTGAACTGGCTCAAATCAACTTTGTCGCCTTTTTTGAGGGCGGCCAAAGCTGCATCAGCACCATTATATGAACGGAATTCCTGGATTCGGGCAAACATACCGATGTCCTTCGTATGACCCAAAACAGCCTTGCCGATGCGGGATGCTTTTCGCACACCCTCGCCAACCTGAACAGCGTCGTAGCCGTCTACTTCTTTGTTTTTGATCTGCGTAACGACGATAGGGTTTGCGGAGACGATTGTTGCAGGGTGAACAACTCCGTCCTTATCGAAGATTTGAGTCATATTCAGTTTTCGTCCAAGAATAAATTTCATAGCGGTTTGTTAAGAGTGGCGTTTCTGGCGCCACCCTAAATTCGGGCAATATTACATCATCTTTACGTCAATGTTGACGCCAGATGGGAGACTAAGATTTGTCAGGGCTTCAATGATCTTTGGATTCGGGTTCAAAATGTCAATCAAACGCTTGTGCACTCTCATCTCAAACTGTTCGCGTGCGTTTTTAAAGATGAAGGCCGAGCGGTTGACGGTGTATTTTTTTATCTCCGTCGGAAGCGGCACCGGACCGTAGAACTCGACATCGTAGCGGATCGCGGTATCCATGATCTGCTTCAACGATGCGTCGAGAATCTTGTGCTCGTACGCCTTAACACGGATGCGGAGGCGTGGAACATCGGCCGCCGGAGCGGCTTTTACTGATTTCGGTGCTGTTTTTTTAACTGCTGTAGCCATTTGATTGATAATTTATGATTTTGGAAAGATTACGCGACGATTTTCGTTACGACTCCTGCACCGACAGTTTTACCTCCTTCTCGGATGGCAAAGCGCTGCTGTGCATCGAGAGCTACAGGGGCAACAAGTTTAACTTTAAATGTAACTGTGTCTCCCGGCATAACCATTTCCACTTTCTCAGCGAGTGTTACTTCACCAGTTACGTCCGTTGTGCGGATATAGAACTGAGGCTTGTAACCTGTGAAGAATGGAGTGTGGCGTCCACCCTCTTCTTTCTTCAAGATGTAAACTTCTGCTTCGAAATCTGTGTGAGGCTTCACTGAACCTGGCTTCGCGAGAACCTGACCGCGAGAAACGTCGTCTTTTGCAGTACCTCGGAGGAGCAAACCTGCGTTGTCGCCGGCAATACCCTCTTTCAACTGCTTGTTGAACATTTCGATACCAGTAATAGTAGTCTTTGTCGTGTCTTTGAAGCCGACAATTTCGACTTCTTCACCAACTTTGACCATACCTCGTTCAATACGGCCTGTAACTACAGTACCGCGTCCTTCAATAGAGAAAATGTCCTCGATTGGCATGAGGAAAGGCTTGTCTGTTTCGCGAACAGGCGTTGGTATGTATGTATCAAGAGCATTCATCAATTCCTTTATCTTCGCGACATACGTAGCGTCTCCTTCGAGAGCTTTGAGGGCAGAACCGCGGATAACTGGAACGTTTTTGCCGTCATAGTGGTTTTTCGTGAGGAGGTCGCGAACTTCTTCTTCGACGAGGTCGAGAAGGTCTGCTTCAGGAACCATGTCACATTTGTTGAGGAAAACGACAATTTTAGGAACACCAACCTGGTGAGCCAAGAGAATATGTTCACGAGTCTGTGGCATAACTCCGTCTGTTGCGGATACCACGAGAATAGCGCCGTCCATCTGAGCGGCACCTGTGATCATGTTCTTAATGTAGTCGGCATGTCCCGGAGCGTCGATGTGAGCGTAGTGACGATTTGGTGTTTCGTATTCGACGTGAGCAAGAGAAATAGTAACAATCTTCGAGTCGTCTCGAACTGTTCCTCCCTTTGCGATATCAGAATAAGCTTTGAGCTGTGCCAATCCGTCCTTTGCCTGAACGGCGAGGATAGAGGTCGTCAAAGTAGTCTTACCGTGGTCAACGTGTCCAATGGTACCGACGTTAACATGCGGCTTTGTGCGATTGAATTCTGCCATATGATTTTATTGCTTTATTCCGTAGACCCATGCGAGTGCGCCTGACCCCGCGGAATGAAGTTAAATTTTATTAATACTTCTTGATAAATAACAAACAGCCAACGCAAAATGCGTATTTGCCATAGTAGCAGATACGCATTTCGAAGTCAAATTTACAGCACTTCCCTACTTAATTCTTCCTAAAAGAGACCTTTAATAAAATCAATAAATCCTGAGAAAACATTAGCTGTTGTATTCGTTTTTGGAACTACTGTACCGACTGAATTATAATTACCCGAACCAGAATTGCTGGAATTATAACCTGAACTACCTTGGGTTGGATTGCCAGTTGAAGTCGCTGCGCTCGTGACATTAACTGTACCCGAGCTTTGTGCTGAGAGACCAGCTGTGTCAGTTATCGTAAACGTAACTGTATAGTTTCCTGGATTAGCATAGGCGTGTGTGAATGTTGAAGTCTGATTCGAAACAGATGATTGTGTCTTTACTGCAGGTGTTGGTGAAGAATCACCCCAATTTATTGCGTAACCAAGAGAACCATTTTGCGGATCAGATGCAATAATTGACCATGTTCCCGTCTGTCCTACCGTAAGAGTTGTAGGATACGAACTACCTGAAATTACTGGGGGTTTGTTAGTTGGAAGAGTTGTTGTCGCTGTTGTAGTTCCTACTCCAATAGTTGTTATCAATCTCACTTGATTACTTGCTCCTATTGCTGAATTGCTAACATAGAAATTATGAGAACCTGCAGCAACACTCGACGGCAGTATAAACGAGAGGCTTGTTCCATTGACAGGAGCGGTAATAACTACATTCGACAATACAGCATTATCGATATAGATAATGCTTCCACCAAGACGCTGACCGCTAACCGTCACTGTTTGACCTGTAGCGACAGGCGAAGTGACCGATGTTATATACGGACCAAGTTCACCGACAATTGTTTTCGTATTTGTCTGATTTGAAGGGACTGAAATATTGTAGGCATTCGAAAGATTAGTTCCTGGATTAGAATACAGCGAAACTAACGAAGCATAATATGTTCCGGCAAAAAGTTGGCCGGGTTGAATTGTCACAACACCTTGGAATGTAACCGATTGACCTGCAGGAATGGTATACATTGCTTGGCCATAATTATCATTTACTGTAGATGGACTTGAATTGATTGGTGTATACAATGTAGACGATTCTGAATTAGCTTGCGCGCTCGTACCATTTGAATTGTAGAAAGCGGCGCCACCTGCATTTTTATAAATGTTTAGTCCGTTACTTCCCCCATTTACTGTTACGTTGAATGTAGCGGTGAGTAAAGATTCTTTTTGGTTTGAATCATACGAGAGAGCGAGAGTTGGCGTACCGTTAACAGTGGCTGATGGGTAGGTAATAGGAGTAGAAGTAGAATTCGCTACAGTAAAAGTTCCGGAATACGCTATATCATTCGATCCTTCTCGACTAACTGCAATTTGAAATTGCGATGACGTATATTTTGGCGTCCAAGAAATACCGCAAACAGATTTTCCATATCCAGGACACCCTGCCGCGGACTGAGTAACACTCTGCGCAATAAGATCCTTGCCGTTCGTACCAGCAAATTCAGTAATATCAAATACATCATTACCAGACCACGAACCACCCCATGTTATATTCGTTGGCTGACCATATAATAGGATCTGATTAGCGACTGGAGCTAAAATGACCATGTTTGCTGAACTTGAAGTTGTACCTGTCACTTGCAAGAGAACATTATTACTTGCTCCTGTCGTTACATTTTTAACAAAAAGAGTGTGGTTACCAGAAATAACACTCGATGGTAATGTGAAAGACAAGCTTGTTCCATCATAACTGATAGTCAAACCTTTATTCCAAAAACTTAAAGGCAAAGGCGAATTATCGATTTCAACTGTGCCGTTTGTTAGTCGTTGACCTGTAATAGTTACTTTCTGACCAGCAGAAACGGGTGAAGTCACAGAAGTAATGTAAGGACTAACTTCTCCGACAATTGCTTCTATGTTTGTTTTATTTGCAGCTGGGATAATTTGGAAGAAACCATTTCCGTTTGCATTTGTGAAATTATTTGCGGACACAGCTCCGAGAGTTGCGCGGTACACTCCCCCAAACAGCAATTGCGGATTAATCGTATCAGTGAAAGTAAATGATGCGGTCTGACCAGCGGGAATGACATAAAGACTATTTCCATTTGTATCAAGAGATGTAGACAGATTTGAAAGTGGAGTAATAGTTTCAGTCTGGGTTACACCATTTGATGAAGTATCACCGTTTGGCCCAACAAATGTTATACCTCCGGCACTACCATGATATATGCCGATTTTCTGACTCCCAGCTGAAATCGAAACGTAGAAAGTTGCTTTGAGTGAAGACTGCTGTGAGTTTGCATTATATGACAATCTCAATGTCGGCTGTCCAGTGACACTAGCCGAAGAAGGTGTAACTGGCGTGACGGGTACGATAGGTGTCGTTGGACAAACAGTGGCACATCCTTGTAATGGAACCGTCATGTAATTCGTTGTCGTAGCCGCGGAGTAGGAATACACAACTCCTGATAAACCGAGATTATAAATATTAGGCCCTTGATTGATCACAGTAAACACATACGTAACTGGAATTGTAACCGATTGATTTTGAGCAACAATGAACGACTTTCCATCTGTTGAAATAGTAGTGTTTGATGGCTGACTATAAACCGCCATGAGATTATAACTCGAAATATTTGCATTGTCTGATACCCCATTTTTATAAATAGTTACATTTGGAGGTAAATTTTGAAATGCAGGGTTAGCTGAACTCGAAAGACCAAGAGAAATGGCCGCATTATTATAATTAGAAACTGACACGTTAAATGTCGCTGTATATTGAGTAGTCGTCGTGCCCGAATTACCAGGGGTTATATTTTGTTGAACTAATGTTGGTGTACCGACAATACTGAAAACCGGAGCTGAAGTAGTCGGAGTAACTGTAGTAGGAGTACACGTCCACCCTACAGGGCATGATGTTACCTGCGCAGAAACAATAGCTGGTTGAAACTGAATAAATGACACGACTGAAAAAATCGAAAGAATAAATCGGACTAGGTTGTATGTTGTAATCATTATTTTTTTAATATTTGTAATACTAGGATTATACCCTTAATTATTGGCATTAAGTAACAGTTTATCCCCAGATATATCCACATAAATGATATAGTTACTGTAATGAAGCCTCACATACGTACGCGAATTCGCCAGATTTCCATCACCATATTCAAAATAATCGTCTGCATTTTCGCAGTTATAGGTTTCGTCTTGGTCGCCGTCTACGCCGCTGTCGAACTCGGCTGGACGCGAACATCCGGAATTATTGATAATCAGCATAATTATTTCAAAAATCTGAATTCAAGTGCGACTTCAACCATAAACTCAACAAGTTCTATCGAAGTTGATTCACAAGCCTGGATTAACTCGCCGCAATGGCAGGTTCTGAAGGTAGCCATCACAAAAGACCAAGCCTCCATTGATCTTGCCGCGAGTTCCAGCGGAATTCCGGCCCGAATGATCATCACACCACTCGTTGTCGAGCAATTACGCCTTTTTTACAGCGACCGCGAGGTCTTCAAAGAAGTTTTTGCTCCTTTGAAAATTCTTGGCGACCAAAGCCAGTTTTCCTGGGGCGTCATGGGTATAAAACAGGATACAGCCATAGAAATCGAAAACAATCTCGAGAGCTCCACGTCGCCATGGTATTTGGGACCCGCACACGCGCACATTCTCGATTATACGGCCGCAAACCTCACGACTACGAGCACTTCCACCGACACCAATACCGAGCGTTTCTATCGCCTGACCGACGAAAATAACCGATATTACTCATATTTATACGCCGCGCTCATGATAAAAGAGCTCGAAATTCAATGGCAGAAAGCCGGCTTCCCTATCAACAACCGTCCCGACATCGTCGCCACCCTCTTCAACATCGGCTTTGAAGGTTCGCATCCAAATGGAACACCCCAAGTCGGCGGCGCGGAGATAAATATTGGTTCGTCGACGTACAGTTTCGGTGGATTGGCCGGAAGTTTTTATGAGTCCGGGGAATTGGAGGGGGTGTTTCCGAAATAAAAATCAAATAGAATTTAATTCAAAACACACAAACCACTTATCGCCCTCGTGAGTGCAATATACAGCAAATCCCTATCAATCTTCTGCTTTTCGGTCTGAAACCGCTCCGGAAATTTCTTGTAGCCTTCGAAATAAGTGTCATTGTCGAAGTCGACGAGGCAGACTGTGTCAAATTCGAGGCCTTGAGATTCGCGTGCAGTGATGATGTGGACGAATTCGTCTGTGTCGATCGAAGCGCGGAGTTCGGCGAGATTCGCGGCGTCAATTGCAAGAATGCCGATCGACTCGCGTTCTTGGCGTTTTGCAATCAACTCCTGTATGAAAGCAATTTTTTCTTTGGAAGATGCGAATTTTTTGTTCACGACCTCAGTTCCCTCTTTTATGGATTCAGGAATGTTCACGGAATATCCGAGAGTGCTGATAAAATTCAAAATCTTTTTCGTGTTTCGGTAAACTTTGTTCAAAATGACATGCCGGTCGGAAGGAATGAACTCATTGATCTCCTTCCAGTCGCGGATGGCGCCGGGATTGATCTGCTGGCCGAGGTCACCGACATAAATGACGGATTTGTGCTCCTGATTGATACAATCCTTCAAAATCGTGAGCTGTTCCGGCAAATAGTTCTGAAATTCATCCACAACCATGAGCATATATTCGAGATTTTCGCTTTTACGCTTCTCAACCAGTACCCCGTCGTCATCGGGAGCAAACGTGCGCTTTGTTATGGAAAGTTTCTTGTGCGTCAACCGATACAGAGTGAGAAGCAACGTCAGATCGATCCTGTCGAGAACGTTTTCTTTTTTCTGACGAGCAAATATGGCCGCATTCTCTTCGGAAAAAACAGGTTTGTATATTTTTTCCAGACAACTGAAATAACTTTTGGAAAATTTCGGTTTCGGATCGACGGCTAAGGCTGTTTTCATCGCTCTAATTTTTTCCTGTTCATACAAAAGATTTGGCAAAAGGTTGAAAGAGAACGAACCGACGGCACTCGTTTCCATATCGTCAAGAATTGCCAACGCCCATTCCGTAAATGTCATGATTGAAACTGTCGTAATGCCAAGCTCGGGAAGCAGATGCGAGAAATAATCCTTCGACCGCTGGTCCTGGACGAATACGGCAATCGAACTGTTTTTGTAAATTTCAGTGCTTGCGGGCGCCTGCATCAAATATGCGATTCGGTGCAGAGCCAGGGTCGTTTTTCCCGATCCGGCAGGACCCGACACGACAAAAGGGTTATTATAATGAGCCCTGATAATGGTGTCCTGGGCTTTTTCCATTTTCGAAACGATTTCAGGAAGAAGAAAACCGCTTTTCTTCGTCGAGAAATATTCCTGATGAACGAGCTGTCGCGGATTTGTCTCCGATTCCGTCGAGTAAAAAAGAATTTTGCCGTCGACAATCTGATATTCGTCTTTTTCGTGAAGTTTTCCCGCGCGAACTTTTCCATTCGGCAATGGATACGAGATAGGACCAGGCGAATCAAAACGAATCGACGCCACCGGCGCGACCCACGAATAAATCGAAGCTTCGGTGAATGAAAATTTACCGAAATAATAATCCTTGGTCACTCCTTCAAACGAAGAATTGCATTTACTGAAATACGGAGAGTCGTGCATTTTTTGAAGCTGGAGCAGACGTTCCCTGTTCAGAGCTTTCACATATTCTTCTGTCCATTTATCCTCGACTTTTGCGCCGGAAGTTTTCGTATCGACGAGGAGTTGAAACTTTTTTTGTTCGTCTACCAAAAATCCCTGTATTTTCGCAATGTTCCTTCGAGCATTGCTAATAAAGGTATCTTTGGTCTTTTGGTCCATAGATGTAGATATAAATATATCCCAATTGCATAGAAAAAGAAAGTTTCAGAAAAATAAAAAAAAGCGGAAGATATTGTTTGTAAGACAAATATTTTCCGCTCTTTACTGATAGCCACCAGCATATCAGTAAGACTAACTTTCGTGTATCGTTTCTCGTTTTTCGGTTAGGAGACGAATGCTCCCCAGTATGTGATCTGGCACAAGTTTTTCATCCTTCAAATCGTGTGTCACGTGGCCTATCATACTTTCAGCCAACTCTCACAATTTGATTTAGACTATGTTGTTTTTTCAACCCACTTCTTTGTCTTCACACAATAATTCAACAAAAACATATGTGAAGGATAGTTCCGTTCCATCCTCTTTAATCTACGATACTCAGCTTTAATCTACCAATTGCTGTGTAAGGGTTCACCATCTTGCAGATGAACAGGTTCCACTTACTGGACATTATCCTTGATTAAAGATTGCACTAAACGTGACTTGCTAGGCTTTTCTCACCGACTTTTCTACTAACTAACAGTAGATGCTCCAAGTTCTAATCGACGACCTAGTGTATCGACTAATTGTGAACTTTGCACCCTTACATGACCCGGAGCCTTGTGCTCCTGCCTTACGTGTTGTCAATTTACTCTGTAACGATACTAGTATAGCATACCTGGCACATTTGTCAAGCACCTTTATGTATGCATAAAAAGCCTTAAAATAAGAGTTTTTAGGGCGAAACGAACGAGTTGAGCAAGCAATATAAAAACACAAGGTCTTAGAGAGGAACTCTCGGACGACCTAGCAAGGTCGTGGCTTGGCCTAAGCGAGGCAGTCGAGAGTGAGGCAACTTTTTAGTAAAAAAGTATGCCGGTTCCTCGAAAAGACGTTGTGTTTTTATATTGCTTGATTAGCTCTTTCTTGCCTCAATAATCTCCGCCTCCACATTCTTCGGAACCACTTCATAGTGATCGAATTCCATAGTTGCGCTTCCCTGACCTGAAGTCATAGAGCGGAGCTGTGTCGTGTAGCCGAACATTTCGGAGAGAGGGACCTTTGCGTGGAGAACTTTCACCTGGCTACGTTCGGTCATTTCTTCGATCTGTCCGCGCTTTGAAGAGATGGAGCCTGTGACGTCGCCCATGAATTTTTCAGGGAACAAAACTTCGAGCTTCATAATAGGTTCGAGAATAACTGGGCGTGCGCGCTTTGCCGCATCCTGAAATGCCTGTGAAGCAGCAATTTTGTAGGCGATTTCGGATGAGTCAACATCGTGGTACGAACCGAATGTCAGTTCGCAGGAGACATTTACGATTTTGTAGCCGGCCAAAATACCGCGGTCCATGGCTTCGTGAACTCCCTTTTCAACTGCAGGAATGAATTCGTTTGGAATAACACCTCCTTTAATAGAGTTGATGAATTCGAAGTCGTCGTAACGGCTGACGTTTTTCGGAATCTTTGCACCTTCAACAAGCGGCTGCATCGGACGAATCGTAATGATAACGTGTCCGTACTGACCCTTACCTCCGGTCTGCTTGATATATTTGTGTTCAGCCTCTGCCTCACCGAGAATTGTTTCACGATATGCCACCTGAGGTTTACCGACGTTTGCCTCGACGCCGAATTCGCGCTTCATGCGGTCAACCATGATTTCGAGATGAAGTTCTCCCATACCTGAAATAATTGTTTCGCCAGTTTCCGAGTTTGAAGAAATTTTGAATGTTGGATCTTCGTTGCCGAGTTTGCGAAGAGCAAGACCCATTTTTTCTTGGTCGGCTTTTGTTTTTGGTTCAATGCGAAGTGACACCACTGGTTCGACGAATTTGATGACTTCGAGAATAATTGGATTGTTTTCATCACAGAATGTGTGCGAAGTGAGAGCGTCTTTGATACCCACAGCTGCGGCAATTTCACCGGCATACACCTTTTTCACTTCCTCGCGCTGGTTAGCCTGGAGACGAACGATGCGGCCGAGACGTTCCTTTTTACCCGTCGTTGCATTATACAAATAAGTGCCGGCTTCGACTGTTCCCGAATATACACGGAAGAATGTCAGCTGTCCGACGAATGGATCGTTTTGAAGTTTGAAAGCGAGAGCACAGAATGGTTCGCTGTCAGATGCATGGCGGAGAACCTCTTCACCTGTGTTTGGATTGATACCTTTTACCGGAGGAATATCGAGAGGTGAAGGAAGATAATCAACAACCGCGTCGAGAACGAGCTGCACGCCGACGTTTTTGAGAGCCGACCCTGTAAATACAGGGAACATTTTGTTGGCAATGACGGCCTTGCGGACGGTTGCCTTCAAAACATCGAGGGCAATTTCCTTTCCGTCAAGATACTGCTGCATCAGAACATCGTCGTTCTCAACAATTTTTTCAATGAGTTCAGCGCGATATTTTTTCGCATCTTCGAGAAGATCCGCAGGAATTTCCTTTTCAATGACTTCAATTCCCTTGTCACCTTGGAAAAAGTACGCCTTCATTTTCAAAAGATCGACGACTCCTTCATGCTGACCTTCGAGACCAACAGGAATCTGGAAACGGACTGCGCGTTTGTTGAGGCGTTCGAGGATCGATGCGTATGAACGTTCGAATGACGCTCCTGTTCGGTCCATTTTATTGATGAAGCAGAGACGCGGCACATTCGATTCGTCGGCATAGCGCCAGTTTGTTTCCGACTGAGGCTCCACTCCGGCAACTCCGTCGAATACGACGACTGCACCGTCAAGCACGCGAAGCGAGCGCTTCACTTCCACCGTGAAGTCAATGTGTCCCGGCGTGTCGATGACGTTGAAACGGACTCGTTTCGAAACATCCTCGTGCGGCATGTAGGTCGGGTTCCAGAAACAGGTGATCGCGGCCGCAGTAATTGTGATTCCGCGCTCTCGTTCCTGTTCCATCCAGTCAGTTGTCGTCTCGCCGTCGTGCACCTCGCCGATTTTGTGCTTCATTCCCGTGTAGAAAAGGATGCGTTCCGACGTTGTTGTTTTTCCGGCATCGATGTGGGCGATGATTCCGAAGTTTCGTACTCGTTCAAGTGGATAGTCTCTGTTCATAAATTAAATGATAAATGTTATGGATAATTGTGGCTTTTGAGGCCGGTTTTTTTGATAAAAATGAAAAAAGCGTAAGGGCTTTTAGTAGGAGTATCGTACAGGAAAAGTCGGAAAAATGCAAAAAATTGACTTATCTTTAAAACTACTCTAATGTTTTGCAAGGACACTACGTAAATGTCTCTTGTTCTTCGTCAGAACAATACAACATAAACAACATAACATTGGAGGTAACTTATGAGCGCAAAAACGCTCTTCGACAAGGTTTGGGACAAGCACACAGTGCGAACACTCCCGAACGGACAGACCCAACTTTTAATTGGGCTGCATCTCATCCACGAAGTCACATCACCGCAGGCGTTTCCGATGATTGAGGAGCGCGGGCTCAAAGTCCGCTTCCCCCATCGCACGTTTGCGACTGTTGACCACATCGTCCCGACAACTGAAAATCGCGGTCGTCCTCTATTGGATCCACTTGCGGAACAAATGCTTCAACATTTGGAACGAAATTGTGCCAAACACGGAATCAAACTGTTTAACCTAGGTGACCCAAATCAGGGTATCGTTCATATCATCGGACCGGAATTGGGTTTGACCCAACCTGGAATGACGATCGCATGCGGCGATAGCCACACATCAACACATGGAGCCTTTGGAGCAATTGCTCTTGGCATCGGAACAACGCAAGTTGCAAGTGTCTTGGGGACCGGCTGTTTGCTTCTCGAAAAACCGAAAGTTCGGCAAATCAAAGTAACCGGACAACTTGGTCTTGGAATCACTGCGAAAGACGTCATACTCGCCATCATTAATGAGCTTGGTGTCGGTGGCGGTAAAGGCTACGCCTACGAATATTCCGGTCGCGTGATCGAAAACATGAACATGGAAGGTCGTATGACAATCTGTAACATGAGCATCGAAGGTGGCGCGCAGTGTGGCTATGTCAATCCAGACCAAATAACCGAAGGGTATCTTCTCGGTCGCAGATATGTCCCCAAAACAGCTCAAGGATTCGCCAGAGCTCGTGACGAGTGGTTTTCATTGACGTCAGATATTGACGCGACGTTCGATAGCTACTTCGAAATCAAAGGCGAAAAAATTGAACCAATGATGACTTACGGTATAAACCCCGGTGAATCCATTGGCGTTAACGGGAAAATCCCAAAAAATGCCGCGAAAGAAGCGCTCGAATACATGGGGTTTGCCGCTGGCCAAGAAATCATTGGCGAGCAGATTGATGTAGCCTTCATTGGCTCTTGTACAAACGGACGCATCAGTGATCTTCGCGCGGCAGCTGACTTGATAAAAAAATATGGTCTGCGCGTTGCACCAGGAGTGAAGGCCTTGGTGGTGCCAGGATCAGAGCAAGTCCGCAAACAAGCCGCAAATGAAGGACTCGGCGAAATATTCACAAACGCCGGTTGGGAATTCCGAGAAGCCGGATGCAGTATGTGTTTGGCGATGAACCCCGACAAGCTCGTGGGTCGCCAACTCTGTGCGTCATCGAGCAACCGCAACTTCAAGGAACGGCAAGGTAGTCCGACAGGGAGAACAATGCTCATGTCTCCTGCTTCAGTTGTTGCCTGTGCAGCAAAAGGTTGCATCACCGACATCCGCGAAATCCTCAACTAAAAAAACCATGAACTCAAAAATTGATCACGTGGTAGGTAAAGCATTCTACTTACCTGGAAATAACATGGACACCGACCGGATCATTCCGGCGCGCTTCCTCAAATGTGTAACCTTTCAAGGTCTCGGTGCAAACGTCTTCAGAGGCGACCGTGACAAACTTGAAGGTAAACATCCGTTCGACCTTCCCGAAAACCAAGACCGTTCCATCCTTGTGGTGGACGAAAACTTTGGTTCAGGATCAAGTCGCGAACATGCTGTACCCGCACTCATGCAATACGGTATCAAAGCCATCATCGGCTTGTCGTTCGCCGCGATTTTTCGCGGTAATGCAGTTGGAAACGGGTTGATGTGTGTCGAAATCGACGTATACGAACACCAGTGGCTCATAGGCTGCCTTAGCGGACAAAGTCGCGAATTGTTAATTGACCTAAACGATATGCTCATCGAGGAAATCGG
>Ga0302280_1000193_pt1 | contig 53047 bp, 23 predicted proteins | sample III_Fen_E1_1_FD_198771 | JGI IMG/M metagenome (GOLD analysis project Ga0302280, IMG submission 198771) | Peat permafrost microbial communities from Stordalen Mire near Abisko, Sweden - III_Fen_E1_1 | ecosystem: Environmental > Terrestrial > Soil > Wetlands > Permafrost | place: Sweden: Abisko... | reverse complement strand
CAAATACAATATGATTTATATTAATCTAACATCATCATTAATTCAATCATATGTATGATATAGTCACAAAATGCATACATTAAGAACCCAATTTATTACATTGTTTATTTAAATCAAAGTATAGGGATAAAACAGTCATTTAATTGGCAGTTAATTGAACGAACCTAATTTATTTGCATTTTACTAACAGTGTTATTATAATTAACAAACTTATGCTGGAAACCAATCTCCAAAGAGGAGAACAACTGCACAACCCGAGATTAGCTGCAGAGGGCAAGTGTACTTGTGACTCCTGCCGAGTTGGTACCATTTCTCCTATTCAGTTCGCAATCAGATCTTTCCCCAATCAATTTCAAATGACTACAATTCCAACTACCTCGATAATTATCGCAAGCCTGAAATGGTGCCAGCAACGGCAAGCAAAGTTACTCGATATGACCTTATCAATAAAAATTATATCTTCCCTCAGGATAAGCATCAGACTGAGTCTAACTATACTGGCTCCTATAAGAACAATGCGGATCTGCGAGTGAGAACAGAAAAAATAAGCTATCAGGACAATGATATGTTTCCAAAGGGGAAATTTGAAGGAAACTCCTTGTATTTGGATTCGTACATGAATGCTCCAGGATCAAGAGGAGAACAGGTAAGGAGAGAGGGAGAGCTGAGAATAGGCGGTAAATTTTAGGGACAGTCAAACTATTCTTAAAACTATCCTGGAAAGGAATTAGGACGAAGGGCAGAAAAAGTTACATTTCCAGATAACAAAATAATGCCTGAGGGTAAATTCGAAGATACGAGTACTTACAACAGAAACTATATCAACAACCCTATTCAGTACAATCCTCAGTTCAGGCCGGAGGGGGAATTGAAAGTAGGAGGAGGACTATTTAACGGACAGTCTAGCTATTTGGCTGATTTTGCTAATAAGGAGAGGGCTGCGCGTAGTGAGAAAATTAGAATACCTTCGAATGATATTTTACCGAAGGGGAGGTTCGAAGGAGACAGTACCTATGGCGGCAGCTATCAACCAACAACAGCTCAACGAAGTGAACAATTCCGCCCCGAGGGATAGTTGAAAGTTGGAGGTAAATTCTAGGGATTATCATCTTATTCAAAAGACTATGATCAGCGAGATAGTCCCTCCAAGCGTTAGAAGATTGTCTTCAAGGATAATCAAATAATGCCTCAGGGCGGGTTTGATGGCAATTCTACATACAACGACAATTACCAGCGAGGGCAAGGTTCACCCTCTAAAATGATTAAGCATGAACAGCAACTTAGAGTTGGAGGGGAATTCTATGGATAATCAAATTACTCTCAAAATTACTATAATAAGGGACTGCTGAACAAGGCAGAGAAAATAGTACAGCCGCAAAACAAGATTTTGCCTGAGGGTAGATTTGACGAGAACACGACCTATGCAGGCAACTATTTAGAAAATCCTATTCAAAGAAATCAGCAATTTAAACCGGAGGGACAGCTAAAGGTGGGAGGCGGACAGTTCGAGGGCATATCTAATTATGGAGCAGAGTATATCAAAAAGGATAGGGGTAATCGTTCTGAAAGAGTTATGGCTCCGCAGAATGACGTCATGCCCAAAGGAAAATTTGTTGGTAACAGTACCTATGAGGATACTTACATCCCTTCCTCTGTCGAGCGCAATGTTCAAATTCGCCCTGAGGCTAATCTGAGAGTGGGTGGCAAATTTGAAGGTAATTCGATGTACCACTAAAACTACGACAACCAGGGAGGTATTCCCCGATATTTGAACAAGCAGAATGAGTACATTGAGCATTGATCTTACAATATCGATTTCCTTTCCATAACTTATTAACGACTATAACGATGTTCCTTCAAAATAACAAAAAATAAATCTGAATAAACTTTGAGTTACCGTGCAATAACATCAATAAATGCAGGAGTTGTTTCTACTTCATATGCAATGATTAGATTTATATAACTAAGCTAGCACCTTGATATTTGATAATTAATTGTTATGATCAGCAGGGGAAACGTCAATCTCGCTTAGAGCGAGCTCAAACTCGAGGATATTGAACAGCAGCTTAAAGTCAAACTTGATAAAGCTAAAGAAATAGTTGGCATTTGCAGCAGTGAGGACGCTGTCGATAAGACGCATGAGGAATTACTCACATAACTCGAGGTATGCGTAGTCTTATTCATAACCTGGAAATGCCCGAATTCAATCCTACCGTCGATTACAGTGATTAGTACTGGAAAATATATCTCGAGAACGAAATTAGCTGTGCATTGATCCGAGACATATCAGAAAAGAAAGGTCAATTAAATGAACTTATTGAGCAGATAGAGGTATTATTTGCTTCATTTAGAGCCTTCAAGATTAACACTATCGTCTCAACCGCCTCAAGAATCGAAAAAAGAATCGCAGGTTGGCGACTGAAATTGAAAAAAGTTATATGTGCCCCTATGACAAATGTCGTCGAATATATGGATCGGATGTTTCATTGAACCTGCACGTCAAACTTAAACATAATGGAGGCAATAAAACTGACCGCGAAAAGCTTGCAGTAATTGAAGGGTAATTCAGGAAAAGATATGCATAGCTGAGGAGAATCATCTACCTCCTCCTGACATGACTCTCAACCTTCCTCCGGGATATTTGCGCGTATCTCTTCCTAACTCAGTAATATCGCAAGCTCTACTTCCAAAAAGACTTTATTGAGGCTGAGTATCATATAATCGTAAACAACAACAACCTCAAGCAGGAAGAGCCGAGCTAATCCTACTCCTGATCTTTTTAACTTTGCGGGATTAATAAATTCATATGGCACTCGAACCAGAGAATGGAAAATCATTTATTGGAAGTGTATTCGTTGAGAGGTTTCTTGAGGAGGTGAATGTTGTTGGTCGATGAGAACTGTCTCCTTGACAGCTCTTTGGTCTTTGTTAACTTGGAGGTGGAACTGCTTTGCTGAAGAGGAGGATTTTACTTGTCCTTTTTTTCCTCGACACCAGTTTTTAATTTTCGTATCTTTTTGATAAGGGTTGATACGTGATTATATCTCATTTTGATATCCTAGTTAGCCTCAGAGATTTTATTCAGTTTGATAATGCTTTTCTTTCGATCTTGACCAAAGCAGAGAACCTGCTCGCTTTCCACCAGCATGTCAAAACCATCCTTGAACTTGGTATGGAATGTGCTGTTGCTGAGCCAAAACATAGTATAATGGTTGGTGATGTAGTAAGCAATTACATACACACTAGAAGGCAGATTGTCCTCTCTGAGCTTGCTCAAAGGATTTCGAGGTTCATCTTTCCCCTCTTCTTTGTTTTTCATCTCCTTAAAAAAATGAGTGATGATCTTCATCTTCCTTTGCAGGCACTCCCTCTCTTGACCATATTCAAACATCTATGTCTCGACTTCTTTGCAGTTCTGCACAGTCACATAACGGAATCTATTAAATTTTTGGTTGGAAATCAAACAAGTTGTATCGTTGAAACGCATACCGGTTTGTAGTGTGTTTAGACGATAAAATAATCCATATTTTGGTTGCTATTAGAACAAAGATATCCATATTTTGTTGTTGGCAGCTTATTAGTGGATACTTGGAGTTGTCTTTTTGCGAGTGAGCATTGCCGCTGTTGATGTTGTGCGCGTCATTGAGCCAATAGACCTTTCACTCTTCCTCATACTGGGCACAACTTAAATTTTCTCAGTTGCCATTTGACATTTATATTTACTTGCTGATTCTTTCGAAGTTCGAGAACTATTGATGTTGAATTACCCCTCATCAATTTTTCCACTTTTTTCCAAAGATACTCTCGTTGAATGTTTCATTTGTTCCATAAAGTTTTTGCAGGGCGGACATGCCAAAGTGGATCTAGGTAATGATTTGGGTATTTCCTCATTGGTTAAAAATTCATCAGTGAGCAATTCATCAATGGTGGCTCTTTCTGCAGGATTTAGCTTCAGCATTCGGGAAATAAAACGCTTGGCTGGTTCAGAAACCTTAGAACTGGGAAAGGAATAGTCGCACAGTTTAATCTTTTCGTATGTAGACTTAACTTCGGTGGTTTAAAAAGGAGGCCTTCCAAATAGAAAGGCAAAGGCAACTACACCCAAACTCCAGATATCCACCTCGTAGGAATGGCCCTTCTTATCTAAATAATTATTCAAGATACTTTCAAGAATTTAGGGGGCAATATAATTGGGAGTACCACAAACAGTTTTGCGTCTTTCCCCCTCATGATTGAGCACAGTCGCCAAACCAAAGTCCCCCACCTTTACTTCCAACTTATCGGAAAGAAAAAAATTTCCAAGTTTAAGATCACGGTGTATGACCCTCTGATTATGGATGTGTTTGACAGCTGATATAAGTTGTTTCATGTAGTATTTGACCTAAATTTAAGTAAGAACTTTTCTTCTCTTGAGCAATTAGTTGAGCGTCTATGTAGGAAAGGACGTACGTTATTGCTACACAACTCCAGTAGAATGTATACGTACTCGTGGTCTTCAAAAAAGTGCTCAAATTTGACGATATGGCGATGCTTCATTCCTTTGTGGATTAATATCTCGGACTGTAATTTTTCTTTCGCTTTACCTTTATTTAGACTTTCCTTGGTGATTACTTTGGCCGCATAGCGCAAGCCTGTCTCCTGGGATTGGAATTCGTAGCATTCAGCAAATCCACCCTGTATCGCATTTGTCGTACCTTGCCAAGAGTACGTCCCTTAAGATAGATCTTAACCTCACCATTTTCCATGACTTCTTCAATGTACTCTGCTGCTGCATAGCGAATGAATTACCCTCGTTTTTTTTGAACATGGGATTTAACGATTATCAAGTTATATTTAAACATCAGTAATATGACCACTAACATCATCAATATATCTTCTTTTATGCTTAGCTCAGCACACGGTTGTTTACAGACCAGCTGTTGCCAAACAGGTTCTCAAACAATCAACACAGCCACCTGATATAATTTCCAGTTATGAAATCATAGAGCTAAAATATTGGATCAAAAGCTAAAAGTTAAATCATCATTGTCGATAGATAATGAGTTCACCTAAAATCAAGCAGAAATTTGTGTGATTAAATCATCACTATAATTATGCTAAAATAAAGAAGGGAAATCCCAATATGTAAGGCATTAAATAATCTTCTTCAGAAATTATGAATAAAAATATCCATTCAATAGCTATAACTATGAAAAATGACTATATGAGCAATTTGATTATTATTGTTTTCAAAGCTTGTAGCACGATATTTTTGGATGAAGATTGGATTTAATTATTTCCCTTATTATCGAAACAGCTCATGGCTGGAGATATTGTTGTCCACTGAGAAGATTTCGCATAAATCACTTTGTTGTTATCGTCAGCTGCAATAAAATCCAGTAAATATGGGAGGGAATTTTTATCTTTTGTTTTAAAAGATTTATATATAAAAAATTATATTATTGGATAGTAATAAGGAGGTTTGAAAGTCAAAATTTGTTGATTAAATACTTTAATTGCAAAACTAATCATAAATTTTAAATCTAATTAAAGAGAATTTATGAATTAAAAAAAAATTAAACTTTTCCATGAGAAGGGTTGCTAGGATTTTATTATGTTTTGACTTCAAGTTCTTTAGAAATTATATATTGCAGAGTGTGAGCCAACATTCAAATGGATTTTAAATTTATTCAACAAAATCAATTCAAAAATTAAATTTTTACAGTTTCTACAAACAGTAGAGCTTCACTGCTAATTCAGAAGCTTTTTTTAACTGCAGTTTGCCATAATATTAGTTTGATATCCATTTTATACATATTTGATGGGGAAAAAAAGATTAGCTCATTGGTTTAATATTCAACGATAATGAAAAATGCAGTAAAAGATGATACCTGCATCAACAAAGAATCGCTAAAAACTTGAAATAGAACAAGATGGCATCTGATAGCCTATGAACATAAATGGATCATGTTAATCTCAAAAGATTAAATCAAGGGCTCTGATCATTTTGAATTAAAAATTAGGCTAAGTGGTTGATAAAAATCAATGTTTGGTCTTTCAATTATTCTGTTTTATTTTAAATGATTTCTAAAGACACCCTCATTTAAATCATGAGAGTGTATTTTAACTATCATAATTTTTAAATATTTAAATGCGCCCATTGACAAAAGGAAACATTTTAAATTTAAACGTAGAAGCTCATGAGGAAACCAGAAAAAGGAAGAACAGTACGTGTTCAACAATAGAAATCCACATGAATATAATTCCTTAAGAAAAACGTGACTGCTTCAGCGAAGTCAATTTGAAAAAACAAAAAAATTAACATAAAGAATATACGTTCTCCAAGAATGACCCAAGATAAGCATAAATTTTTTTATAAAGACCTAGATAATTGTAGAATTAATAAAATTAATTTTTTAAAAAAAAGAAGAAGCTTGAGAAGCAACTATTAAACTCATCGACGATTATTGAAGTACTTAAAAAAAATATTTCTCAAAAAAAGAAAGAAATAAATTAAAAAAGGGAAGAGGAATTATTAGTAAGTAAAATTAAAAGGAAGAACCTGCTAATAAGATTGACAGAAGAATAATAATTTAGAATATAAAACAATTTGATTATGGCAATAGAACAAAAAGTGTAAATTTAAGAAGGAATTAAAACCTTATATTAATTATAAATCAATTAAGTTAGGAAGAGCCATTAAAATGATATTGAAAGATTTGAAGAAAGACAGATTAATACAATTTATAAAAAGTACTTTACCACTTCTCCTGAACTAAATTAAGGAATAATGCTTTTATCATGCTTAACATTGGATGAAAAAAAATAAAAAATTCTTGATTTAATTTTAAAAAAGAAATATGAGCGGAATAAAATAAAAACTAATTAAATCAAAAAACAACGGAATTAAAGAATAAAATAATTAAAATAAGAATTGAATTTTTAACAAAATTAATTAAAAAAAGAAGGGAATGAAATATTTTTATAAATAAAGGAAAAGAGGAAGAAACTTATTTCTTCATAATAATAATTAAAAAACTAAGAAAATTAAGGTAGAAGAAAATTCATAAAATATTAAATACAGGATGTATAAAAGGAACTTTTGTAATTGAGTGATAAATTTAACTTTAAAAAAACAAAAATTAAATAGTTGGAAGATAGAATGCCAGCAAATATCGCAATGATTAATGTCTAAAATTAATTACCAATCAGAGGAGTCATAAATCTATAAAAAGAATGGCAAGAAGTACAAAAACAAAAGGAATTATATATAACTAACAACAATTAACAACTAAAAATAGAAAAAAAAAGAGTTTAAAGAAATCGATAAGAATCAATTAATCGATTGAACAAATGCTATACTTTCGGGTAAGATCTCACAGAAACAGAAACAGATTGTATTTAAGAGACTCGATTTTTTAAAAAAGTATCTCCAGCTCTCTACTTCTAATTGAGACAATTAGAAGAGAATCTCTATTAAATACAATCAATTTAAACTTTGGAATGTTTGGTGACAAAATAATTAAATTTTTATAGATAAACTAAATAAAAGATTCACTAACTAAGGCACAATCGAGATTTAAGACTTAACTCACAATACCTTGAAATAGATAAAAATAAATTCAGTTACACAGTTAATACAGGAAGAGGTAATACAATCGTTCAATAGGAAAGATTTATTCTTAAAGAAGGCAATCTGAAGCCGAGCAAGATGAGCTCCAACTCTAGTTCCAAGATAAACTCGAATAATCCAAATCAGAAAAAATCTAAGAAAAAATCATCAGATGGGACAAAGCCACTTTGGAGAAATTGATTATTCATCATATTGATTATGAAACTATCACCAGATTGCATTATATATTATCATTAATAAAGATAAAATTATATTTTAAATATGAATCTTATAAACTAATATAGAAATAAGTTTAATAGCAATCAATATTATCCGTTTTGTTTGTATATTTTTAATAATCATGGATAACAAACTAAAACAGATCTTCACTAACTAATGCAGAATCAAAATTTAAGAACCAACTCACAATCTCTTGAAGCAAATAAAAATAAGATTAGTTTCACCATGAATAAATTAATAGATACTTGATTATGAAATTATCACTAGATTGAATTATTTATTATTAATAATGATAAGATATTAGCTTTCAACATAAATTTTATAAATTAATGGAGAAGCTAGTGATTATTAATTTATTTTGAACAGCAGCCATATGACTATTCACATTATCAATATCTATGCTTTTATGCCCAGTCCAGCACACGGTTGTTTATATATCCACTGTTGTCAAACAGATCCTTAAACAACCGCCGCAGCCATGTATAGTCCGGCTCTTATTCAAATTAAAGAGTGCGCACATACTCGAAGTATTGGCGAAATTAATCTAAATGAATGATTATTTACCAGGTAATCCTTCACACAGCAGGGAAATGGGCACTGACTATTTTTTTTCTTTAATAGTTAAATCTTTGTATTCTTACTCGTTTAGACAATCATCCCAAGGCAATTTTCCTCTTAGAAAATATATGAGCATATAGCCAAGACTTTAAAGATCATCTCTTCTGCCAGTCTCTTTATAAAGCAAAAAAATACTCTTTTGGATGTGTGAAAAGATGCTTTTGAATCGTAAGTTGGTTTTTAAGCGTTCTTTCTCAGTTTATAGCTTAAAATGTTTATTATCAGGGTCCAAATACTTTTCGCAATTTTCAAAGTCTATCATAAATATCTTGTCTTGCTTTTCGCCCAGCCCCACCAGAAAGTTTTAAGGATCTACATCGTTATAGACCAATCCCTTCGAGTGAACCCATTAAATTCTATCGATAATTTGATCAGCAATGAGTAATACAGTTTTTAGAGTGAACATCCCTTTGCAATACTTCAGTAGTTGCTACAAGGAGGGTCCCAGGATGTCAGTAACCAACGCGCGATAATTATTTTCGATGCCATACCAGTAAAGATTTGGGATTCCCACACCTCCTTTTACTAATCTAAAAAACTTAGCCTCTCTCTAAAGAGAACTATCCTTTTCATTTACATTTTCCAACTTAATAGCGATTTAGTGTTCAGTGGCCAACTCATAGCCAAGGTAAACTTCTGATTTTTTTCCGATGCCGATGCGGGTCGATGTAGCGTATTTTTTGTTAAAAGTAAGTTATAACTTTTTCATTAAAATAATTATAATCATCGGAGTGTTGATGTAAAAGTTCACGAAAATGGATCAAAATCTTTCTCTAATTCATTTCGGGAAACTTTTGAATTTTTACCCTTGATTGAATTAATGAAGATAGTTTTGTAGAGTTTCATTTTAAAGAGTTGAAAATACAATTTTTCAGGGAGAAAAATGTTTTTTATAGATTTAGGGAAGAGATTGTTTATAGGAGTCATTATTTTAATTTGAACGCCGCCCTCTGTCTATAATAGATATTTGCAATTACAACATGAAGCTTTTAGAAAACAATACAAAAATAGCTTAGGTTGAGTCAAGACTCACAAAATACACATATCTGAGCAAATGCAATCTGCCAGGCTATCCTGACGGCCTACTTTTCCAAATATTGACATCATCTAAACGTAAAGGCTGCCCTATTTTAGAGTACCCTGATCGCAAGACCAACCCTAATTTCTATCACTGGTACATCCTAATGCATCAGTTTGCTCCTTCCACCCTCTGCAAGTGGATCGAAGATAGGCTTTATGAAGATTTGGATGATACTCTTATACCTAAACTGACCGAACTTCAAACTGCACCTGTGACCACCGTTCCCCTCAGGGCCAGTGACAGCAACAACCGGCCTAATGAGAGGTGTTCTCGTCAAAAAAACAATAAAACCTCAGCAGGCACTTAGATAGGCTATGTGATTGATATACTTTTGAAAGATGATTCAGACAAAATGATCGAAGTACTGAAACAATGTTTAAACAGTTATGGTTAAAAGGTTAGCTCCTAGAGATTAAAAACTACAGTCCAGAGAGAGGGGCGAAAAGTAAAAATATTTTACCGCGGATAGATGGGCCGATACAAGTAATTGATAGATGTGGTGTCAAAATCAATAGAATTTGACAATATGCTCGTCAAAAGGGAAAATAATCTAAAAACTTCAAGGGCTTGAGTCTTTTTAATATCTCAACATATTCTTTGATATTATGTTTACGTTTATATATTCAATATTTACCCTAATCAAGAACCCATTGGCTCGTGATTGAGATAGGACACTTGTCTAATTTAAAGTTCAAGTAATAAGAACTTGCAAATAGTGCTTAAAAAGTATTGGAAGCGATATGAAACACATAAATAAAATTAAATAATTCATAAAAAAAATTGGAAAAGCTTGATCGCAACTATTAAAAAGGATATGAGAAAATAATAATAAAATAATTGGAGATGTTTCTAAAGATTTAAATAGTAAAATTCAAGTTAAAATTAAATTTTTAAAAATATGTAAGGTTTAATGGAAAAAGTATGGCAGCCAAATATAATAGTTTTGTGATATTTATATTTTGATTGTTTTTATAAGTTCTTATGAGTTTAAAATCTCTTTTAGTAGAAAGATAAGCTCATAATTTAATAATATTCAATGAAGAAAAACAAGCCCCGATCACTCAACCTTGTTCTGAAGTCTTCATAACCATAATCACGAAACAAATGCAAATTTAACAAACTTACAAAAGATAAAGAAATAGAGGACATAGAGATATTACCATAGCCAAAGCCATAACAAAGAAAAAATAAAATTGTTAACCTCACAAAAACCAGAGCGATCGAGGACAGAAGTTATTCTTAATAAAAATAAAAATAATAAAAATCGAAGCAATCGTAAATGAAGCCAATGAGCTTACCAACCCAATTTAATTTAGATAAAAGTTAGCCGTAGAAGTAGAAGGTTTTATAAAAAATAAATAAAATAAAGCTTCGTATTGATATGAATCCATCTCAAACAAAATAAATTTTATAATAACAAGGAGAGTTACTATCTAAGTCTAGAAACAGCAAATATAAAATGGTAAGTTCGAGACAAATATTGTACAGCACCTAATAGCATTAGAGATATATAAAAAATAAAAGAAAATTAGCAAAGATAATTTAAGATGAACTAAACAAAATAACTACAGGATAGCGAATGGATCAAGAAATTAAAGATTATTTTATAAGGTAATTTTAAAGCATTATAAAATAATATAGAAATTAGACTGAGAATGCAAATCATAAACGGTAATAAGATTAAAAAATAGATCTTCAAGAAAGATTGAAAATTAATGATGACATTTTGGAACATTAGATAGAACTGCTCGTATTCTATAAGACATTGATTTGCTCAGATTTAAATGATTCGAATGAACCACTATAGAAAAGATACATATAAAGAATCAAATTGTTTCTAATTAAAGAAGAAAATTAAATAAAAAGTCAATTATAAAAAAATTATAAATAAAGATTAAAAAGATTAAAAATAAACGAGACTCATTAAAAAGAAAAAAATTAATTGTAATTAAAAAATATGCAAGCAAGTCCTCGATTACGACGGATAAATAAATAAATATAATAACTCTCGTAAAATTTCAATAAAGAAAAAGAAATTTATAAGATCAGCTTAAATGATGCTTATCAAGATAAGATAAAATAATTGTAAACATAACTATAATTATAGTTAAAAAACCTGGGAAAAGAAAGAGAAAGGGACGAAAAAAATTAAAAAAAAACTTTTTAAAGATTAACGAAATTTGATCGTTAATGTAAAGAAATGGAGAAATACAAAGTTTTATAATTCTACAATCAGCGAAGAAAAAAGGAAGTTATGTTTCCCTCAAAAACTATTTAATAGACTTAATAGAAAATATAATTGGAATAAAAAATTAAAAAAATTGAATTAAATTACTAAAACTCAATTAGGTTCTGTAAATTAAGATGCGATTAAAATACTAATATGATAATTTCAGAATACAAATGCAAATAGTAATAACTTCGGAAAAAATGTGAAAAAGTTAAAAAGAGCTGTGAATAAAATAAATAAACAGATGAATATTGGTTAAATGCATTATCAAGATACGACTCTTATGAAGAGATGGTCAAAAGATATTAACAAGATAAAATAAAGCTTAAAAAATAATAAAAATAATAAAAACAAAATATTAACAAAAATATATAACAGTAAATACAATTTTTTTCCTAGCGCGTGTAATCTATCAAGCAATAAAAATAAACTACTTAACAAAATTACCAGAAGGATTTAAGTAGAATACAAAAAGAATTCTAATAATAACATAAAAAATGTTCATTAATGTATTAATCAAAAAAATATTAATATTAATATCCAAAATAATTGTTTGAACATATGGGTAAAGACTATCAGTACCACATGTGGCGATATGTAAGTAGTTTGGAGTCATATTCAATTTATAAAAAATATGAAACAAATAAATTCGACAGGAATAAATAATAATATTTAAATAAATTATCTCGTTCATAATTTTAGTAGTTGGAATAATTTCATAAGCTAATAACTCATTATTTAGATGAATCTTTTTAAACTAATGATTATTCAAAAGCTAAGCAGTTACTTTCATAACAATTTAAAAAAATAACAGACATCTTGAAAGCAATAGAATCATACAAATCTTTGACCGAAGATATTTCATAAACTGTAGTTTTAGAGGAATAAAAAGCAAAAATTAGCAAAAATAATCATTAGATCCAATAAAATAAATAGTCTTTATAAAAATTAAAAATGGAAAAAATAGAAGATGAAAAATAGTTAAAATAGTTATAACTGTTACTATAAAAAATAAATTAAGATGAAGCACAGATAAAATGGAATTAGGATATATATTTGATAGTTGAAGAAATGATCATGCTCTAAGATTATTATTTAAATTATCAATTTATTATTCACATGTAGAAATATATAGTTAGATTAAAGTTTGTGTTCTACACAAATTAATAATGCCAAATTTATAAATTTTTTATTTGGTAAAAACGAATATCATTGATGATCCTCTTTACAAAAGTAATCAATGTACATGACTCTTTAGAAGTATATTGAGATATTTTTGTATTTTATGTACTTAATAGTGATAAATAAATTTCCATTGAATCCGAAAATTAGCTTATCCTCGTTTGCAAGAAAATCTACCTTTAAATTTGTGGATAAATATCTTTTTGTTCAAGTGTAATTGATTATAAATGATTATAAATTGACAATAATTATAATGAAGAATATGGAAAACTATTTATCTATTAGATATCCACACTAAATTTCATATTATGAATAATTTCATGAATATTTATAGTTAATAAAAATATTTGGATTTATATAGTAACATCTAAAATGATAGACTGATTATAAATAGAAATAATTTATGATCACTCAACTTCATCCTAGTCATTATATTTATAAAAAATATCCTTTTCTTTGAATTTAACTACTATTACTTTCAAAAGTAACTCTGTCAGCTGGGGTTATAAGTCAAGTAAATATGTGATAAAATATATACAGCATTTAAATTATTCAGGCATTGATTTCCTGATAGCTTTAAATCCTGGTGAGGTAGTTCATAAACTCATCTTCCCGTATAAAGAGGCTAAAGTCAAATGTTTCCATCAGTTCCAGTTCAAGAGTGTTCATCTCTTGCTTGCTAATACCTCCAATTTTGGCATAAAATTCGTTCTTGTAGTAAAAATCATCCAAAAACTTTGCAGCGATCATTACACAACTGATCAGTAACCTATGTCAAGAATACTCTACCTGTGGATGTTAAAATAGTTTATTATCAAATTTTATACCCTCTCCTGGTATCGGTCGATATAGATCAGCGCAGCCACAAACACACTAGCCGAACAGTGTGAATACTTGCATATTCCTAGGTGGGGCATAACCTACGTTTCAAGTAGCCCAACACAGCGATTGCCGGGACTTACTTACAGTCGAATAACGAAGTCTTTTTTGGTAAAGCAGCAGTCTAAGCTAATAGGTCAGTAAGGAGCTTGTCTATCAAGTGGATAAGTTCAGTCTTGTCCTATAGCAGCGAGTACCTGCTTGCAGACTTATCCATCACTATATTTATATTATACAACCACTCATATCCCTTTATCAAAGAATAACTCAACTAGAATATCTATTCATACAACTTCAAAGCAAGATATCATCAAGGCAGCATCATTGAATTGGTGAAGGTAAACATTGGTCGGATCAACTGGTTGTTTTATTGGGCGAGATTGCTAGTAGGCGGTGCAGGTTTTTCTTGGAGATGAATTTACGGCTGTTTTGATGGTAAGGTCATTTGTGGTTACTTCTTCTGGAAGTATGATTGTTTAACTGATGTACGATTAATTTATATCCTTTTTTATTCTTCAGGTTAGATAGAGATGGTTTCTGATAGGGGATGCTCTTTTTCCATCATGATAACTGAGTGAGTAGCTTTCTTATTTGATTCCTATTTCTGAGGCTCTTTCATGTTGCTGCGAGTTACCAATAGTTTTGGCACTTATATGTCTTTCTAACGTTTTATCTCTTGTTATTTTCTTTTGGTTTCTCCAATCTGCATAAATTCAATCTTTTATCCCAGATCCTATATGGATTAGGAATGAGACTGTCCTTAGAATATCGTGCTGTTATCATCAATATCAAGCGATTTACGAATACCCTTCTTAAACTATCGGATACTGTTAATCATACTTTTCTTCAGCCGCAGATTTCGCTACTACTCATTGCCAAAGATATAGTCTAAATCATTAATCAGCATTTAGGTCACTATCACTGACTTGCTTGCGTATATTAAATCTTGAACTGAGGGTATTTCTGATCTCATTAGACTCGGACTGAAACAGATAGCAATATTATGTGCTGTCATTTTACTGCTTTGCTCATGAGGAATCACATCTTTTTTCAAGAATTCCATCAAGAACATCAAAGTATTAAAGTTAAGGAGAGGTAAGGCTCCAATAATCTGCTTCAGTTGCCCGCGCGTGTCAGACACGCCTTGATTATGCATAAGTGCTTGAAATGCTGGATAAGGTATAATCGGTTCTTTAAGATTGTTAAAAAACTTCTTAATGAGACTAGCAATTAAATGAGAGTTCTTAATATGAGCCAGATAGTCATAGTTGCGCTTGCATAGTTAAGTCAAAGTCTCATTTTGCTCATCAATAGACACACTTTTACGAAAAATTCCCTCTTCGCTTAAACCCTACGGCTTACGCCTAAAGTAATGGATGAGCACCTGGATGATAATTGGAATACCACAATCGCTCAGCTAGAAGTTTTATAAAAGATACACTTCCTTAGTGATCAATGCATTGATGGAGCATTAAAACTCATGCTTATCTTTGAGCTCTTCCTCTGTCATGTTTTGTCCCTCCAAATTGATGCGATAATTCTGTAGTGAAGCTCTGCGTTTGAGTGATGATGGAAATTCCGAACTGATTTCTTCTGGCACGAAAGATACAAAATCATGGACAGGTATTTTGAGTTTTTACAGTAGTTAACTGCATGTGTCAAGAGTCGAATAGTGTTTATTGAAATATTTATTGATTGCTCCAAGGCCAACATAATCGCAAGCTTTGATGTAGAAGTATGGCTTGATCAATATGAAGGCCTACATCTGCTAAATCATCTTCAGAGGCAGCAACGAAAAGATATGCTTAAACTAGAAGTAATAATCAGATGATGGAGTCTCGTGGTTGAAGTAGACGAAAGTAAACGGTTAGTCAGCTCTACATTAATCATAACTTACGAAATCTGGAAATTTTTCATAAAAGCGAGAGTAAGATTTGTTGTATTCTTACCAGGCGAAGGTTGCAGATATCCATACCAGAAATAAATAGTACGATTATCCTTGGTGGTAAATTTCTCTAAGATGGATTCATTGATGAGGTTAACCTCTTCCTTCTTCTCCTCAGCTTTCTCCAAATATTTTTGGTACTCCTTCTCGGAGCGATCCACTACTTCTTTGAAATGGTGATTCTTCTAGTACATTTCCTGGAAACTGAGATTTGCAAATTTGTGCATGATATTACGAATTATTAGCAAACTTAGTAATCATATCAAAATTGATAATATCATTCCTATATCACCTTTAAACGCTTAAGAGGACCCTTTTAGATAAAACTGTCGCTTAGCTAGAACTATCGGCGCAGTTTGTTCTTTTACCCGAAGATAGTGATCAGGGCTGATTGAATGGGGCTCATCTATTCGCGGACATCACTCATCCATCTTTCGAAAATGTCCTCTTGCTGCTTTATTTCGGATTTAATCCTCTTCAGACGTAGAATATGAGAAATTGCATCTTTGCGATCACTTATGAACTGCTGCTTCATTTGGTGAATCTTTTATATTTGAGCAGGAGACAACCCTATTTATCGGTAAAGGGGATTTGTCCATTTGTCTTGACGTTAGGCTGCCAGCCCCTATGGTGAAGGCATATCTTAGAACAGATCGGTGCTAGTTGCTGCTGAGTGCATAAAATAGCGATGCATCGCTGGAAACATAGAGTTCACGATTTGCTTGAAGTTATATTCAAGGTTGGCCTGTCTCTCCCTGCCATTAGCGCCAATTCTACTCTGAATCAATGAAAATTTACTTGTAAAAGGTCCAGCAGCAGATTAATATGATCAATGTCTGGATCTTCGTTTAACGTGCTTCTTTATAGTTCAGCAAAAGTATAGGCATGTTCATTTGAATTCTCTATTATAATAAAGGTACTTGATTGACTGTTCGAATTGCCTACATTAGCTGGTCTTTACATTTTGAGATATCTCCTTCATGCTTTTCTATTTACGCAGTTAAAACCTTCACATTTTCCTCTAAACTTTCCACATATTTTTTCTTCTTTTCCCTTGACTTGAGACCGGCCAACCGTTTCCTTTATTCACGAGAAGATCCCTTTGTGCCATCTTCAAGTGAAACCTTGGATGCTGCTTCTGCATTTTCTCGATCAATCATAACTTGTTAACTTTCCAATTCAAGTTCCCTTTAAGAATCACTCTTTTCTAATCCTGAAATAAATATTGTGGGGGAAAACAGATTGATATTTTATTCACGCATGAAGTTCTACATTTGGCAGCACCAGTACTCAATTTAATATTTATAGAATAGTTAAAAAAGACCCTGATAATAATCATATCACATTTCGGAAAGGAGGACAGTGATTCTGGCAGCAAATTTTATACTATTTTCTTATAGATAGAGCAAGGATATTAAGATTGACATTATCTGTCAATAAAATTAGAAACAGATTATATTGGTTTATGGACAATCAATAATATCTCTTTTCTAATATGCATATTCAAGCATCGTATATGCTACTCTATCAAAAACAATAGAAGACATCAGTATTGAAGGAAGATCAGCCCTGAATTATGCTGTTGTTAGAAAATATTGATTATTATATTGATTAGTACTATAATTCATGTTCAACCCCAAGTAGAGACTAGAACAGATACGCCGCAATAAGACTGCCAAATAGGAAACCTCCTCCTTCTTAGCAGAAAATAGTAATCCCGTTCCCCTCTTTCCTGAAACAAAACCTCAAATAGATAGCAGTCAGGATTTGTTGGTTAGACTCACCAAACTATAAAACACAGTAGCTCAGTTATCAGGATAATTAAACAATTCTAACGAGCTAGTAAATAGCCTTCGTCGTTAAAACAGTTAACTTGAGACCAAAGTCCTAAAACTCGAGTATGAAAACAGTCAGTTAAAGGTATCATCACGAGCAGGCACTGATCGAGCACACTATAGCAATGGAAAAATAAATCAAAATAGTAGTAGTAAACTTAACTACAACAATAACTAAGATGTGGAAGGAAAGAAAGTTGAAAGCCCAATCTAAAAGGAAACCAGCGAAGTTTTCTCTCCTTAAGTCGAGGAAACGCTAGAACAGATCAGACGGTAGCCCCTTGAAAACATCCTCAAACGAAAATAGCAAAATTTTAGAGCGCTTAAAGCCGATCAAAAGCAGATGACTACTGGGAACAAGTATCTGAAGTAATTTGCTAACATCTGTAAGGATTATGGCAAGACCATAAAGAAGCCAGTTCTTGTGCTGAAGCTTCAATCCCAAGACTTCGAATGATCAGTTATATTTTCTTAAATCAATCATAAGATGACCATAAATATCAATTTTGTTTGATAGTATCCAAGTTGTTCAAAAATATAAAACAATACTTCTTATAATTCTAAATTGAACTTATTTCCGCATTTATAGAATTTAAGTTTAAAGATGATGTAATTTTTATTATGTTTTCATCTAACATTTAATTGTTTAGAAATTTAAAAAATAAAAAATTAATAGAATCTGCTCCGGAAAATCCTTGCAAGATATTTTAAATCATCTATCATGAATAAATCATCTAGAAACTCGTGAGATTTTCAAAAAAAGGCAAGTTTGTCGTTATTAATTCAAGTTAATAATTTGGACTAAAATATTCCTGAAGAATAAAGAGACAGAAAAAAGATATTCATAATCACAAGAGTTCCATTATTTGTATTGAACGCTTGTAAAATTATGGACATTCTGTAGTTTTTGTCTCACGTGATGAATCTCCACGTTTCTTGGGCTATGAAGAAGTCCGTCTCTCCACATTTTTACGGATAGATCTCCTTAAGGACTGAACTTCAACCACATTTTGCAGTTCTCCTTTATTTAATATTTTGGTGAGATAATACTCTAGTTCTCTAATGCGGTCTTGTATCAATTTAGGATCTTGATTGGTGCGATTCCAAAAGATATAAGACCTAGTTTTGGGAAAATCTGGTATTAATAGATCACTATCACGCTTGGTCATTTGCTCATGCAATTTTTTAAGGGTTTTAAATCGGAAATAGAGATGATAGTTGCACGCGAATGCAGTGTCGAAAATTAATGCCTGGTATACGATATAGTCCTTTTCCTTAAAGTAGTCACTGATAGTGACTGTATACCGCTCACCGTTATTTAACACGTAGTCTAATGATTCTAATGGTGAATACTTCGACATAGAAATAAAATAATACTACAGCCTGAATCATAATTACTGTTATGGAATGCTCAAGCTTGTTAAATACTTTGAGTAATGATATTTAATGGCATATGGTGAATGATAGGGACGTTCTTAATGATATCTCATCAAAGCAAGTGAGCTTTTTCGGCCTATTTTTTCTCACCGATCAATCTCAGCAACTCGTTGATTGAGGATTGAGGATCCAAACCTTTAGGGCAGGTCACAGTACACATACCAATATTTTCACACTCCTTTATTTTCAAGCTCTTGGACAGCTCATCCAATCTTTATTCAGTGTATTGATCTCTAGAGTCAATAACCCAACGATATGCTTGCATGAGGACGGAGGGGCCAAGGTACTCGTCAGGATGCCACCAATAAGAGGGGCAGGAAGTAGAGCAACATGCACATAGCACACACTCATAAAGTCCATCAAGTTTTTTTCTGTCCTCAATGCTTTGATAATACTCTTTATCCTAAGTTAAAATAGAAATACTCCTTCTTTTTTGACATCTTTGCGTTTAAGATAAGGTTGAATAGTCTTATATTGTGAGTAAAAGTTTGTCATATCCACAACTAAGTCCTTCAGTACAAACATATGTCCAAGGGGAGTAATAAGGGCGGGCTTGGACAGGTTAGTGTCGATTTAGCGAATGCAGGCTAATGTGTGTAGTCCGTCACAGTTCATCGCGCAGGAACCACAGATTCCCTCCCTGCAAGATCGTCTGAATGAAAGAGTAGGATCAAGAAAATCTTTGACATAGATTAGTGCATCAAGGTACATGGGAGATATCTTCTTGAGGTCGATGTAGTAGCTCACATATTTAGGCTAATCTTTAGGATTTTAAGGGTCATATTTGTAAATCAGAAATCGTTTCATCTTAGCCTTTTCCTCGGCGGGAAGAGATGGATCATGTTCCACAATATAGTTAGGATTGAGGTAGCTCTTTACTGTTGAGGTCACGCTATCGTAGAAAACCCGAAATTAGTTCCTGGGGATGGGATGGTGATGTGAAAACCGATAGAGATTACCACTGCCGAAGCAAGATCGAGCCAGCTTAATCATTTAATATTTATTATCAATATGGTGAATTATCACAAAAACTGCAGCCAATTTTGATAGTCTACCACTGCTCATCTAAAATCAGCATGCTCATATTTTAGAATGATTGTGGTGAAATTGTGTTTGTTCGTATCATGTGAGGTATGATAATATTTTGATATGGTTCATTTGCTGCAAGGATCAGCCCTCGATCAAGCCAAGTACCCGCATAGTCACCGGTGGGATACTGCCGTCCGCAAACACTACGACCGATACCAGGATCTCATCGACTCAGCCACCTACCGCCTGCAAAGAATTCAACGAGGATGGCTCGTATCTACTCTTTAAGTTAGTCTCTTCCCTACCCCAAATATTATAACACAGAACTTCTCGCGCTTCAAGTCCTACGCAAGAAGCAGGAAGTTGGATAAGTCGATCAAACCGAAGTCAATCTCTATAAAAACATCGACCCGTGCATTGCAACTCATTTCAACAGAACATTTGGATTCCCTATCGTTTTTCCAATCACTGGACTCGCAGTGGGCACTGGCTTCTTGGCATATGCAACTTATTTTAACTTTTCAATTCCCACCAGATTTGTGTTTACGATCGTGCCTGCAGTCATTGACTGGATTAGAGTGACGCGTGATCCTAGAAACGATCAACACTCTCTAGATTTCCTTAATTGGGTGGTGGGATATAGAAAAGCCAAATGTTTTGCAGAGGTGCATCATAAGGAGTTTCACAACTAAGAGGTACATTTACATTCACATAGAGTCGCAAATTGCTGGGCAATCACAATCTGACGGAAATGGGCAACCAGTTATTGAATTTGGCCTCTAAATGATTATTTTAGACCAATCCTGAGAATAATATATCATTTACATAGGAATTGGGGATTGATCATATAATTGTCAATATCTGCAATTATGGATATTGTCACTGACTCGATAATTGATCGAGGTCATATTTAAAATGAAACAGCCCATATTAAAGATTATAAGAATATTAAATAGATTTGAAGTCAATGGCTGAGAATTATTAATATTTGGCATTGCCCATAATTCGAGTATAAATTGTTGTTGAAAAATATAAAAATGAAAATATTTGAATATGGCACTTAGCAATACATAAATTCATAAGAAAGAGCAATAAATTAATGATTTATTTTTATTAAAGGCAAAAAGTTTATTAACTTTCTTGGTCTTTTTATTCAATTTATCGATTATTATGATTTATGAAGACAATATTTAAGCCTCTAAAAAAGTTTAAATCATATGCCTTATTCTTGATTATCATGCAATTTTTACAACTTTCACAAACGATTTTATATAATAGGACCTATTAGGTTTAGAGCCACGAGGGGTATTGCTTCTCGCCGCACTTGGCCTGTCATTTGCCATCGCAGGCCTCACAAGAAAATCATCCACAACTATCATCCAAAGGGCAAAGTGCTCAGATGTGCTCCAATACTTCTCTGCTTGCATTAAGGCGAAACATCAAAAATATTCTGGTATCTTTTGATGGTGAAGGTTGGTGTGGCGAGTAGCTCTGACCAAAATCTGAGAGAGATGTTATCAGAGAACCAAAACTATGCTTGACAGCTTGAAATAGTGGCCCGAGCAGACTGAAGGGGGAGAATATCTTTCGACTGATCCGGCAGTAAGTCGCTTTGCCAACTGGACAAAGTTCCTTTTTGGGCACTACGATGATTATCTTCACTAGGGATACGCATCCGCCCCTATCAAATATAAGGATGGATGGTATCGACATGAACTTCAGAGGAGCAGCGATCCAACTCAAAGTACACTCTAAACGACGCTGAAAAGATAGTCCTGACTGGGATGCCTATTGGCATATATCCTTTCATATCTGGAATTACTATCTCAGAGACTTTGTGCGAAACGGAGAAGTCATATCCACGATCTACGGAGTGTTCCTAAACTTCAAGATCATCCAAGGCAACAACGAAATATAGAAGCAGATTGCTATTATTTACAAACTAGCAACGGCTATGAGAGCACTTACTTCCCTTAGAATTATATTAACAAAGGAAGGAGGGGAAGTGACTCTTCATTAAGTACGGATACACGGCTCTCGAAAAAATATTTGATTGTCAGAATATGACTCATTGGCCATTTCAAATATCCTTCAGATGAACTGATGAATAAAGGACTGCGGGATAGACTTTAACAGGAGGCAATAAAATTAAATGGACTATATTGAAGGATACAGGAGTACACATAGAGATGTGCTTCCTTGATTCTTGGAGCGAATCCGAGTGCAGGCCTATGGCCCTAATCATGTCTACTTTTGTCTAAATTTATATTATGACATTTATCAGTTATCTTCAAAGGATTCCTATCATGATTAAAAATTCACTTCGGATAGCTGTTAAGTCTTTGATTTTCGAATGAAAGAGTTGTGAACTACAATGCTAAGCCTTGGCCATCAAATGCAGGAAGTGCCAAATAATAATATGCAAGCAAATTATTTTGATATCCCAAGCCTGAAAAAATAAATGCTTGTTGTCTCTAAATACCTTGACAATAAATTATCTTTGCCTCTGCGTAGTTATAACATTACAAGGTAAAAGATGGACAGAATTGAGGGATGGGGAGGTGTATGGGATGAATGAAGATGAGAAATGAGTGGTTTGTTAAAAAGAGAATGAAAAAGGAAACAAATAAGAATAGCACTACCTTTGTGATATGTGAAGCTTTATTCTATTCTATAACACTACAAATAGCAATCAATAAGAATATCACAGGCAAATATAAGATAAATAATATTTAAACATTCAATCATAGATAATGAAGAATCAATTATATGGATAATCATTATTGTAATTTTTTTGTTAAACGTTGACCAATCTTTTCAGTGTTGTTATAGGTATATTTGACAAGCTTGTTTGAGTTTGTCTTTTTTTTAAACTGAAATTTATCTTTTTATCGATTCTTTAATCCATTTTGGTGTTCCTTTATTTTTTCTTCTTACAATTAAAGGGATTTATACTAAGTTTATAACTTTTTAAGGTCGTTTAAATCTTCTTCACTTATAAATCGGTTTTTATGTTATTCTTTTTGTTTCAAATTTATTTACTCTAATTTTTGCAGTTCTTATTACCATTTTCTCAATGTTTATCTTTCTTTGTTGTTGTTGTAATTGTAATACCTTGATTTTTAGACTTATTTTTATTAAAAGCATAGCATTAAACGATTCATCTCTATTTCATAATCTTCTTTGGTCCTTTAATTATTCTGATCATAGGATTTATGTATCATTTCCAATTATTTCTTCATCTGTACCTTCAATAAATTCTTTTTATAAATGTATTTTTTCAGTTATGGTTAGTATTTTTTATATTTTTCTAAATCTGTTTTCAATTTTTAAGCAGCCTTTATTTAATTTCTATATTCATTCTAGCAAGCTATTTTTTTTTTTTAAAGAATATATATTTTCTCTTTACATTCATTCTGGCAATCATTTTTGTTTTTTTAAAGAAGGTAGATTTTCTCTTTATATTCATCTTAGCAATCCATTTCTTTTTGCTTAAATTCTGTTTAACAACTTTTATTTATTTTATTTAATTTTTTTTGATAATCAGCTTTTAGATTCTATCTTCTTTTGCTATATTAATTTATTAATTATAATCTTTTTTTTTAATACTTGCCTTATATCTAAGCCTTATCCGTTTAAAAGTCGGCTTCTAATTATTTATAAGCTTTCCTTTCTTAAATTGTGAGCAATTACTAGTTTTTTCTATTCCCATATTAAAATTTTTTTTTTTTTTTTTAAAGAATACGATTTTCTTTTTATTGAAGCGATTTAATTCTATAATCTAAAAATTCTTTTTCTTTTTTCTTTTTTTACATTTCTCCTTCCAGTTACCATATAGGATAAAATTTTTGTGATTTTAGTTTGATATCTATTTAAGTTATCTAATGATTTAATTAAGTTAGTCTTTTACTTTCTTCTTCCATCTGTCGCTTGTCTTCTTAAGTATATATTCCTTATTAAAAGATATATTTCATGATATATTAATTTAATTAGTTCTAATTGAATTTTCTTTGTTATTTGAGTTGTTTTTTCATATCGATATCTTTATTTTACTTTTACTCTTTAAGATTTTCCATTTCATGTTAACAGTCTTGTTGATTTTTTAGTTATGCATGTTAATATTGTTTACCCAAATCATTTAATTCTGCTTCATAGGCCTGAGTGAGATCATTTTTGTCATAATATTTTTATCTTAAAGACTTTAAATTGACTTCATGTTATTAGGCAAGTATTTAAAGCCGCTGTTTGTATTAGACTTGTAACAAATTGAAGTTTCTTTATTTTTTTTAAATTTATCTGTTCAATTATAATAATATATTTTGCTTATCGTTATTCTCCAGCAATTCTAATTATTTTTCGTTTTTAATTCTGAATTGGGTCAATCTGATTTAATATCTTTTCTAAAGACTTAACTTTTAATCATCAAATTTTATATTAGTTAATTCATTTTATAAATTTTGCATTATTTTTGTCATTTTTTCATCAATACCTTTGTTTTCCTTTTCATATTCAAATTTATTTTTGACCAAATGTATCTGTTATATTTAAGAATAAATTCTATTCCAGCAATCCTTTGTTTTGGAAATATTTTAATAAATCTGTTATTTTTATTCACCACTCATGCGTCTGTTTTATTATATTCTTTTTTATTAATTTTACATTAATTTAATAAGATCTTTTTTAATTTAAATTTTCTCCTTTAATTCTGAAATTTATAATTAATTTTTTATCATTTTTATGTTTTAACTTGGTGTGGAATATTTTTTATTTTTATTTCTCTCTTTAATTTATTACCTCTCATGGGCATTTTTAGAGATCCGCTCCTTGATATTTTGTATATCTTAGATGGCATTTGCAATTTACTATGATAGCTATTACGATAGAAGTTAGCTGTCTGAGCTCTTGCTGGTTAAACATTTCCTTTCGATTTCTGCCCCTTGAGACCTTTAAGATTTATTTTTTATACTGCTGCTGCCTTTTGGAGTTCTTGGATTGATTTCCATATCTATTTTATTGCCTGGATTAGAATTCTCCTTCTCTGCCATTAATTTAAATTATGAATATATCTTAAACTATGGCGATTTATTTAAGTCAGTTCAGGATTTGAATTTACAAAAAAAAATTAGGTTTATTTGATAATCTTTCCCTTGAGTTCTATGAAGGTGCATGTGGATAAAACTACAAATTCAACTTATAGGTAGTCTATTTGCCAAATAAATTTATCAGAATTTGCATTTATCCAATTCGCCTTAAATGAATAGAAAAAATCCGAATCCAATGACGTACATGATTGAAAATGTTTGAAATTACTTTATTTGAATTGGTTATCAATTTACGGATAAATTATTCTATTTTTATCAACATTTATAATCCAATGATTATTAAATTAAACAAAAGCGCTCCAATCATAATTATTGCCACTTGAAGCCACTCTTTATGATTAAGGAAAGGGTGAATCGTTAATAACTGGATATCAAATGATCCTAGATGACGATAAAATAAAATTATTCTCCTTCATAGCTCTATATGGCCAATTTTAAATACAACTCCCAAGTGACGATATTGAAGGATGCAGGAGTACATATCGAGATGTTGACCTGACTTCTTGGATCTAATCCGAATGCAAGCATCTGGTCAATTATCTCTTCTAATAATGTCTATGCTTGTCAAAATTTCTATTATGACAGTTCTCTCCTAATCATTCCTTCTATAGCTGGCAATACACCTCGAACAGCAGTTAATTAACCTTTTTGTTTTTGGCAATGAAAGAATTGTAAACTACTAACCATTGAATGCGGATGTGTCAAATGATGATATAATTCTCACAATATCAATGCTAAACATACTGAAGTGAATAATTTTACATATTAAAGATCTCTTAAAAATAATGAATCCACATTATGTCTACAAATATCTTCTGATAAAGTTTTTTTATTTTAGAAATATAAATAAATAAAAAATAAAAACTAGATATCAAAACTTTAAATTCTTATCTTTTATTATCCGATAAAGAAAACTTAACATATTTTATAAACTTAAATAGTCAATTAATTTTTTGAAAAAATAAAAATATGATGCTTATCTTTTAATATAATAGCAAGAAGCTGAGGTTATTCGTACGCTAAGGAGCAAAGCCTTCATTTTTGGCAGTTTAATAAGTAAAATTGAAGATTAAAGATATAAAAGAAACAATTTGTGGAGTCTTAAAAGTGGAGTCGTAAATGTAGTCTTAAATTTGATTATAAATATAATGAAGATATAAATAGCATCTATAATTATTTAGTATGAAAAACTCAATTCCTTCTAACAAGAAGAGCAAAAGCAAAAAATCTTCATAAATGATTGATGAAGATGACTATAATTCACAATGTGTAGAATAGTACTCACAATCTGTTGAATTTCCATTTGAAGAGTCAATGCTATAAAAAATTGATTTTCGAGAACAAGCCATTAGATAGTTTATGGTGAAACGAATACAAAAAGAAAGGGAAGTGATGAAAGATTATCAACAAAATACTATTTTATAATTTTTTTTATTGGATTTAATTTAAGAAATGGCTAAGCATAATTCACCAAAGGAAATCTCAATCATTGAAAACCAATTGAAATAACATGATAGAATTGATACTCACGGTCTAAATGCTATTATTCAGCAACAAAAGGAAAATGATGAAGTAGATCTACAAATTTATGATCCTCTCATTGTTTAAAGCATTTTTCAGCATCTAATGCCAGTTAATTGTTATAAACTTAAAGCAAAATTAGCAAGAATTTCATAAATGGCAATTAACATGGGAGTCTTCATTTTAGGAATGAATGGAGCCGGAAAGACATCACTAATTATAGGATTACTAGATTATTAACTCAAATCTATAAAAAATAAAGGAATTCCTTTTTTAAAGCTTGCAAAGCCATTATAGAAGAGACATCTATCTCTTGAAACCAATCAAACGGGTCTGCCTGTGACTTAGAATTTGGAAACCTACTAACTTAAAATGTCTGGATCGAATAGCAAGTAAAGTCACTATTTAATTGATACTCCTGGAAATTTTTAAGATATAAATAAAAAGTTACTAATCTTAAGTGCTGAAAAAAACTGCCAGCGATCTGCATTCATTATTATTCATGACCTTCAATTTTTGAAAACATCAGAAGGAGTTTATGATTTAGCTAAAAATATAGCATAAAATTTTATTTTTTCAACCTTTGAAGAACTTAAGTCCATTCTAATTCTAATCTTGAATAACAAGGGATAAAGGATTAGCAAAAACGATGCAGTATCTTCACTTAGAGACTGTTTGATTAATATTAAAATATCTTCAAAGGAGGAAGCAGCTGTGAGATTCATTTTGTAAAGTATACAGGAAGAAAGAAATTACTTTAAAGCAGACAGTTCCTTCTTTGCTGACTTGAAGAAAAGAATCATGATTTTAACATTCAGCAAGACAAAAAGAATGAATATAATTTCTTAAAAAAATGAAAAGTAGATCAAATACTGTGGACAATTATTTCAACGTCATGTTTTATATTATCTTGAGGAAAAGCAATTTGAGAAGATTTTATTCTACCTCAATCAACTTATAATACTCCATGAAATGTTTCCAGATATAATCTAATCAAACAAAAATAGAGTTGACAAAAGACTTATAAACTTTTCTACAAAAGTGAATGAGCGATTTTTCCATCTTTTAAACTAAAAAATTGAAGGTAAAATGATTTCTCCTTAAGAGTTAAATAATCTTGAAAACAAATGTAAAATCTTAAAAAAATTCAATTAACTAGCTAAAATTAATGAAAATATCATATGCTAGATAGATCTACGGAAAAAAATGAGTGCCCTCTAAGATACTCTAAAAAATTTAATAAATGGATCATGTGCAAATAATCAAATTTAAAATATTGCTAATCTTATCATCTCTTTAAACAGCAAATTTGACTGTTACGTTCCTAATCTAATGAAGAAAATTGAAGAAAAATGCAGAAAGGGCATCGAGGCTTCTCATCGCAGTGCTCTTTCAAGTAAGCAGACAAAAAATGCTAGATAGTTTGATAAATCTTTCAGATAATACAAAACTTTCTATGATTTCTATAGTAAATTTGCTGAAGACAGAAATACTGGTTTTCTACAGATAAGCAAATTTCCAGATTATAAATAGGTTCTTAGGGGATTTAAAACATAAAATAATGAAATAATAGTAAAACTGAAGAGTGATATAATATAATTGATCAATTGCTGTAAAAATGAGTCATTAATTCCAGACAAACTTATCAATTCTTTGAATTAAGCTAATGAGGTCCTGATATATTCTTGCTAAAGTCAGTAGATTAACAATTAAAAAATAAATAGCTTATTTAGGGAAATATAAACTGAATTATAGCCTATCAGTCAAGCTTTATCTACAAAAATAATGACTATCTTTCGGTTCAATTAAAATTTCGAGCATTAAATTCCTATACTGTTCAATCTCAAATAAAACTATACTATTATCTGCAAAAAAATATAAATGAGAAGTATCTCTGCAATTCCTAACCTTTCCTATGATAGATTAAATGACATTATTGAACAAAGAAGAACATAATTCAGATCAAAACTTGAATAACTAATTAAACTAACTCAAAAATACGCTATATTTTCATAATAAACAATGAAATAATATTCAATTCTGGATAAAATGGAAAAGAAAGTCTTTATCTATGATATGTTTACTGATGAAGAAGAGAAGAAATTACAGCCACTTTATTAAATATTTAAATTGGCATTGGACAATTTGGTTTAGAGTGTAAGTTATATTTAATTTTCTGATAGAATGAATTAGTCGCAAATTCAATAATTAAATAAACAATATGAAAGTATTTGCCTTTACCATAGATTTGGAGATTAAATTTCAAACAAAATTGAAAATTTGGCTCATCGATTCGAATAAAAACTAAAGAAATTCTATTAAGCTTTCCGTCGGACCCATATTAATATTAAATAAATTCGTAATTTCACAGAGTTGTAAAAATTTAGTCAATTCAAAAATAAGATAAAATACTACTTATAAAACTTTTTAAAGTATGACTTAAAGGATGGGAGAATTATACGTTGCCTAAGTGAGCATACAGATATTTACAAATCTGCAAAATCAATCTGCGAAAAACTTATTGCACTTATCATAAATGTTCAAAATCAAAAAATAGAGAAAAATCAAAGTGGATAACTTAATCAAAATAATAATAGCTTTGATGAGTAGGAAAAAGTTAAGATATTTAAGTACATATATGAACAAGTGAAGGATATCTGTGAAGAAGATTGTTTATATGTTTATCTAAAAAACTAATCGCCAAAATTGTTTAATATTGAAGGAGGAAGTTGGAATGTCATTAAGAAAGAAGTTAAAGAAATTGTTCATTTAAAAGTGAATGAACTCTAAAGTTCAGTAGAAGAAATGAGCCTTTAAGGAGAAAATGGGTTAATTTTCCTTTCTGATTCTTTGAAAAAATAATGCAAACTGTGGTTAGCATTTTGGTAATAAACAAATCATGGCCATTTAGTTGATTAGAAAAGACTACTCGAGTCGATTATACAAGACATAGATCTAAAAGTGGCCGAATATTCTTAACATTTAAAAATAGGAATTAATGACGTATTCAATTTAGATGAAGGAGTCATAAAAAATGAATGTATCTTCAAAAAGTACTATCTTGACTTAAAAGCTAGCCACGAAAATAAAATAGGAAATTATTCTAATTAATTGAAAAAGTTACTAAGTTGTTTAGAATCTTGTATAAAAAAGCAAACTCATATATTAAATGAATTGAAAAATTCAGCAACAAGCGGATTGCATCCAAAATTGTTGTCACAGATAGAACAAGCAATTCAGTTATCAAAATACTTGAGAAGCTTTATTAGCAATGAGGATATTAAAAAATATTCAATTACGTCAATTGATATATTATAAAATTCTTTCAATAGAGCTGCTGAGCAAGTCAAAAGAATGAAAAAAAATGGAATTTTGAATATTATATTAAATTTAATTAGTAAGGATCATAATTTTAGCGATGCTAAGGAAAAGATTGATTACGAATAGCAAGATAATCAATACCTAATTGGTTCTAAATTCGATATTTCTCAAAATCTTTCAGATTTGAAAAAAATACTGGATCAGGAAGAGATAAAAATAAAAGGTGTGTATTAACATCCTTTGGATAAAAATAGTATTGACAATTTAGAGGATGTTTATAAACAAGCATCATCAGAAAACAAAATTTCATTGAGAACTAAAATTCCTGAACACTTTAAAAAACTCTATCATATTTTTTATAACCTTCCATATGTCAAAGCCTGTGTAGCTTTGGAATAATTGAAATTTGCTTATAAGAAAATTCCTTCAGAACTAAGAGATATTTCTGGTGATTACAATAAATATTTAATACAAGCTGAGAAAAAAAAAGAAGCCTTGGAATAAGGATAACGTAAAATCATATCAACTTCCTCTCTCTCTGATTTAATTGAAAAGTATGAAGACTACTTTAAAAGTAATATTGGATTTCTTTTGTACTAATGTTCCTAACAAATTTAAAGGAAAACCAATATTATTGAGTAATAAATTTAAAGCAAAAATAGGCCAATTGAAATGATAGTACAAGTAAAAACAGATATTCTGAGCATAAAATTGGAAAAAAATATTTCGAATACAAGCGATCTTAATGTTATTTTTGAAGGAGTAGAGGGGAGAATTTTAATTAAAATATAAAGTATACTTGAAAAGAGTATAAAGAATATTAAACAAATTTTATAAAGAGAAGTTACTACCTCCTCATTTATACTGGAGGAAATTATCATTCAAACCAAAGATATCTTAGATATTCATTCTAAATTAATGACAGGTCTTCAAAAAGGCAAATAAATGGTTGACAAAATAACACAATTTTTGAAATAAATGCAAAACAAGTTCTAAATATACTGCCCAATTGACAATCTAAAGGAACTCAAAAAGGAATAAAACTATAATTTAGATAAATTTGGTGCATTACTTAAGGTTTGCATTGAAAGTGGCTTCATTTATAAAAAATTATTGATTAGTTACGGTGAAAAGAGTGACAAAGAAGCAATTGAAGAAATGATTGATGAATCCAGATACTCAAATGAAATTATAGAAAAAATATAATCTTTTTAAAATGAACTCAGCAAATAAAAAGATATCATGATTACCAAATTAACTAAAATAACATTTGATGAGCTTTCCTACGCTAGTTATACTGGACAGGAGGTGCAAGATTTGCTCGTAGATTGTGACAAAACAATCAAACTATTATGTATTCACGAAGCTATTCTTAAACAAATGGAAGCTGGATGTGACTTAAACCAAGAAACTTATTCTAGTAACATAGTCTCAAGTTTACAACAAAAATTCGATAAATTTTTACATAATTTCTTTAACAAAATTGAAAATTCAGTGAAAACAATTACTTCCTAATTGCCTAAAAATTTCAATTTCTTCCAACTTCTTCTTGACACAATAAATAATGGATACGGAAAATTTTTGGTTTCTGAAAATAATGATTCCATGATGAAAGAGGTCTTAAAAGAGCCAATTTAGTTCCTAAAGAAGAAAATTAAAATCCATATTTCTGAATTCAAAGAGACTATAAAGGTATAAAGATAAAAATTGGTTAATTTTATTGAGACTGAAAAACATGAATATTAGCAAGAGATGTCAAAATATGAGTAAGACTATACCAAAGAGTTAGAATCAATTGCAAATAAAAAAAGATAAACAGAAGAAGCAGAAAGAAAGAAATTTACTGATGCAAACTCTCGTTAATTAAAGCAAGATGCTGTTAGATAAATCTAGGATAATTATAAAAATAATCAAAAAACAGCTGAAGATTAATATAAAGAGAGATGCAGATTATGTACATAAAAATTTAACCCTTCTCGGTAAGATAAATTTATGTAAAATTATATCTTAGCTCTGTTAAACTGTCAGAAGATTAGGCAAGGGCTTAACTCATAATATGACCAATTAAGATAATATTGTAGGGAAATCATTGCACATGAGTTAAATGAAATGAAGGATAAAAAAATGATTATACCCATATCTAATGGTTTGGAAAAATATGGATTTGGAGGTTATGATATCAATATAAAAGAGGAGCATGACATTTTTAAGTTTTATTTCAATATAATTTTCGATTTAAAAACCAAATTTCAAGATGCCTAATATGCAGCAGAAGGAGTTAAAACTTTTCCTTCAAATTAACTACCCAGATAATACAAATAATTATTAAAACAGCAGTGCAAACAAATTGAGAAAAGAATCCAATAATTAAAAAAAATGGTTCGGGAAAAAGGATTAACGACAAAAAAATAAATGATAGAAGCCATTGTAAACAGATACTCATAAATTACTGAAAGAGTTGAAAAATTGGCTAGCATCTTCTGTGTCTGGTCAATTTAAAACAGTTCCAATAATTAATCTGAAAAATAAGTACAATATGAGATAAAGCCTCACCCAGTGCAAATAGTTGCGTCGTTACTCTTAACTTAAACAGCAGTTGGATCTTAAGAAGCACGGAAGAAAATGCAATCAAAATTGGCTGAAATAGGTACAGGCGAAGGAAAATCTATTGTCTTAGCCACTCTTGCATGTTATTTTGCTATATAAGGTTACTAAGTTGATGTAGCATGTTATTCTCAATATCTAAGTTCCAGAGATTATAAATCCTTTATTTTATTATTCAAATACTTTGGAGTTGAAAATAAAATACAATATGGAACTTTCAATTAATTGTGCTAGAAAATTATTAATGTTGAAGAATTAAAGAAAATTACTGAAGAATGGCTCGTGAATGAATCTAAATCGAGGCTGGGTAATATAGGTAATAAAACAATGAAATGGTTTAAAGAATTTACTAAAAAAGCGATAGAGTTATTGTCAAAAACTAAAAAGATCTTTTTATGTGACTAAGTTGATGTTTTCTTCCAGAAATAATATTTTGGAGAGGTTTTTAAACCAATCCTTCGCCTCTGCTATTCTTAATGCACACGACTAATCCATTATATTTGGGAAAAAATAAAAATTAATCGTTAACTAAAAGCCGAATAGATAATTTCTAGCGAAGGATTTAAAGCTTTAGTGATCAAATTCCCAATTCTTGAAAACCTTTTTAAAAATCAAGTTTAATAAATGATAGAAGCAGCTCTCAATCCTTAAAAGCCTAAACACAAATTTATTATCTAGAAAGACAATATTAAGTACATGGATAATGGATCACTTTCTCAAAAACTTCATTACGGATTCGAGACTATCTTCCTCTATCTAAAATTACACGATTAAAATAAAATAACGTAAATAAGAAAATAAAATATATTTATTCCCATAAATGTAGCCTAATTCCTCTATTCCTATATACCAAAATACTACTCAGCGATCATTGGGCTTTCAGGAACCATTTCACAAATAACAAAATAAAAGTAAAACCTTTTAAGTGACTTTTACGATATTATAGGTGCCTATATTTATCTTTTGCCTTCAATCTATGGAAAATAAAAATAATGTTTGGAAACTGCTCCTTACTTATAAAATAAAGACACCTATTACGCAAAAATTATTGAATTAACCAAAATTCAGCACGATTAAGGTAGACCAGTATTTATATGTATTGAAAATCATCCAAAACTTAAAGAGCTCCAAAATAATCCTTTATTCATTAATTTTATTGATAAAAACGAGATAGTTTTAAATTTCTTGCATTAATACCTCAATGACGAAGAGCAAAGGGATAGAAATGTAAAACAAGCTGTTAGAAAAGGACAAATCACCTTAATGACTAAGTAATACCTAAGAGGCACTGATTTCGTTGTTCTTGATAAATTTGTAAAAGAGCATGGTGGCGTACACATAATTCTCATTTATATAACCGAAAGTAAATCTTAGTTTATACAATGCAAAGGTCGAACATCGAGAATGTGTGAACAAGGGAGTATCGATTTTGTTTATAATATGGATTAACTTCCTAAAGAATTTAAATTTCCCAAAGATGGAGACAGCTCTTTAATGATTTCAGCCATATAAAAATATTGGAATGACATGGACAAGAAGATGATCGAGTAAAAAAAAGTTAAGATTGAAAAAAATGCAGAGCTACATGAAAGGACAATGAAATTTGTTAATGGCACAGATGGTGAATCAAATAATTTCCTCAAGTTTATTCACGATATAAATTACTTTTCTCCGCCTCAAAAAAAAACTATCGTGATCGGAATAGATGCCACATCCTCAATGAAATAAGTTTTTGATGTTTTGATTAATCATCTAAAGAAAATCTTAACCAGAATTGATGAGATGAAGTTACAAAGAAATATTGTGGAAAAACTGCAAATTATGATAGCTGTTTATCGAAACTATAATAGTGGAGCAAAAATATTAGAGAAAAGTGAACTTTATTCACAGGGTGAACATTTACTCTAATTTTTAAAAAACATAAAAACTGAAAAGGGATGGGGTAACGAGGCCATATAAATCCTCTTTCAATATATAAATAATGAACTGAAAGGAGTTGTTGAACTGATTCTGATAGGAGATGCTCCTCCAAACACTGTATAACATATTGAAAGAAAGAGAAAACTCAATCCTGCAGGAATTGATCGGGCAAATAATGACTGGCCAGATTTTCTTAAAGATAATCCCAATAAATACCCATATACAAATGTTGAAAAAGAGATATAAAAATTTCCAAAATAACTCATTATAAATGGGCTATATTTAAAGAATAAAGATGACCAAAGTTTGAATTTACCGACTGAAGTTTTCTTCAAAAATCTTACTTCACAATTTAATGGATCAGTTAAAGAGCTCAACTTCAGAGATCGTCGAGGAGTTGGATAAGATTTAATGTCATTTTTGACCACTAACATATTAACGGCAATGGTTGGAATCGACAATAAAAAGTCAGTAGAAGATTAGTACAACAAAAGGTACGGGTGAGGCTGCTTCTGAAATGATTACATATCTTTATAAATTTAATCTTAGATAGATATTAATAATTATATTTTCTATTATATTTCTGAGTCAATAAAAAAATTGTGTAAAGACTGTAAATTCTAACATTTAATGTTCAAAGAATAATATTTTAGTGTAAAACATTCGAAACTCAATGAATAACTTTGGAATTTTTATAAAAAGATATTATTCAAGTAGGAACAAGATTATTATAAATTATTTTGTTTCCTTAATTGACCACTTTGATCAAAAGAATAATCATTAATTATAAATGAGACCATATTTTGAAGAAATATGTAGTGATAATATCAAATTCTGCAAATGATCGAGCTAAAATAGTAATAAGAATAGACTTTGCACATTAAATTATTAAATTTACCTATAACTAAAAGAATCAATTGGATAGATAAACAAATCATTTTTTAGATTTATTTCTCTTATCTTTTAAAAGTTTTGCCCATTAAATGCGATTCCGTTTATCATTTGTTAAAATTTATTATATTTTACTATCGCCTTGCTAATATATTTTAATTTTCTTTCAAACTTTAATTAAAATTTTTGATAGAAATTTACTTTTTCAACTATTTTAATTTAAAGCTAATTACAATTATCGACTTAAAATGTTTATTGAGTAACACTAAAATATACAGATACTCAGGATTATTGTAAGCTAAAGCAATTATTATGAATAAAAATAGGGGTCATGAATAAATGATCAATTTTAAATCAAATTATTTCAAATGACTACGAATTAAAATGGACTATACGCTCCTAATTGGGTCGTAACCAACAGTCACGTGGCTCTATCCGAAGGTGCAGTCGTCGGCATTGCTTTCGGATGGATTGTCTTGGTGATTGGACTCTACATCTTGGGACTTGTGATTATATGCAAGTGCATCCCCAAGCGAAAATATGATGAAAACTAAGAATAAAGCAAAGAAGGAGAGAGCAAATAGTCCAAAGAATAGAAATCTGAAGAAAGCAAATAATCCTAAGAAAATTAAAATGCCAAAAGAAAAAAAATACCTGAATAAAATCCTACTTTGGAGATGATTAACATGGAGAAGCCCAATGAAATTTACGGAATAACTCTCAAGACAAATGAATATAAGGATAATTCTGTTTGATTTTATCCGTCGGCTAATCAAATGACAGCGATTTCTGTATAAAAATATATATTGCCCAAAACAGTATTTTTAATTCCTTTTTTCCTAATATAAGATTAACTCTAATCGCATATTCAATTTTTGTCAAACTATTAAAGCTCGGTTTTTGGCATTTTAATGAGAAAATTCAGATCTCTTTTAAGACTCTATTCTTTTTGTTGAACAGAAATAGTAAGCATTTATCATTTTTGATGAAACTATATTTAGGCTGATCTTGATAAAATATGATAAAACACTAAACTCAAATTTGCTGCTAATTTTATTAAAGAATAGGGAAAAGAGTAGGAAAGATTGAATATAACAACAATTTCCTCTTTTTTCAACATCATTAATTATAACTTTATTGATTCTAAAAATTCTAAAAATTATATCGCAAATTACAGCAATACTCAAAAGACCGAACTTTTCGAACGATAATTAGACTTGTAATCAGTTTAAAATTGACTCATTTATTGATCAAATTGTCCTTGATTACAGTCCATCCATTTTTTATTAACTTTACAGGTAGTCATCGGTTAGTTTACTCCAGTAGATTGTGTTCTTTGCATTGTTATTATTTTGTACTTTGTAAGATAAAATGAATTTCCTTCTCGGTCTCCTCTCGTGTGGTCACTCAAAACAGCCCACAAAGCCTTCCTCTAACCTTCCGAAACTGTGTCTCCTAGGCAACGAAAAACATCAACTTTACGAAGAAAACATACCCACCAGCAGTACATTAAATATGAACAAATCGCAGTCCGCATCCTCTAAGCCCCTCACTCAAATAAGTATAAATTCACAGCCAATCGTTCCTGAAACCAATTTTCTGCTTTACCATCTCAGATCCAATCAAAAAATGCGTAGCATTGACTGGGGTTATTTGGTTGGCATCCTGAATGCCAATCGAACTGAAGTAAATCTGATGAGAGGGATCAGTTACTGCATATAAATCGGGCAACACTAGGAAATAAATTCATTGAAATCACTGCGTCCATATAGCTTAGACCATCTAGTCATTTTCTGGAAAGAGCACAATCTGTTTACGATTGAAGAGATAGTGAGCTCAAGTCAAAGACTAATGATAGTTTTCTAAGAATGGGGACAGATCAAACCAGTTCTACGGTTGTTGTAATAAGAAATTCTCTTGAAATTGGGAGAATTTTGTTTGAGATAAAATTAAAGTAGAATATCTTTCAATATAATAGCAGCCGAAAATAAAATTATCCTACAGTTTTTAGATCCCATAATTTTTCACCAACACCTACAATTAATGCTTAAGAACACGATGGGAATAGAATTAGAAGGCCAACACTTTTAATTACTGCTATAAAAAATGACACTCAAGGACTATGCGGATTTTAAAAAATAAGTACCAGAAGCCAAATTGAAAATCAACCATTATTTAAGGGAAATAGAGTCTGAGATAAAATTAAACTAAATTCATGAAATACTAAAGATTAAAGACAGAACCTTTTAACTTTTTTAACTTAAGTCAAATGGTAGTGAGAGAAAAGAGAAAAGTGAAATTGTTCATAAAAACAGCAGCGATTAAATAGAAATTTTAGCTTAATTTTTTGCTAAAAAGGCTTAATTGAGAGATGGAGCATCAGCAAAAAACAGCAATGATGACAATTTGATGATTTTTGAGTTTAATAGATCCAACGAAAATGAAGAATCTGCGGAAGCACACATCCATGAATTTCCAAAAAAGGCTAAAACGGCGCGAAAAGGACGTTCTAGAAGTTCTGATGCAACTTTTATCCCTGAATAGTTTCTAGATGATGAGCTTTTCGATAAATACTGATAATTATATACTCTTGTCGACTGTATATGTTTGATATGAGCATTGATAGAATAGGGATGTCAATCGACTGATAAATGATAGAAAGGGATCATCTTGATGGATAAATTGGGTAAAATGATATGAATTTAGTTATATTAGACAATTTCAATATAGACTGAAACATTAATCATTTTTTAACTTTTTTAACAACTTTCTTGTTCTTCATTTTCTTTGCCTATTTTCCTGATCTCACTTTACCTAACTGATTCTTGAGGCTTTTTATTCTGAGCTTTAGTTGCTTCTAGTCCTTGCGTATCTTATTTTTTTTAGATCGAACCATCATCAGTGGTTTTAATTTATTCTTTTCACGATTGGTGGTTCCTCCATTCTTCACTTTTGGTGTGTGCTTAAACTGTTCCTTGCCTTATTTAACGGTCTTCTTCTCTCTTTTGAGCTCTCCCTTTGACATTTTGTAATAGGCAATCTGATTAGAAGCTATGAAACCGTGAGGGTTCATTTCTCTTTCAGATTCATCCTATTATTATTCTTATTCAGAATCTTCAATATCGATGTTACTAACTTTCAAGCCTTTCTGATTTTTATCCTACTTTTTTATCTGCTTAGTTTTCTTTAATTTTTGGTTGGATCTCTTTTCTTCTTCTTCAAATTAAAATTATATCTCACTGCCTTCTTACATTTATCCGTAATTATCTGATGAATCATATCCTTAGTCTTAAGCTCCCTCTGCAAGTTATTCTCCATCTTTTTATAAATCGTCTTCAACTTAGAGCTACTCAATCTAATCACTGTCGAATTCAAGAACCTCATCACCATCTTCCCCTTCTTCCTACTCTCCCTCTTATCCTTCTTCTTACTCTCCTTCTCCTTCTTCTTCATCCTCTTCCACTTCCTAATCAATTTCTTCATTATCTTCCTCTTCTTCCTAATTTTCATCTGATTGAATCTGATTATCAACCTTGTTTCCCCATTGCTCATCTTCCTCCTTCTTTTTCATCAATCGTTTAATCTTTCTAAAATCGTCATCAGTCAAAATTCTATCCATCTCCAAAGGGATTTTTCCATTCGAAGGAAGCAAATCCACTCCAGGAATTCTATTATTATTTTGCTTATCTTTTTGGGCATCTTCCTCGTCATCTTCCATTTAGTGTTTACCTCTAAATTTTTTACCGAGAAGTGCAGAATTGTAGTCTCGGACAAAATTAATTACTGATTTAGCTGCTCTCGAAACATTTTTGTTTCGATACTCATAATAAGTGCACAGATAGAGCATCATTTACTCAGTAATAATCGAAGGCAGCTTCTTAAAGATCTATCTCAGAGTGTTTAAACCCAAAGTCATGGTAAATTCAGAACATCTGTCGTTCACAAAATGCTCAATAATATGTTTGACAATTGTTTCGATCTCATCCTCAGGAACTATTTCATGAATACTCTCAGCAAGTGCTAGCAAAACTCTAGGAACATCTTTTTGTTTCGGATCCAAATATTTGATCAAGGAGCGATAGAAGGGAAGAAGGATAAGTTTATGGTGCCAAATTATCCGAGCAATTAGAGCCATGTAGATAAGTTTGCTTTCGTATTTCTCCTGTTTTCCGCTCATAATGTTGAACAATTTTTCAACAAAGACTTGAGGATTGTATATCAAATCAATTGGCATGAAGTTAGTTTTTCTGCCTTCAATTTATCTTTTTCTGAGGCGACGTCCAGCTTTTCTTTTTTCTTTCTCCAATTGTTTGTCCTTATATCTGGTGTCCTTAGTTATGCCCTTTTTCTTTTTAATATCTGATGGATTTGGCAATTAGTCTTCACTATCAGGTAATTCTTCCAAATGCATGGTCGTATCCATCAAAAAATAACAAGCCATCAGTCTCAGCCTAGCTGAAGGTGCAAAGCAGGCCTCAGCAATGATATTAACCGTGCGATTATCCATCCACACGTTCCTCTTATAGAGTTAAATCAATAATTTCAGGGATTTCTGGGCTGTCTTATCAGTATGTTTAGGAATATATCCGGAAATGAATGCCCTAATCTGTTGATTGATCTTATTGTTCTGATGGTGCTTGTTCATGCGTCGAATGTCGTTCAACACGTATTTGTAGATCATTGAACGCAAGGATTTGTCCTCGAGACGCATTTGCTTAAGAAGAAACTAGACTGTACTCACAGGCAAGAGAATGTTTTTTGCGCGAAGAATCATTATGGATCCCGCACATTTCTTGCGAATATAGGAATGCAGACTAGGGCCTAATTATTACATGAGCTGCATCACTGAAGTAGGCACCCAGCCAAGCTTTTCAGGAAAGTACTTCACTGCCCTTGCTAAAAAGATGAGTAACTCTCCAAATCTTTAACTCTTCTTCATGGTGTCACCTTGCACTTTATCGAACTCGATCTTGAACATATCCATGTACTTATCCACGTCAGGCTTGTACAGAATAGGATCACTGGGCATTTTGATGCTAATATCCTCAAGTTTTTTGAAGAGGGCGTTGTCAATGGCCTTCTGGTTCTCCACCTACATCGAAGTTGAAAATGCTAATTATAGTAATGGAAGTATACTCAGCATAAATGAAGAAATTGATATGTTTGAAACGTCATTTGAAATCTATCTGAATTGATTCCTTGATATATTCACTAAGGCAATTGACCATTGCAATGATGGTTATAATAATTTGGCAGATGGAAAATGATCGCAGCGATGGATTCGATCTTATTTGGCTGTACTGGATTAAGAAATACATGAGCGATAAGATTCGCCCGAAAGATTCGATTAGTTAGATTTTAACTCAGCTGAGGAAGCATTATTCGCTTGAATCGGTAGATTCCCGCCTGCTGCTCGATACTAAAATTGCTCTAATCAAATAACAGAAAGGAGGGCTACAATGGCCTATTTATGTAATCGATCCCTAACGTGAACTAAAATCGATAGAAGAGACGCTAATTGAGTAAGATGAAGAATTCAAGAGCTAGCTCTATTCATATTACCTCAACATAAAGAATGTATTCATCGTTTATTGCAATGACTGGGAAGGTAGTGAGCATCTCTCTTCACGAGGAGGTTCTGGCGAAGATAATCATCATGACAATATATCGGAGGGCAATCAGGGGTATAAAATATTGAACAAAATGCTAACTAAGATACACGACAATCGCACAGAAGGCAACAAGAGTCGGCCTTAGCTATATTCATCCAGCATAATGAACAAAATATTTCATAGTTTATAGGATGAATCGATTGAAAGTAGAAATGATTCCCTCTACGAGACAACTCAACACAAAATTGAAGATCTGTAGATTCTCGACAAGATGGCTGATTGCGACGGAATAGAGATATGGAACTGCAAATATAAACATATTCCCCACTCCTATATCAAAATCAAGAAATAAATGTGGAGATCGTGCTTTTCCCTGCCGCTTATGCATCCATCTCAGCCCAAATTTATTAACAATCTTCCAATCATGCCCAAAATAGAATTGTTGCAACCAAATATCGACAAATTGCTACCATTTGTTAGCTATTTGAAACTTTTGGATAAATACTTTCCAGGTTTTTCACCCACAATCAACTCCATATTCCAAATAAACGACTTGCCTTTAGTATTTAGTCGAGAATAGGGCAGTGGCTGGAATGAAGAGTCAAATGTAAGTGTACTATGCTATTACATTGTAAATGGTTTTTAGTAAAATATCTCAATCAATCGAGTCGAGAGATGGGGATAGATAAACTCTCAAACCCTGTTGGGAAAAACCATTAAACAGATGAGCAAACGCCAGCGTGAAAAGAGAAGAATCAAACGTAATCAAGAAAGCAAAGCCTTAGTGCTGTTTGATGGAGATCAGGAGAGTCAACAAATTTGGTGATTTCTCAAGTTAGATTCGTTATTGCTGAATTAATTATTCTTTTATTCTTTCGTTATATTTTTTTAAAATTAAATTTTCATTTGAATAAATGTACTTAAATAAGGTATTCTCCCTGAGAAAGACTTGAACAAACTGAAATGTAATCGCTTGAAAACATTCTTAGAATCTTAAAGCTGATCAAAGGCAAACAAGTATGGGGAAGAACAAGAGTCTGAAGTAATTTGTTAACATCTGTGAGGATTATAACAAGACTATAAAGAAACCAGTTTTTATGCTAAAACTTCGATCTCAAAGGTTCAAATAATATTTTGTTCAAAGCAATAACAATAAAAAATGCTTTTGCGGCTAGAAATATTAAATTTTGTTTGATATTATCAAAGATAATAATGACAACTACCTGATTGCTTACTTATTTTTTTCATTTATTTAAGAATTGAATTATTCAAAGATAGTTTAATCATATTAAAGGAGAATAAATAATACATAATAGTTTTAGAATCAATTTGATTGATAATCACTTTTTAAATTGGCCTGAAATATCCTGGTACTTGTTTATGGACTTGAACTTGGTCTCTTCTTCTTTGGGTTCAATTCTATTTTATGAATTTATCTTCGATTTCATTAACTGAGTTATTATTGTATCTTAATTATGTAATTAAAATGAAATTGTATTTTGCATCAATTAATTTAGATCTTTCTGAAGTTGTTGACAAATTTTTACTTAATTTTTCAGTTCTTATTCATATTTTTAAATAGATTGCATTGAAGTGAGGAGACTTTACATTTTAAATAATAAAATTTAATGCTTAAGAGAGCTGTCTTCGAAAAATTTAGTATTTTAAATATATTTTTTGCCTGCAGCATAACACGCTGTCAATCGTTTATTGAATTTTAATCGATTGTTTGCTGCCTTTTATTTTTATTTATCCAATAGTTTATTTTGTTAAATTTCATACTATTTCATTTAACATTGTATTTTCTACCATTTAATTTCAATTTTTGATTAGTATTTCCTTTAAGACACTAATCTCATTTGCTATTAATATTGGGTTTTTATACTTTCGATCCTTTCATCTTTTAATTTTTCCAATTATTCTATTCTTAATTCTGCATAATCATATTTTTTTTATAATTGTTTAATTATCTTTTATATATCATCTCGTTATTATTCGAGAAGTTATTGTGTTTCCTAATTTTATTATGTTTAAATTCTTTTGTTTATATTCTTTAATTATCTCTTTTTTTCCTTTAATTATAAATTTATCGAATTATATTATTTATTTAATTTGGTTTGGTCTTATAAATAGAAATTTTCTAATATAGCTATATACTATAGCCATTCTTTTTCTAATTGCTGAATTTTTCGTTTTTTTTAATTATATTTTTCTTCTTATATCCAATTGATTATTTTCTTTTATTTTTTATATATTGGCAAAGCTGATACATCAATTATATCCTCATTCTGTTTAAATACATCTTCTCTTTATTCGTATTGTTCAGAAAATTTATTATAAATTTAATTAATTTTTTTCTCAAAATATTATTGACAAGCATTTTATTTTTTCCTCTTTTTTTAATCAATTTATAATTTATATTCATTTTATATTTCCTTTTAAATTTACTGCTTTTCTTCTTATGTCATAATCCTTTTTTCTTTTATTCTTGATTATTATGTCGAAATCAATCGTATTAACTCTTTTTTTCTTTCAATCCTACTTAGTAATACTTTTTTGTTCATTTTTTAATTTTTATTTATGGCCTTGATGGTAAGATATTATTTAATTTCTGCAATATAAGTCTTTGAAATTTGTAGCTTTTTTTCAAGTTCCCATTTTTTTTTAATGGCTTAATATGTCATTGATTAATCCTCAGACAATTTTTTCAGAAGCATTTACCTCGCAGAAAGCTGGCTTAATACTCGGTTAGGTTATGAGAATTTGTATTCTTTATTAATTTAAATTTATTCGCTTCTTGCTTTTAAAATATATTCCCTTGTAATTCGTAATATTTTTTTATTTATTGATTGAGAAGGATTATTGTTTTATTTCATTTGAATTTGTGAATATTTAAAAATTATGAAGATAAAATAATCTTTCAGAGTTAAATAAATTTGCCTTAAAAAAATCATTTAAAATAAAACAAAATAATTGAAAGAGCAAACATCGATTTTTATAAGCCTCTTGGTCTCGTTTTTATGTCAAAATGTTAATTTTATTTTTTGAGAATAAAATGATTTCCTATTTTTCATAGTCTATCAGACGATATCTTTAGTTTTTTTTAAGTTTGCAAGTTTGCAGTGAAATGAGTCAATCCTTTCATTTTAAAGATTCTTTAATCTTTATTAAGGATAATAAGCAATGCAATCTGGTGATAGTTTCATAATCAATTTAATGGATAACAATCATCTAAATTCAGGCTTCTTTTTTAATTTATCTCTACAAGGAAAATTTGGAAGAGAATTATGATAGCTGATACTGTAAGTGGATTTGGATCTTTTTTTGATTTAATTGGCATCGGCCTCGGACACGGGTGGGAACTCGAGATTGCCTACTTTAGTAATAGGCCTCTCCTATTCAACCATTTTATTCCCTCTAAATATATTAACGGTATATCTAATTTCATTTCTGTTTGTTTCAAGATATTGTGAGTTGAGTCTTAAAGTTTGATTTTGTATTAGTGAGTTAAGATTTCTCTTCGTTTAATTATAAACTTATAATTGACGTGACAAAGAATATTTTTTCTTTTAAATAGCCTTCATTTAATTGAGAAGATGTTCCATTTTCTTCAATTAATGTACAAGTAATTAAGATGCACTTCCAAAATATTCAGTATAAATCGAATTGATACCTGTGAAATTGAATTTTTAATCATAGCATCTGTTCAATTTATTAATTAATTCGGATCGATCGCTTGAAATTCTTTTTATCTATATTTTCAGTTATTATTTTTTGGCTGTTTCGAATAATTCACTCTGCTTTTATGCTTACAGTAAATCATTTTCTATATTTGTTGGTCCACTTATTTATAACTAACTTTAGGCACCAACACCAATCATTTCCCGCTTATCCTTCAATAACGCAATCTCCTCTTATACATCCTTTATTTAATATTATAGTAATGGTTTTGTCTTCTAAAAGAGTGAATTTTTCAATTAGTATTTTAAATCAATCAATAATTATCTCTTTTTCTTTATTTATTAATATATAATTTCTTTTCTCTCATTTTCCTCTTCTTTAATCCAATAAAGGATTTTTATTTTTTTTTAATTTGATTAAAGAAAATTATATTCATGCTGATTAAATTTAAAAAATTTTTCTTCATAATCGTTAACGTATTTTTCATAAATTGCATTAATCTTTCTTTCATAATATCTTTTAATCTTATTTTTATTGTCTTTCTGTGCTTCATCTATTTTTAACATTTATTCATTTTGTATTTGTCTGAATATTTACGACCTGTCTTCTTATGTCATATGAACATTATTGATTATCCTTTATTATTATTTTTGTACTATTTTTATTAACTCTTTCTTCCTTTAAATTTGACTTCGTAATATTGCCTTTTCCAAAAAATTTTTTTATTAGCCTTTATTATCGGCAAGCCATTTGTAAACATCTTCAATAATTCTCTTTAAATTTAAAAGTTTTTCCTCAAACTATTTTTTAAAAATAGATTAATAAAGCAATTATCTTTAATTAGTTCTTTCTGTAGGGAAAAATTAGCTTTAGCTCCGGGCATTATTGTAACAGGTGTATTCTTTAGATTAATACATTTTTTATTTTTTACAAATGATTTCGCTGATATTGTCAGGCTTTTCTCTCTGAATTTTCACGTATATAGATGATATTTGATGATATTTTTCACCCCTTATGTTTTTTTTATTATTTACTTTTGAATCCTAACTTAGCCCTCCAAAAGAATGTGTTGGGTTCATTTAAATATTTTGAAATTATGAGGATAAAATACACTCTCATATGATTTAAATGATGGCGGCTTTAGAAATAATTCAAAATAAAGCCAAATAATTGAAAGACCAAAATATTGATTTTTATCAACCACTTAGCCTTGTTTTTAGTTTAAAATCATCTGACCCCTTGATTTAATTTTTTGAGATTACCATAATCCCTTACTTTTAAAAGGGTTATCAGATGCCATCTTGTTTTATTTCAAGTTTTTAGCGGTCGTTTGTTGATGCAAGTATCGTCTCATGCCGTATTGTTCATTATCGTTTAATATTAATCACAATGGGTCAATCCTTTCTTGCTCACCAAATATGTCTGAAACAAATATTAAACTAATTTTATGCCAAACTGCTGCTGGAAAAATGCTTTTGATTAAAATTAAAGTTCTACTGTAGTAGAAACTGTAAAAATATGATTTTTGGTATGATTATTTTGAATAAACTTAAAATTAATTTGAAATTAACTCACATAGATATAAATGGTAGTAGTTCCAGGAAGAGCATTAGATATATAAATAATTTTCAACAATTTATGATCAAGAGGTAATCACCAAAATCATGCCTAAAAGATTCTTCTCATGCGAGAGTTTATTTTCTTTAAAATATAGTAATTATCTTCAATCTTATTTTTAAATGTATTTTCATTTTTGCAATTTAAGAATATGATCAACTGATTTTGATAAACCTGGAAGATGTCCCCAAATGACTATCCACTAAAATAGGTTTTTATTTTTAAAAAATATCCTCGACAAAATGTATTGCAGCTGCCTATCCAGATTAGTTATATTAGTAATTTTTCATATTTAAAGAAATTTATCGAATAAATTCATCCATAATTTTTAATAATCTACTTCAATGTCTCAAGTTCAATCCAATTTTTATAAATATGATAGATAATATTGCTAGACTTTACAGTGAAGGATTCTATCATTCCTGTGTTTGGTAGATAAGGTCAAAGAAGACTAATTTAAACATCAGGAACAAAAAGATTTGTGCTCCTCCAATAATCCCGAACACAATGAACGATTTTTTCTCCAGTGCCTATAGGTATTCCATAAGATTAAGTACTAAAAAGGCTATGGAATTGACCATCCCGTATATCATCAACAGCCAGTGCAGCCAAGGTACTGGAATCACGCATAAAAGAAAGACGAGGATGAAGCATCCAAAACTATATCCGTAAATGCAGATTAACTAAGTCTAGGAAAGAGTATACCTCGGGTAGTTTAAGAGTATCACATTTTAAGAAGTGCAGTACGGCATACAATAGAGCAGGTACACCAAACCCGAAGCTGTACACTAAAACAACTCCATATCGCACCAGTTATAGTTTGAAGATATATGCGTCTTTTTACCAGTTGTAGAAATAGCGAGCTAGATTGCCTGTTGATCCCAAAAGGAATATTATTGTTGTGAGTATCCAAAAAGGACCATAGAAGTCAGGATTGCTATTAAGTTTTTCGATGAACTCCCTCTTGAAAGGTATGAAGTTTTGCTTTATGCGATCTAATACTTCTTCTTGACTGACTTGGAACCACTATTCGTAAAATGACAGACTAAAAAAGCGTTTGCAGCCCTGAGATTCTGTCTTTTGATTTTCAGTCTAAGGTGGTTGAGGATAGGATGTACGATCATCACTGGTCAAGTTTTCGGACTGCATGGTGTTAGTATTACCTTTTCAATGACGGGTTCTTCGCCAGGTTGTTTTTACTGAGTGCGTGGTGATTGGCTGACATCTTCGCCATCGATGCTGTATTGCTCCATCAATTTAAAATCTATAACATAGAATTCATTGGATTTTATCAATATTTAGGAGAACAAATCTATAAATAATATGGACTTATAACTTAAGTTTTTAACAGATAACTCAGCAAATTCCCAATCAATCGATCCGCTGTTTTGCAAAGTCTTCGTATTTTATAATCTGGCTGAGTTAATAACTATTGATAATCTTTTAGAAAATGTTTAAAACAATAATAAAACTCATCCTAGAATGCATTGAATAGGAGTCAGGGTTTTCCGTGTATAAACATCCGATATTTGTCCTCCTTATTTTATCTTAATTGGAGAGATGATTTGGCTTTTAACTTTCTCGACTCAATATTTTATCCATATTGCTTCTAAACTGGAAATTATATTTATAGCCCTCCCAAGATATATGATAGACTTTTATTTCTACGAATTTGAGGCTCTCCTTCTGTATTACTTTCACTTTCAATTTGTTTTTCTTATATCTTTTACACCTTTTATTGGATGGTTTGCAAATGTTTCCTGGTTTCAGGTTCAACTTCAGTCTATTTTTTCAGATTTAACTCTTGATGTGGCTAAAATGATTTTAAATGGGGATAATTAATGACTACTTCTTGATTGAGATTATTTGGATCATTGTCGAACGAAGCGAAAGTATTATTTTTTGTCATCTAAATGCTATATATGTTACACTGCAATCTTTTTATTTATTCTCATTGATTTAAGGGGATATTTTTATTGGAGATCTTAAAACCAGATATTCAAATGTCGTCATTCCTTTTTTAATTAAAAATAAATGAAAACCCAGTAAAATCAAAATCAGCATTTAAATGATGACCACAACAACTGATGCACTCCAGGCCACAACCATTGATGCGAAATACATATTCCATTGAGCTTCTCTCCATAGGACTGCCAATCCCGCAAGATATAGCATAAAATTAATGGCAATTGAGAATAGAAGTACCATAAAGCTAATATAGTTATTTTTGCCTATGCATGTGTTAAGCCAAATGCAGTGGTGATCGAACTCCTCGACACAACTGAGTGGTGAAGTATGTACATGTTGCATATTTTGCAATGTCGACTTTTTTAGTGAACGATGCTCTTGCATTTTTGGCAATATAGATGGGTGTTCTCCTTAATTGATTTGATCGGGTTACCGTCGATATTTGAGGAAAGAAGTCTGTCAGATGAATCAAAACAAGAGGCAAGTAATCCACTGAGTATAGTAGTTGCAAATGACAGCATAAATAGAGTGGAGATAGTTATTTTAAGTGATATCTATTGAAGATTAGGTATAATACAGATTGAGAAGACCAATATATCGAGTGTCATGGTGAGATATGCTACTATTTGACTAACTATTGGTCTTTTGTTGAAAGAGTTGTTGGGTTAATATCTTTGAATTTTATGCATAATAATCCGAACCAATAAAAAGTTGGTTAACTAAATTAAAATATTTTTTCTATCAAATATAGCAAAAGAACCATGACGGCGAAAATAATTAGTGGAATAAACAATGAAAATTTATATTATTTCATATTATTTAATTCTTTTAGCTTCTTTATTTATTTTGCTATCAATTATAAAAGTAGCTTTCATTAACTATTCTAATTGCTATATAATAATCAATTTGTTTATTTGTTTTATCATTGATATGCTTGGCTCTAAATGAAGTGCAAAAATGAATGTATCTAATACGTTGAATTTCATTAAAAATTCCCATAAGTGAGTTTGATTTATTCTGCAAAATATTTGAAATTCTTTTATTTATGTTATGATTAAAGTGTTTCATCTTATGATATTCATGATAATATAAAATATCTTGACTGAAAAAGAAAACAAAAAAGCAAAAATCATAAATGTCAATAAGCAGCAATGATAGTATGTTATTAATTTGATATATATTACAAGTTTGACTCATAATTTATGAATTTTCCATCTTTAAAATAAGAAATATCCAACCCAAATCAAATGAGAACCAAATATCGATAATTTATTTATTTACCTTTAAGAATCATTTTGAGTAAATTGAATCTTCATTATAAAATATTTTCTTCTTTGTTTCTTACTCTTTAAATTGATTCTTTGATATGAAGATTGATGCTTTATAGCATAATAATTATTATCATTAGAAATTTTCTTTCAATTTTAGATTATGTTGATAATAACTATAGAGAATGTCAAGCTACACAGAACTCATCAGTTAGTTCTTGCAAAAGCAATACCCAGATCACAATACTGAAATGCTAGTCATCAGCACCTTAAATTTTAAAATCATCCCCTTTAAGGCTCAGTCACTGCTCGAAAAATATGCACGAGTTAAGGTCATAGTTCTCACTCGTTGCGATCTTCGTAATTTATAAAATTTTCCACACCTGCCTCTCCTCTCTGACTTGGATTTATCTTATAATAGTCTCCAAGGCACTCTTAATTTCTTGATGCCATGTTCTCAATTAAAGTATCTGGATCTATCAAACAATCTCATCAGTAGCTACTCTAAATTGCAGCCTTTACGTAGATTAGCGGGAATTGAAGTCTGTGTGAAGGACAATCCGTTTACGACTAAGTAAGTTTCATGGAAAAATAAGATAAAGCACTATAGTATTAAACTTGTCAAATAACAGCGCAAGCTTATTCATTCTTCTACTCCTCAACAAGCCAAACAGGAAGATATCAGGGCAAAGCGATAGGAGGATAATAATTTCATCATAGATAATTTTTCCCCCATCAATGGAAACCCAAATGACATTAGACGTCAAATGACTACCATGCGAAGGATACTCAACCAAGATAATCAAAGGATGGAAGCACAGCGAAGAAGATAAAACTTGCTTGATGACTCTGATTCAGATGATGAAAAGAGAGAATAGTTTCAGCACGATCAAGATAAAAGTTAAATTCTCTAAGATGGTTTTGCGAATATGGGAAACATCGATATTTTGGATGATTCTGACAACGAAGAGAATTCTGAAGCAGGCATTAACTAACCTGAAGAGGGAGATTAACTCTTTATCTTTAATAATCCCGCTCCTCTTCCTCTTCCTGATGAACAAGCACATGGATAAAATCAGAGCAGCGACTCCTCATCATGAGATTTATCAATATGATCTAGATTCTTTCATTGATCTTAAAGAATGCTTGTATGATATAACAATATTGCTAAAATCAGCGAGAAAGTAAGGCCTGAATTCGTTCATGGATCTTTGATGTGTTTTGAAAGGCAAATGTAAGGTTATCTCTCTATTGTCTGGTATATTCTGGAGTGGTGAAGTGCTCCCTTACTGAATTCGGCTTATAATCTGTTTTGAAGGAGCTCTATGGTCTTTTTATTCTTTCTACTTGATTATTTTATTTATTTCTTCCTTGTTTTTCATTCACTAGGCAATTTATTTTTTATCTAAAGGCTGCTTCTGCGTTTTCGATCACAGATGAAATGTTGATTTATGACTTTCTAGCAGATTGATTGTATTTATATCCTTTTTCTTGGAATTTATCCCTTCGAGTTGAGGAATAATACTGGAGATTTAAATCAGCGGGCATAAAATTTTAACGACTCTCAAGAGTATGTTACTGTGATTTATTTGATCGTTCGGAATTTCTGAACTATTTACTCATTCTTATGGCTTTTTCATTCTATTTCATTTTTTCAGTCATTATCTTTTATTTTTTCAGCAGTTTATCCCTGAGATTATTGATATTTTCAGATTGATTGTTAACAAATGAAGGCTCTATTTATCTTTGAACACTTTGACTGTTCCTGATCTAACTTATATATTTAGATTTCTATCCAAACCTTTCTGTTTTTTATTGGAGAGAAGATTTAATTGGCAAAGTCTTGGCATTAGATGATGAAAATATTTGTCTTGAGATGTTTTTGTCGTTCTTTATTGGAGTCTAATAAAGATAATTTTGCTGTGATGTATTGTTTCGAACAAATTGATTGCAGTTTTTCTATGGATCATTGATGAGTCTGCCGTACTTTTCTCTCATCTTATGAAGCAATTAATCATGTTTAAAACTTTCCATTTCTTAGCGGACAATAAAATAATTATTTTGTATGCTATATTTTATTTAGAATAAACTTTATTTGTAAATTATTGTATTTTATTCTTTTGATGATATTTTATTGTAAAAATTATTGACTCATTAATCGAAAAACATAAAAAAGATTTACACAACATGCCTTCTTCCTTTTATATTGACTACATATTATTTATTAGAAAAGTCTTTATTGATTATTATATTTCGAGGAGTATGAATATATAATCTTGCAAAGTAAATAGGAACTTACTTCGTGAAATAAGAAAAATAAATCACCAATAATCAACGATCAATAATTCATACAAAAATCGTAATTTGATAAGAATAATCTATATGTCCGCTTAAATAAATCATGGTTCATATATATATCTTTTAAGATCTAAGCAAGCCACTCATGAAATCCTTTAATGTTCTCAATATCTATCCAACCAGAGAATAATTCTTCTCTACTGCAAAACGGACACTTTGGAGAAACATTGAAGGAGTCGCATATACTTTTCCCACAGCATTTTCTCATATTTGCAGTTTTTTTATCCAAACAAATTGTGCATTCCAATGATCGGTGTTCAAGTTCGTACATTCCGTAAGCATTAAAACAATTAATTTTAATTAATTTGAAGTTAGATTTTAAAGGAACAGGTATAAACAGTTTCATGGCATGATAAATGAATTTTTGGAATAGTTCATTACTTCCAATTTGGGGAATTGAAATCATTCTCAGATTTTTATGAAATTTTCCTTCGATAACCCAAACCTCGATACTTAGCTGATAGTCTTTGGCAATTTTTTTAAAGAGTTCTTGTTCAAGTACAAGATTAGCTTTTGGTACAAAAAACCATCTAACAAGATAGTCAAATGCATACGGCGAAAATTACTAATTTGGATTTTGCATAACTTTTTCAGTGATTTACAGATGAGACTTTTGATTGATGATTGATCTTAATCTTTCCATTATTTCCATTGTACTGTTGCCTTAATTATAATAATTTATTTTTCGAATTAAACTTTAAAATAATCTTGAAATTATATTTAATATTGAAAATTATGAAATCAAAAACTTATTTTTATGCTGTGACAAAGTTGACTGCCTCACCTATAAAGAAGAATCAGTTTATAATAGTATTTTCATAAAATCAGTTCTTCTTAACAAGAGCAGGGAATGATGCTGTGATCTGCAGAGCTTTTAAATAATATCCTCTCCATTCTGTTTGAATTTGTTGATTATATTATGGTGCTCTTGTGTCGAAAAATAAATCGACATTATTATTTAATAGAGTTATTAAATCTTGCATTTGCAATGTGACAGAGGCAAGTTGTGCTTTTCCTATAAGGTGATTGAATTTGATCTCTGAAAACGTTTTAAATTTCTGAGCATATATTGTTGCTTGCTGAGCTTGTCTATCAACTGTATTTTGGTTCGCATTAA